>OIAF01000162.1_pt1 | contig 30757 bp, 43 predicted proteins | sample 1580751 | NCBI WGS metagenome assembly OIAF01 (sample SAMEA3882511, study PRJEB24775) | human gut metagenome | biome: human-associated habitat; feature: intestine environment; material: feces | place: Netherlands | collected 2009/2010
CCGTGCCGCAGCCGCCGGAGCGGTGCTTAAGCCGTCAGGCGGGAATTGTGCGGTGCTGCCTTAAGGTACACCCCAGAGCACGCGTGTTTTGTATTCTGTGCCCAGTATACCGCATCTTCCCGGTTCTGAAAACCCCCGGATATAACAAAGTTATTACTTGCGTATAAAAAAGTGCTTACCCGTGATAAACAGTAGGGAATAGAGAATAAAGAATCATGTCAGTGCGCCGCTGCGGGCGGCACAAATAAAATAGGCGGTAGGCGGGTTGCTCTGGCCGGAACGCTTTTTGCCGGAGTGACTGGCCTGATTCAAATGTGACGCGGTGGGCGTCACACAAGCATTATTCTTTATTCATTGTTTTTTATTGTTCAGCTCCCTCACATCACATATCGGTCTGCCCTTACCTTGTGAGTATCCGTGTCCTCAGTGGGCTTGCCGCTGTCGTCGGAGATAACGCCCACATCTTTGGCTACCAGCTGCACAGCACCTTTTTGTGCGGCGGTGCACTGTACCATGCCGCATTCCAACAGCATCAGCTTTGCGGCAATCAGCTCCGGTTCCAGTTCCGGGGTCAGCGCCACCATGCCGCACTCTTTTACGCAAAGGCCGTCCGGGGCCTCCAGCATCCAATAGTCCACCTGTACCCTGCCCTGGCCCTGCAACAGTCTGCCACGCACTGTCTGAACTTTCTCTGCCTGCACACAGCTGGCGGAAAATGCTTTCTCCTGTGCGGCGGGCACCAGGGCGGTGCCGGTCACTTTGCAGTATTCCAGCTGGGGCAGCAGGGCGGCGCTTTCCGCCGTCAGGGTCAGCCTGCCATCCACATACAGTTTGTTGCCCTTGCGGCGGATCAGCGCGGCGGTCAGTTCGGCATCATCCTTGAGGTAGGCTGTTCCGTCCGGCACAATTTCCAGGTCGGTATCATCCTCAAACAGCGGGGCGGCCTGTGTGGCAAGGCTTTGGGCCAAAATTGCCCTGGGCGTATCGAACCGCACGCCCTGCTTTGCCAGGGCAGCGACATCCAGCGCGGGGTCCAGCATCACAACACAGCGGGCCGCCCAGTACAGGGCCGGTTTGGCCCGCAGGGCAAAAGTGCTGTCCAGCACGGCGGTGTTTTTCAGTTGCACTGCACCGTCCGGCCAGGTGATGATCTGCCCGTTCACTGCCACATTGCCCAGCTTTCCGCTCAGGCTGCGCGGGCAGTATACCTGCCCGTTTACCGTAATCTGCAGATACCGCGCCAGCACTTCGGCCGAGCCGGAAGCAATTTTCAGTTCGCCGTTCACCGTCAGCACTGTGTCTGCTTCGGGTACATCGCAGGGGGTGACCTCCGCCACGCCGTTCACACTGCGCAGGGCAATATTCGGGTTGTCCGTTGCCAGGTCACATTTTAAGGTAACGGGATAACGAGCAATCAGCTCTTTTGCGCGGTCGTTCAGCACCACCACATTGGCCCGCACTTCAATGACATCATAGGCGGCAAGGGTTTCTTCTTTCACGTTACGCAGGTCGCAAAAGTTTGCTTTAATCAGTAGTTTATTCGGCATCGTTTATTCCTCCATCAATAATTGGCTTAAGTATCGGCGGGCTTTGGCCAGCCGGGTGCGCACGGTGGCAGGCGGCAAACCGTACATTTTTCCCAGTTCCGCTGCGGTGTAGCCTTCCAGGTAGCGCTTGCGGAATAGCTCCTGCTCCGCCGGGGTCAGCAATTCCAACAGGCGGCGGGCTTCCGCTTCGGCAAAATCCGGATCCGGCGTTTCCGGTTCTGGCTCCAGCTCCGGCAGGGCGGCGGCTTCCCGCGCGGTACGGCGCATGGCATCCACAAACAAGTTGCGCGCCGTGCGGTACAGCCAGGCCCGGCGCTGGCTGGGGCCAAGGTCCTGCAATGTACCAATATTCTGCCATGCGCGCAGGAACACTTCCTGCACCATATCCTGCGCGGCCGCATCACTGCGGCACAGCCCGCGGCAATAGGCGGTCAGCTCCGCACGGTGGGCGCAAAACAGTTCTTCCAGCATGGGTTCTCCTTTGGGTCAGGCCGTGGGGCGCGGCCCGGTTTTATCTCCAGTTTTTATCCACGATAATAATTTTGATGCTGCACATGGGGGCATTCTCCTGTGTTTGTTTTTGCAAGGCCTTACACTGGGATAACGAACCGGGAGGGCAAAGTGTTTCAGCATTTGAAAAAAATATTTGTTCTGAACGTATTGTACCATGCCGGCGCCCGGCCCGCCAGCACTGCCCGCATAAACCGACGGCGCGCCGCATACCGTTGAAAAAACGGTTGGGAGGGCATGTTCTATGAAAGGTGACCCCGAAGAGCGCGCCGTGCAGATTGGGCGGTATCTGGTGCAAAGCGGCGCTACCGTGCGGGCGGCAGCGCAGGTGTTCGGCGTGAGCAAAAGTACCGTGTGGAAGGACCAGTGCCGCCTGCAGCACCTGGCCCCCGGCCTTTGGCAGGAGGTACGCGCCGTGCTGCTGTATAACAAAGCCCAGCGCCACCTGCGCGGCGGCGAAGCCACCCGCTGCAAATACCTGCACGCACAGCACAACCATGCGGATTAGGGGTTGCACCACAGCCCGCGCAACGGTATAATAGAAGCAAAAAATAAGGGCATGGGATTCATGCCTGCCGGAAGGTTGTGTATACAGCATGAAACGCAAGGATTACATCAGCTGGGACGAATACTTTATGGGTATTGCTATTTTGTCCGCCATGCGCTCCAAGGATGATTCCAGCCAGGTAGGGGCCTGCATTGTCAGCCCGGAAAACAAGATCCTTTCCCTTGGCTACAACGGCATGCCCATCGGCTGCAATGATGACGATATGCCCTGGGACCGCGAAGGTGACGAGCTGGAAACCAAATACATGTACGTCTGCCATGCGGAGCTGAACGCCATTTTGAACAGTGCTCACAGCGATCTGCGCGGTTCACGGGTGTATGTGACGCTGTTCCCCTGCAACGAGTGCGCCAAGGCCATCATTCAGAGCGGCATCCGGGAAATCATCTATCTTTCGGATAAATACCATGATACCAACGCCAGCATTGCTTCGCGGCGGCTGTTCAACATGGCGGGGGTCAAGTACCGTGCTTACCATCCGCACGGGCGTGAAATCAGTTTTGAAGTATAAAGAACAACGAGGCAGGAAAGCATGAAATGCATAATCATTGGCATTGCCGGCGGCACCGGAAGCGGCAAAACCACCCTGACGGAGCGCCTGCGGGACCATTTTGGCGCGGATGAAGTGAGCGTGCTCAACCACGACAGCTACTATAAGCGGCATGACGAGCTGCCGTATGAAGAGCGCTGCAAGCTGAACTATGACCACCCGGATTCCTTTGATACCGAGCTGCTGGTGCAGCACCTGCAGGCTTTGCGCCGCGGCGAAAGCGTGAAGGTTCCGGTATATGATTACACGATCCACAACCGCAGCGATAAGACCATTACGGTACATCCGGCCCCGGTCATCATTGTGGAAGGCATCCTGATTTTTGCCAGCCAGGAGCTGTGCGATATGATGGATATGAAAGTGTTTGTGGATACCGATGCCGATGTGCGCATTCTGCGCCGCATTGTACGCGATGTTAAGGAGCGCGGCCGCACGCTGGACAGCGTGGTGAACCAGTACCTGACCACCGTTAAGCCGATGCACGAGCAGTTTGTGGAGCCCAGCAAACGCAAAGCCGATTTGATCGTGCCCGAAGGCGGCCGCAACATGGTGGCACTGGATATGCTGATCAAGTGGGTGGCCACCCATCTAAGCACGGTGCGGCAGTAAATAGAATATGTTTTTTCGCAGCACACGGGATTTGGGGAGAGCGTGTGCTGCGTTTTTGTTTTTATGATGGGTAAGGTACAGTTTGGTTCAAGGTACCCGCGGGACGTCGAGGACGCCGTCCCCTACTGTGGGGCAGGGCATATTATAGATTCCAGATTTTCAAATATTCCAAAGTTTCGGCGTGGTCAGGTGGCCACGCCCTACCGGTTGTTTCATCCTCCATCTCACATTTCCAATAGCCTCCTTCAACTCCTAACTTCTAACTTTTCTTTTTCTCTTTTTCTCAAAAAGTTTTCCCCATTTTCGTCATTTTGTTCAAACCCCAAAAATTCATCTTGACACAGAATGTGAAACCTGCTAGAATCCATATTGTTATCAATTCACAAATGCAATGATGGGGAAAAAGCAATCTCCTTTCAGCTTCAGAGAGCCGCCGGTTGGTGCAAGGCGGTGCGGAAGGTTTTGCGTCACTGGCCCCTGAGCAGCTGCGCTGAGCGCTTTGCGTTAGGTACAGCCGGAACCTGACCGTTATCTTGCAGGAGCGATTCACTGTTTGCTTTCTATAAAACAGCCGATCGTGCAGAGCGGCCGCCCCCTGGCGGCAATGAGAGTGGTACCGCGGGTATTTGTAAAATTTACATCCCGTCTCTCAAAGGTAAAAACGCCTTTGAGAGACGGGATTTTTATTTTGTCCGGTTTTCAGGGGCAGACAAACTTTGATGGAGGCAATAAAAAATGATGGACGCAACAAAGTATCATGTAGGTTATTATCCCCCGCCGGTTGAGCCCGGCCATGTCTATGAATGGCCCCAGAAAGACCATATCGAAAAGGCTCCCGCCTGGTGCAGCGTAGACCTGCGCGATGGCAACCAGAGCTTGATCGTTCCCATGAATCTGGAAGAAAAGCTTGAATTTTATGATATGCTCATCAGGATCGGCTTTAAGGAGATTGAGGTCGGCTTCCCGGCAGCGTCCGAGACCGAGTACGACTTCCTGCGCGCCTTGATCGATGGCAACCGCATCCCGAACGATGTCACCGTTCAGGTGCTGACCCAGTGCCGTGACCATATCATCCGTAAAACATTTGAGGCCGTTAAGGGTGCGCCGCGCGCCATCATCCACTTTTATAACTCCACCAGCGTTGCCCAGCGCGAGCAGGTGTTCAAAAAGAGCAAGGAAGAAATCAAGCAAATCGCTGTTGACGGCGCAAAGCTGGTTAAAAAGCTGAGCGAAGAATACGAGGGCAACTTCCTGTTTGAATACAGCCCCGAAAGCTTTACCGGCACCGAGCCGGAATACGCCGTTGAGGTTTGCAACGCCGTATTGGATGTGATGCAGCCCACCCCGGACCGCCCGATGATCATCAATCTGCCGGTCACGGTGGAAATGAGCATGCCGCACATTTACGCCAACCAGATCGAATGGTGCTCCAAGCACCTCAAGTACCGCGACAGCGTGATCCTGTCCACCCACCCCCACAACGACCGCGGCTGCGGCGTGGCAGATGCCGAGCTGGCTGTTCTGGCCGGTGCCCAGCGCATTGAATGCTGCCTGTTCGGCAACGGCGAGCGCACCGGCAACGTGGATGCCATCACCCTGGCCATGAATATGTACAGCCACGGCGTGGACCCGCACCTCGACTTCAGCAACATGCCGGCCATCTGCGAAACGTATGAACGCGTGACCCGCATGCATGTGTACGAGCGCAGCCCGTATGCTGGTTCCCTGGTGTTTGCTGCGTTCAGCGGCAGCCACCAGGACGCCATTGCCAAGGGCATGACCTGGCGCAAGGAGCATAACCTGCACGAGTGGACCTGCCCGTACATCCCCATTGACCCGCATGACATTGGCCGCACTTACGATGCCGACGTCATCCGCATCAACAGCCAGAGCGGCAAGGGCGGCATCGGCTTCCTGCTGCAGCAGAATTACGGCTACAATCCCCCGCCGCGCATGCGGGAAGACCTTGGCTACCGCGTAAAGGATGTATCCGACCACGAGCACAAAGAGCTGAGCGTCCAGGAAGTGCTGTATGTGTTCGAGCGCGCTTACCTGAACAACAAGACCCCGCTGAATGTTCTGGAAGCACACTTTACCCAGAACCCGGATTCCACCATTACCGCCCATATTACCGTGGCTAACGGCAGCAACGCCCCCGTTACCTGCGATGCTGTCGGCAACGGCCGTCTGGATGCTGTGGCCAACGCCATCGAGCAGACCACCGGCATGCACTTCACCCTGGTGCATTACAGCGAGCACGCACTGGACAACGATACCGACTCCCGCGCTTGCTGCTATGTGGGCCTGAAATGGGCATCCGGCAAGGAGACCTGGGGCTGCGGCACCCACACCGATATCATCGTTGCCGGTATCCGCGCGCTGGTCAGTGCAATCAATAACCAGTAAGGTTGCAAATAAAAAAGAATAGAGAATAATTAAAAATGATGGTGTGCCTGCGGCACGGTTTGGATATGATGTGCGACACGTCCCGCTGTGCCTTCCTCCGGGTTATCGTTTATCCCCGTTTTTGAGCGGCGCTTGTGCGCCGCGGTCCACCACCATTATTCTTTATTCATTATTACTTATTCTTTAATTCGTAAGATATACGTCAGAGCAAAAGGAGCAGAAATCTATGGGAATGACCATGACACAGAAGATCCTCGCTGCGCATTGCGGCGAAGCTTCGGTAACGGCCGGGCAGCTCATCAATGCCAAGTTGGACATTGTGCTTGGCAACGATATTACCACCCCGGTTGCCATCAATGAGTTCGAGAAAGCCGGGTTCAACTCGGTGTTTGATAAAACCCGCGTGAACATTGTGCTGGACCACTTTGTGCCCAACAAGGATATCAAGAGTGCCCAGCAGTCCAAGCAGTGCCGTGAGTTTGCCAACAAATACGATATCCTCAACTTTTATGATGTCGGCCAGATGGGTGTTGAACATGCCCTGCTGCCCGAAAAGGGCATTGTGACCGCCGGTGACTGCATCATTGGTGCCGACAGCCACACCTGCACGTACGGTGCGGTGGGCGCGTTTTCCACCGGCGTTGGCTCCACCGATATGGCCGCCGGTATGGCAACCGGCATGGCATGGTTCAAGGTGCCTGCCGCCATCAAGGTTGAGCTGAAAGGTGCCATCCACGCCCCTGTGTGCGGCAAGGACGTGATCCTGCACCTGATCGGCGAGATCGGCGTTTCCGGCGCGCTGTACAAGAGCCTGGAATTTGTGGGCGAGGGCGTTAAGAGCCTGACCATGGAGGACCGCCTGTGCATCTGCAACATGGCCATTGAAGCCGGTGCCAAAAACGGCATCTTCCCGGTGGACGAAGCCTGCGAAGCATACCTGAAGGGCCGCAGCCAGCGTCCCTGGACCAAATACGAAGCCGACCCCGATGCCGAATATGAGCGCACCGTGGTGATCGATTTGGATACCCTGGAGCCTACCGTCAGCTACCCCCACCTGCCGGAGAACACCCACCTTGCCAAGGAGGGTGCCGACATCAAGATTGACCAAGTAGTGATCGGTTCCTGCACCAACGGCCGCATTGAGGATATGGAAGCCGCTTACAACGTGCTGAAAGGCAAGCACATTGCCAAGGGTGTGCGCGGCATCATCATTCCCGCCACGATGGCTGTTTACAAAGAGTGCATCCTGCGCGGCTACACCGAAGCGTTTATTGATGCTGGCTGCATTGTTTCCACCCCCACCTGCGGCCCCTGCCTGGGCGGCTACATGGGTATTCTGGCCGAGTACGAGCGCTGCGTTTCCACCACCAACCGCAACTTTGTCGGCCGCATGGGGCACGTTACCTCTGAAATTTATCTGGCAAGCCCCGCCACCGCCGCCGCCAGCGCACTGACCGGCCACATCACTGACCCCAGGGAGGTAGAAGCATGAACGCAAAAGGACCTGTTTTTAAGTACGGTGACAACATTGACACCGATGTGATCATTCCCGCCCGTTACCTGAACACGCAGAGCCCCGCCGAGCTGGCCGCCCACTGCATGGAGGACATTGACAAGACCTTTGTGACCCGCGTAAAGGCCGGTGACATTATGGTTGGCGGCGAAAACTTCGGCTGCGGTTCTTCCCGCGAGCATGCCCCCGTTGCCATCAAGGCCGCCGGCATTGACTGCGTGATTGCCAAGAGCTTTGCCCGTATCTTCTACCGCAACGCCATCAACATCGGCCTGCCCATTCTGGAATGCCCCGCCGCCAGCGAGGCCATCAACGAGGGCGATGTGGTTGCCATCAACTTTGACACCGGCGTGATCACTGATGAAACCACCGGCCAGACCTTCCAGGCTGCGCCGTTCCCGCCGTTTATCCAGAAGATCATCAAGGCCGGCGGCCTGATGAAGAGCATCCAGGAGGGAAAGTAAGATGCAGAAAAACATTGCCCTGATTTATGGCGACTGCTCCAGCCCGGAGATCGTGACCCAGGCAGTGCGCGTGCTGGACAAAGTTGCTGAAAAGTTTGGCCACACCTTTACCTACACCCGCGCTTACATGGGCGGTGAAGCCATTGACAAGTTTGGCGATCCCCTGCCCCAGAGCGAGCTGGACAAGTGCCTGGCCTCGGATTCCGTTCTGCTTGGTGCCGTCGGCGGCCCCAAGTGGGAGGGCATGGCCGGTGACAAGCGCCCGGAAAAAGGCCTGCTGCGCCTGCGCGCCGGTATGGGCCTGTACGCCAACAACCGCCCGGCCAGGATCTGGCCCCAGCTGGCGGATGCTTCCCCGCTGAAGAAAGAGATCGTGGATAAAGGCATCGACTTTATTGTGGTGCGTGAGCTGATTGGCGGCGTGTATTTTGGCGAGCACAAAACCATTGAGCAGAACGGCGAAAAAGTTGCGATTGACAGCATGCCCTACTCGGAGCACGAGATCGAGCGCATTGGCCGCATTGGCTTTGAAACTGCCATGAAGCGCCGCAAAAAGCTGACCTGTGTGGATAAAGCCAACGTGTTGGATACCAGCCGCCTGTGGCGTGCCGTGATGCATCGCCTGCAGGCCGAGTACCCCGAGGTGGAGTACAGCGAGATGTTTGTGGACAACTGCGCCATGCAGATCTGCAAGAACCCCAGCCAGTTTGACGTGATTGTGACCGAGAACATGTTTGGCGATATTCTGAGCGACGAAGCCAGCGAGATCACCGGCAGCATTGGCATGGTGCCGTCCTCTTCCCTGGGTGCCACCACCTGCGGTCTGTACGAGCCCATCCATGGTTCTGCCCCGGACATTGCCGGGCAGGATGTGGTCAACCCGATTGCCTGCATCCTTTCCGCCGCCATGATGCTGCGCTACAGCTTTGGCATGGCCGCTGAGGCTGACGCCATTGAAAGCGCCGTGAACGCCGTGCTGGATGCCGGCCTGCGCACCGCCGACATGATGGCCGACGGCTGCACCAAGGTTGGCTGCACCGCCATGGGTGACGCCATTTTGGAGCGCATCTGATTGGTTTTACGGGGGTTGTTTTATTCCTTCATTCCTTCTTTGAAAAGAAGGAACCGAAGAAACTTTAATCATATAATACCAATAATATAAGATAAAAGTCCGGTACAAGTTTTTTGGCTTGTACCGGGCTTTTGGTTTTGGGGAGATATTCGTGTGAAGGCAAGCTGTAGGGCGGCCAGCCCCCTGGCCGCCGGGGGATGGGTTTGGGATTTTGGTATTCACCTTAGTCTCCCCCATTCTGTAGGGCGTGGTCACCCGACCACGCCGGACCTGCACCTTACCACACTCTACAAATTCATAATCGATCTGTTCCACCCCCTCGGACGCCAGCATAACGGCTTCGGAGGTTGCCATCGTCTCGCTGTAGTTGGTGCCAAGGGCCAGCATTTTCTGGTAGATTTTAGCCCGCAGTGTGCGCTTGACGCCCGCGGAAGCTTTATCGCTCATCGCGGAAGCCCGCGTGGTGCAGACGATGCGCAGCGGAATGCTGATCATGCAGACGGCAAACGCCGCGGGCCATGCGCCAGCAGCCAGCCCGGCCCCCAGCGCGCCGCCCACAATCCCGGCCAGTGCCCACACAAAGGCCACATTGCACAGCAGGCTGAGCCATTGGCAGAGCACGCACCGCCACACATACCGCATGGCGGCGGGGTCAAATGAAAGCAGTTTTTTGTTGATCATGGTATCAGCCTTTCATTATATCGTTCTGTTCTGGGGTGGATTGCTTCAGCGCTGTGTCACGCGCGTTTTGTCCGGCACAGCGCGGGCATAGCACAGCGGGGCCAGGGTATCCCCCAGCAGGGCATGTTCCTGCACGGCAAAGCCGCCCGCCTGCAAAAATGCCAGGTATTGCGGCACCATCCAGCTGTTATAGATTTGCAGTCCCGCGCACCGCATGGCAAGCATGCGTAGCCGGGTGCGGGGTACCTCGCCATGCACAAAGGTTGGGGCAAACAGCTGGCCGCCGGGCTTGAGCACCCGGTAAATTTCTGCCAGAGCCTTTTCCGGCCGGGGCATAATGTGCAGGGCGTTGGCGATCAGCACCGCATCAAAGGTTTCGTCCGCATAGGGCAGGCTGGTGGCATCCTGCACCGAAAAGTGCAGCCCCGCCCCGCGGGGTTTCAGCTTTGCCTGGGCGATCATTTTGGGCGAAAAATCCGTAGCCTCCCAGTCCCGCACCAGGCGGGAAAGCCGGAAGCTGAGCTGGCCGGACCCGCAGGCCAGTTCCAGCACGTTCATTTCCGGCGTCAGGTGCGGCTGCATCTGCTGCGCAATGGCAGCATACAGCGGCTCGCTGCTTTGCATCAGCGGGCCATAGCAGCTGGCCCACCGCTGCCAGAATTGCTTGTTATCGGTTTGTTTTGACATTGAGCTTTTTTGCACTTCCTTGGTCAGCAAATGTTAGATTTGACTAACATTTGCTTCATAAAAACGGCGGTGCGTTGCCGAACCGTCGCAATTTTTTTCTGGGGAACGCCTTGTTTGTTTTGATCAGGCGCCATTAGTTTATCATAGCTAACCCAAAAAGTCAAATGCTCTGCCGGGGGTCCCGGTGCTGCGGCACCGTTATTGCTCCGGCAGAGCGTTCCGATTGTTCAAACCAGGCCGCTGTTCCCTGCCAGCCACACCCCAGCGGCCAGCTGTGCGGCCAGAATCAGCGGCATACCCACCACAAAATACCAGTGCTTGGTTTTGTGGTGGAACAGATACATGCCCGCCCATGCCCCGGCGCTGCCGCCCAGCAGGGCTGCGCCAAACAGTGCGGCTTCCGGCACGCGCCACTGGTGCCGCTTGGCTCGGCGTTTGTCCTCCGCCATCATCAGCAGTGCCGCCGCGTTGATAATAACCAGGTACCCCGCCAACATTGTAATGGCCATGGTCTTTCCTCTCTCTTTCTCATGGTTCAAGCCTTGAGCGGCTCTTACCGGTGTGCCCGCTCCCAGGTTTGCATGGCATCTAGCTGAGCCGGGGTGTGGAACCAATGCTCGCCCGGTTCGTATACCGTCAGTTCCGCATGGTGTTTTTGGGCGAACGTCGTCACCGTGTCCCGGCTTGTCATGGTGTCCTGCCCGGCGTACAGGATTGCTGTGGGGATCTGCCAGCCATCCAGCGGGTGTTGGCGCACCCAACACAGGTACCGCCACGAAAGGGTCTGCCCAAATTCTGTGGTGATCTCACCTTTTTCGCAAAGCTGCTCCGGCGTTACTTTTGCCCACTGCATCATATCACAGATCAGCCGCTCCATATCCACAATCGGCGAAACAAACAGCGCTTTTTCAATCGTTGCCCCGGCAAAAGCCAGCATGGAAAAATAGGTCCCGATGCTGTTGGCCCGCAGCCGAATCCCCTGCCAGTGCTGCTGCAGATAGGCCAGTACCGTTTGCAGCTCCGGCACCACCTGCCAGGGAGTAAAGTCAGTTTCCCCCGTGCGGTCTCCATGTTCCGGCAGGTCAATGCCCAGCACCTGCCAGCCGGTTGGGGCGGCAAGCGCCGCAAATGCTGCGGCTTCCGTTTTATTACCGCCCTGGCCATGCACGAACAACCAGATGTTGGGGGCCGGTTCGCCGTACAGTACAGCCGGAATTGTGCCAATTTTTAATTCTTGAGTGCACATTTGTGGTTTTCCTCTTTATGTGTTGGACAACACTGTAAAAAACGTTTGAAAAAAGGGGCTGATGAGCTCGTCATTTTTTAGCGATACAACAAAAAAAGCTGTGACACATTTTTGCCACAGCTTTTTGGTGGGAGCTGGTGGATTCGAACCACCGAAGCATTAAGCAGCAGATTTACAGTCTGTCCCCATTGGCCACTCGGGAAAGCTCCCATATTCATTTGTGCCTCTGCCTTAACAGCGCTTGATTATTATAGCAGGATAAGATGGAAAAAGCAAGCCCTATTTCAAAAATATTTTTGTAAACGGCGGAACGGGAAACGGACGGCTGCGGTGGTAAGTGCCTTGCAATCTAAAAAAACAATGCTACACCGAAAGAAACAGTCCGAGATACAGGGAGATCACCGCCCAGAGTATTCAGCGCATGCAAATTCTGCACCGTGGTATTTTTATGCCTGCTTTTGACCGCATATTGCAACTGGCCCGCATGGAAGAGATGGACTGCGAGTTTGTGGAGGTGACCGCCCACGAGGGTGCCCGCCCTACCCATGCGGTGTGGCAGGGCCGGGTTTACCACCGCGGGGGCGCTGTGGTGCAGGACGGTGAGCGGTACGAGGATTTTGAGACCGCCACCGGTTACGGCACCGGGCCGGGCCTGTGCGGCTGGAACTGCCGCCACAACTTTTACCCGTTCTACCCCGGCGTATCTGGATGCTCTCCACCGTACGCCCGAACTGGTGCGCGGCTTTCTGGAAAAGATTCTTGCCCCCAAGCAGGAGCGCACCATGAATGTGCCACAGCAAAACCTCAAGCGTGGGCAGGATATGGAACTTTGATTTTCGGAGGATACCATTTGAACAAAAAGAAGAAGTCAAACAAATCCGGCTACCCGGATGAAGCAATCAAGACCCTTGCGCGTTGCTTTTATCCCTCCATGGTTGAGTTTTTCAACAGTGAGGAAGGCCAGCGTGAATATGAGGAATGGCTGAAAGAGCAGGAAGCTCTGCAAGCCTTGCCTGTTGCAGCATAAAAACAGCAGGACGCTCCCAGTAAAGGGAACGCCCTGCATTACATAATATTACATCTTCTCAAAACGAATTTTGGGATTTTGTGCTATCAAATATTTACAAAATGTATCCTGTCCTAAAATTTTTAAAAGGTTTTTCTCCAAAGAAAAGCGGCTATTTTCGTCAAAATAGTAAACCACTATGTTGGCATTTTCGGTTTCAAAAAATGGCAGCAAAATGTCTTTATCCGTTGGATCTAACGAATGCCCATAAATATATACGTTGAATTCCTCATCAGCCTGGCTTGAAGGAGCCCAACTGTACTCAACTCGAATTTCTTTGAACCAATTCAAAAAGTTCAAATCAGTACAATACTTATAACGCTGATAAAATTTGAATGTTTTCAAAAAATACTCATTCAAATCTGCATTGTAAAAATCACTTCCAACCCCCATGACGATGGGGGCATTTGAATCTTCGTCTAGCCTACCATGAACATAGCAAATGTTTTTTTGAGAAAGGGCAGATGCAGAACTGTACAATTTCAAAAAAGTCGGGGTATAGTTGAACGATAAAAAGTGATCAATTTTGATTTCATCTATCAAAGATATTGGCGACTTTTTAGGAAGCTCAACAGTGTTCACCCACACTATGTATTTTTTGAACAAGCTGATAAAATCGAAAATTTGTTGGATGATTGTGTCTTCTACGTGGTTAAATTCATTTCCAGCCCAAGGACCCTTTCCATTGGAATCAAGAGTCATCTGTAAAAAAGAACTTTTCGCTTTCACAACACGGCTATCCCAAAAAAGAAGTTCGTTGTATAAGCCATCATCGGCTTTTTTAGACTGTCGGCTAAGATGTTTCTCGAAATCACTTGTGTCATCAACAATCAGCCTTAGTTCGTTTTCAAAATCCACCCAACCATCTTCGCAGCGATGCTCAATATACCTGAATAAGGTGGACTTTTTCACTCTGATGAAAAGTTGATACGACTCCTTATCTATCTCATATCGTTCTCCAAGATACTGCTCGAAATCGAGTTCTTCAGAAATCTGATGAACGTAATCGGAGTATCTTGTTGGCAATCCATGTGCTAAATCAAATCCGTTGCCTACAATTAAAATATTCATTTAATCCCCCGGTTCAGATCCGCCGCAATATCCACAAAAGGCTCCCGGCAGGCCACCCGCGTGTAAATTTCCTGAACCACGGCAGCCTGCGCCTTATCCAGCACAATGCGGCCGTTCTCCCCTGCCTTGTACCCCAATGGCAGCGCACCGTTGCTCAGGCACTTGCTGGCATTATCCATCATGCCGCGGGTGATGTCCTCTGCCATATTCTCGCTGTAGAACTGGTTGACGTTCATCATATTGCGCAACGCAAAGCGGCCGGCAGCGGTATCGTCAAAATCTTCCTCCGCGTAAAAGGTCCTTACGCCCCAGTCTTTCAGGCGGGCTTCATTGGTCATGGCCTGCAGCATATTGCGGCCCATACGGTTGGACTTCCACGCCAGCACGCAGTCAAAATAACCTTTTTCCGCATCCCGCAGCAGGCGCTGAAAGCTGGGGGCGGCGGTCGGATTTTCCGCTGATGGCTTTATCCTCGTAAGTTTCCACCACATCCAGCCCCAGCCGCACGGCCAGTTCCCGGCAGGCTTTGACCTGCTGTTCAATGGATGCTTCCCGCTGGTTATGGGACGAATACCGGGCGTAAATCGCCGCCCGGCCATGGCGGGTATTTGGTTGCTTCTTTTTCATGGTATCACCTGTTCAGCTTGCAAAGCCTGCCCGGTGGTGCTACAATTACAGATACTTGGTCTGGTAATTGCCCTTTGGGCAAGCCGGTCTATCCAAACGCCCTGCGGTTGCCGCCGCAGGGCATTTTTTATTTTAGTTCATTGCCTCAAATATCGAAAACCAATTTTCTGGTAGCCCTAAATACTGAGGTTTTGCAAAGGGATACTTTTTAAACGCGCGGTTCAATGCTCGGAGCATTGGATATTTATCAGAATCCGGCAACAATGCAAAAATAGCATACAAGTAGGCAGCCGGTTTATCGTTATCAATAACAGATTTCAACTGTTTGGGCAAATTTACAGATGGCCGCATCTTAATGCGGTTATAAAGTCGCGCTCCATGCGCAGAAATATTTCTTGCAACGCTTGCACATTGGGTAAAGTTTTCCACATACTCACGGCTTAATCCATAATAGGTTTTAGCAATAGCATTTCTGTCTTCTGCCAGCATATTCTTGTACATTTTGGAAAGAGACCCAAACGTTGTTTCTTCTATCGCAACCCAAACTGGATAAATGGCTTGCCTGTTTTCCTTGTGATGAATAACAAATACATCTGATGAACGCTGAATGTTCCCAAAAAGTTCTGATAGAAATTTCCCATGGTTAAGTTCATTATCAAAATTCTGATTATTCAGATACCCAAGCGGTCCATACTTTTGAGCATGATAATATGCAATATAAGCTCTGAGTGATGTTTCAACTTTTGAGCTGTATTCAAAAATGATGTTTCTGAGCAGCGCATCAAAATCATAAAGAGCCATAATATCTTCAATACTGACATCAGGGTAGAATCTATCATCTTTTCTCAGCGTAAGCGAATAAGCGCTTAGCCTGTAATAGTTCATTTTTCTTAAAATTGCTTCTGCCACAGTATCATTGCTAATAATAAGGCCGCGAGATTTTAATAATTCTATCTGCTCTTTATAAGTCTTGAACGGTTTTACATTTTCCGGGGTAGGCATAAAAACCTCCGTATAAAACAAAACACCCGCCATGTTACGCATAGGTACAAATAGTACCCATAGGCTCGGCGGGTTTCATTGATAATATTATATGCGAAATACCGCCATTTTGTCAACGTCATATGTAGTTTTTTTCAGCGCGTCAAGTACAACATCTTGTTTTCTGCTCTTCACAGCTTCCTGCACAGCCCCACGGCCAGGCCTTCAATGCGCACGTCGTTCATGGCTTCAGCCATGCGGATTATGGAGGGAAAGGCGGGGTTTTCGGCGCGGAGTTCTATATGGTCGGCAAACAGAAAAACCCGTTTCAGGGTAGCTTCGCCGTCGATCAGGACGGCAGCAACCTTTTGGGTTTGCAATCCTGCCCGCAAGGTGGTACAATACAATTGTCGGGTCGATTGTATCCACTTTTGTGGGCAAGCTGATCTATGGAAACGCTCTCGGTGCGCCAACACCGGGGGCGTTTTTTATTTTTATCTCCTTCTCCGCCTCTTTTTCGGGCGGAAGAAAACCAGGATTGGCGCAAACATCAGAATAACGGCAAACACCATGGCATATGCGCTAATAACCACGATTCCCGCCGCGACAACCAGCAGGGCAACTGCGGCGGCTCCAATGGCATACAGGGCAATTTTCAGGACGACCTTTAATATTTTCAGGATCATCCGCTTTCTTCTTTGCTCTGTTGATTCATACACGCGCAGCAAGTCGTCCAGTTCGCTGCGCCCCCAAAGCTTTACGCCCAAGGAGGCTGCCATTTCCCTGGCGGCTGGGGTAAAATCCTGGTTTGTCAGGACCACCGGCACGCTGCTGCCATAATAGGCGGCACCTGCATAGGCTTCCTGCACCGCATGGTTGCCAACGGGCGAATTGTACCGCTTGCACTGGATGGCATAGGATACCCCATTGTTTTGAGCCAGAACATCAATGCCATAATCGCCGCTGGCCTGTGTAACTTGCACCTGTTTATAACCATTGGCCCGCAGGGCATCCGCACACAGGTGCTCAAAATCATGGCCTTCCATGTCATCGCACCCCTGCACCGTGGAGACCTGGCGCGGAATCTCCGGCTGCGTTTCGACAATTTCCGGTACCAGTGGCTGCGCTGGAGTTTCTTCTGCCGGGGGCGGCGCAGGTTCCGTCACCGGGGCGCTTACCGGCGGTGCCGTGCTGCGATTGATCTTAATGCCTTTGGCTGCGGGGGCCGCTTTGGGTATTTGCGGTGCTTTGGGCTTTGCATATGGCGGCAGCACCACCCGCGGTTGGGCCCCCTCATAAGGGCCAATAACTTTTGCCTGTTCCAGCTGGTCCAAAATGTGGGCCGCGCGGGCATACCCCAGATTGCAGCGCCGCTGCAAAAGGCTGGTGGAGGCATACCCTGCCTCAATCACGCACTGCCGTGCGTACTCATACATGGGGTCTGGCCATTCGTCGCTCTCTACCCTGCTGGCTTCCCGCACAAAATCGTCATCATAGTGGTGCCCAGTTGCCACGGGAGCGATCAGGATTTCAATTTCTTCGTCGGTCAGTTCTTTAGTCTGCACCCGCACAGGGTTTGCATAGTTAATGGGAGAGAATAATGCCGTTCCTGGGATCGGCAGCAGTTCCGCCCCGGGGGCTCCCATCCGGTTTGCCGCGTTCTTTGTTGCCACGCGGAATGCAAGGCGGCTGGCAAATCCGGCAATAATCTCTTCCTCCGGAACCTGCCGGGCCGCCGCAATTATGTGGATGCCCGCCGGGCGGCCCTTCTGGCAGATCTGCTGTATCTGACCCACACATTCTTTCTGCGCAAGCAGATCTTCCAGGCCGTCCATTATGGCAACAATGTGGGGCAGCGGCGTTTCAGCCTGCTGGTTATAATCCTCCAGTTCCCGCGCACCGCACTTGGCAAACACAGAGTAGCGCCACTGCAGTTCCATGCACAGTGCAAGCATGGCACCAGCCTTTTTCTCCGGGGCGGAAACCGGCGGCATTAACAGGTGCGGAAGTTCCTTGAACTGCACAAACTCCACACCGGTCTCGTCCAACAGCACTAGCCGCAGCTGCTCTGCCGGGGCCCCATGTGCCAAAATTGCCGCCTGCGCCCGCAGAAAGCTGGAGCGCCCACACCCGTTCATTCCGCAAACCAACAAATGCGGCAGCTGGTCCAGCGGGTATACCACTGCGTTTTGCGCTTCACTTGTCCCGATATACAATTCAAGAGGTTTTAGTTCCGGAATCGAACACATGGTACTTCCCTCCTGGTTGGTTTGATTTACTGATTAAAGTTTATCCCCCTGCACTGCGTCCAGTAGTGCAGGGCTTTTTTTATGTAGTCTTCGTCCAGGTCAAAATATTCTGCCAACTGCCAGGGTTCTGTGTAGCCTGCCCGCATGGCTGTACGGATTTCTTCCGGCGGCAGGCAGCGGCGGAACGCGTCCGCATCGGCGCGGTATTCGTTCTGCTCCACCAGCTGGAACGGGCTGTTTACCTTATGCAGTGCGCCTGTGTGCAGGTGGCCTGATTCATGCAGCATGGCGGTGCGAATCTGGCGCACGGTATGTAACCGGGAAAAATTAAGCCCAACCGCATATGCTCCATGATATCGCACTGTCGTAGCAGCTGCCGGAAGCCTATCAAATGGTATGACATCCACATCATGAACCCGACAATAGCTATAAAATTCTGACGTACTAAACATCAAACGCCTTTCTCGCGACGTTTTCTTCGGGCATCCATAAGATCGAGGAAGTCGCGCATATCTTCTTTTTCTTCCTCGGTCAACTGCTTATAACGATTATAAAATGCTATGTCGGCGTCATCAAGTTTGTCATGTTCGCTGGTAAGGTCAGACATCTGAATACCAAGCCAATCCGCCATACGCTGCATTTTGTCAACACGAGGATACTTTTTCCCGTTACACCAGTCCGAAACAGTAGAGCTGGAGCAGTTCATGTAAGTTGCAAGGTCAAGCTGAGTATATCCTTTGCTATTAAGGTACGCTTTTAGATTTTCAGCGAAAACCATTTTGGCGTTGTCACTCATAAAATCAACTCCTCATGTCGTCATTATACGCTAAAAGCAAAACAAAATCAATATTTTGCGAAAATATTTTCGCTTTTAGCTTGACATGTCGCTTTAAGCGAGTATAATAAATTACAGAACGGAGGTGATCCAAAATATGCAGACCCAAAAATTCCCAAAAATTTCTCTTGCAGCTGCGCGTGTAAACGCAGGATTAAACCAGCAGGAAGCAGCCAAAGCGCTGGGTGTCAGCGTTGCTACGCTGCAAAATTACGAATCTGGGAAAACCGTACCTCAATGGGGGACTGTACAGAAGATTGAACGCGTGTACAAATTCCCGGCAGATTTTATTTTTTTATCCGCACATTCGCTTTAAGCGAACTACGAGCAAATTCCGCAGCCCTACCCTGGCAACAGCAGCTAAGATTGCCGACCACTTCGGCGTCCGCATTGATGACCTTGTGGAGCATTCCTAGCAGCTACAACCATTCTACCACAACCCCTGTCCCATAGTCCGGACTTTGAACCGGAAGGGCTGGAAATTTTTAGGAGGTGACCCCATGAACAATGAAAAAAGCCCCCAGCCTGATTGTCAAGGTCAGGCAGGGGCAGAAATCAAGCGATTAAAGCGCAGTGTTTCAATTCTGAGTATCTGCTGTTTCGTTCAGGCTCTCACACTTTGGAGTATTTTCTGGAAGATTGAAAAGATCATCGGATGTATCGAAGCTATTGCACGCGCCCTCAGTATACTTGTTGATTTCCACTTCTGAAGGAATTCCGTTATCCATTTTTTCAATGATTGAGGATAGCGCGTTTTCTACAAACTCCTCGTGCTTATTCGGAAGTACATCCTGAGCGACATCCCTTATAAGCGCTATAAGGCAAAGCACAAACGAAAGGATTTCGAGCACGTCGTGCCATAAGATCTTATCCCCTGGCTTTTTGGCCGATTCGATTTTTTGTTCAACGGTAGATATAACGTCATCAGTAAAAATCGGCTGAACATCTTCGAGAATCTCTGTTGCGGTGCTAACGGGAACAAGGTCATCCGCTTCATGCTGCGTTTGTAAAATGTCCGAAAAGCTTTGTATTGCTGCTGCAACCTGTACCAGCAATGCGTCCACATTCTCATTTTTCCAAATTTCTGCAGGCTCTTGGGCAAAACGTTCCAAGGCCGGCGCCAAAAATTCACTTGTACTTTGCATTCGCAATGTCAGCGCTTGCATCTTATCCTCAAGCTGTTGCAAAGCCCCCATCAAGCTATTGGGATACTCCGGGTACTGCCTGGAAAGTTCCCCCATCTTTTCTGCAAACATACAGAGTGCATTTGCCAGCGCCTGTACATTGCTATCTGTTACAACAAGGCTATTGGTTTCCATTCTTTTTCCCCTCTCTTCTCTCATTCTACACAGTTGAAACAGAACAAATAACGAATATTTTCAAAGGAGGTCTTTCCCATGACCACCGAAAAAACTTCCCCCTCTTTTTGTCCCACCATCACAGCCCAGACCAAGGACGGTGCCACGGTTGAGATTGGAAGCATCGCTCCCGATTTCAGCGTCAAGATTTTCCCCGGCGTCAACTTTGCTGACCTGGCCCACAATGCCATCCTGGGATCCGAGAACATGCACATTACAACCGGGTGCATTGATTTGCGGAAATTCAGATCCGAGCCTGGTAAATAACCGCGTTTACAGTCGGATCACGTTCTGCCTGCGCTTTGATCACAGCTTTCATGCCATTTTCAATCGCCGCAGTAAATGCTTGTCCTTTTGCCAACCGTGCCCCCACCTGTTCTTCAAGGCTGATTGGCGCTTTATCGTGAAGGATATCAAAGGCCGCATCATCTTTGCTGGTCATATGTTGCACTCTTACTCTTCCAGTCAAGTCAACCGTTCCAACTGCCATACCGCCCGCGGCCGCACGCCCTACAGCAATAAATTGTGCATTCAGGCGCGGCTTCCCAATTCTTTTGCTTGTCATGATCGCTTGCAAAATTCCAAGGGCATCATCTACCGTTATATTTTTGATGTTCGGGCAAATGGCCTTAAAATCCTGCATGGCTTCCATGGCCGATTCGTATCCCTTGGTGTACCCAATGTAAAGACCTTCGTTGATCATTTGAAATTTAGGAAGATCTTCCCGTATTACGGATTTATCAGCTGCGCTGCATTGCCGCCCATCGCTCATGATCCAGGCATGATTTCCCGTAACTGCACCGATTACAATACTCATTCTTTTCATCCTTTCTTGTCGCAAAATTTCTATTTTTTATGGCATTCCTGCCACACATACCAAAGGAGGTGACCCCCATGTTTCCCAATCTTTTTATTGAGCTCAAGCGCAGCAAATCCACCCAGCAGCAGCTGGCAGAGCGCATTGGCATTTCCCACAGTTCCATGCAGAACAAACTGCAAGGGCGGACGCAATTCACCCTGAAAGAGATGCGCGACATCCAGGCTGTTTTTGCGGATTGTTCACTTGACTATCTTTTTTCAGAGTACGGCAGCAAGCGCAGTCTACCATAGTTTCCTTTTTTTGCCATCATGTTGTTGAGAAGAATATCATGATTCTGGCAATTTGTCAAACATTTTGATGGTTACATTAAAGTAGATTCGTTTTCAAAGGAGGTATTCTATTGACCCCTTCCTCTCTCCCCGCCACTATCAAAATCACCACCACCGCGGAGCCGGACCCCTATGCTACCGAGCGGCTGGCGGCGGCAACGCTGGATTTTTACCACCGCTTTATGCAGCGTCCCGATGCCAAGGAGCTACTGGAACGCAAAAAGGCCGATCTACGCGCCCGCGGCGTGCGGCTAAACTGAAAGGAGAACCCAAGATGCAACAAACAAAAACGCCGCCCCGGTGTTGCAGCACCGGAACGGCAAAAAAACAGAGCATCGCAAAAAGCTCTAACTGCATTCTATCACTGAAACGCGCCGCCGTCAAGCTGGCAATCACCGCAGATTTGGTGCTGCTACTGGCCGCGCTTGGCTCTCTCAACATCCCCGCCACCCTCGCCGCCCTGCTGGCGCTGAATCTGCTGTGCGGACTGTATTTCAAGGAGGCCGCCGAATGACCAGCTTTTGGGGCCATCAAGACAACCCCTTTCCGCCGGAAGACGAGCTGCCCGTTGGCTGCACAGCTGACGGTGAACCCTACTACGAGGGTGACGAGATCGTGACCCTGAACGGCGAAGTTTATTTTTACGACTATCTTGATGTTGATACGATACTGACCGCACTGGGCATTCCCATCCAGACGGCCATACAGGAGGACTAAGATGGACAACATTACAACCCAGCATCTGCATTGGAAACGTGCGTTCAATCCGGACTGGTTCGGCAGCTGGTGCCTGCCGGACGGCAAGGATGTGATTTTGACCATTGCCGCCGTGGACCAGGAGCTGGTGACCGGCGAAAAAGGCAGCCAGGAAATGTGCCTGGTGGTGCACTGGAAAGAAAACGCCAAGCCCCTGATCTGCAACAAAACCAACGCCAAAATGCTGGAAAAACTGGCCGGTTCCTCCTTTATGGATGAATGGGTAGGCATGGCGGTGCAGCTCTACTTTGACCCCACCGTAAAGTTTGGTAAAGAGCGCGTGGGCGGCATCCGCATCCGGCAGAAAAAGATTCAGCCGACTGCCGCCTCTGCCCCTGCCCCGCTGATCTGCGCGGACTGCGGGCAGCCGGTGCAGGCGTGCAGCATCAACGGGCAGGACTGGACCGCCGCCAAGGTGGCCGAAGCCGCCCGCAAAAAGTACGGTCAGGTGCTTTGCTGGCCCTGTGTGACCAAGCGGAAGGAGGCTGAAGACCATGCCCCGGAAGTTCACGCTGACTGAAGCTAACTACCACAGCCGGGCCGCGCGCAGGCGGTGGCTTTCCAGCAGTGACGTCAAAGCTGCCAAGCGGTGCGAAGCCGCATGGCTTGCAGACTACTGCGGCAAGATTAAACACAAGGAAAACAAGCCGGCCTTTGCCTTCGGCCACCTGTTTGAAGCGGCCCTGACCCTGCCCGGCCCCCAGTACCACCAATATCTGACCGCCCACCCGGAACTGTGCAGCAGCCGCGGCCCCACCAAAGGCCAGCTGCGTGCCGACTTGGCCGCTGCGCCTGAGCTTGCCCACGCCGTGCGGCGCAGCCCCTACCTGTGGGGCATCGTGCGGCGCAGCAAAAAGCAGGTGATTTTGACCGGCGAGCTGAACGGGATGCCCATGCGGGTGATGATGGACCTTGTTGACCGTGACGGCAGCATTTACGACCTGAAAGCCATGCGCAGCTTTTTGCCCATTTACGATACCGCCCGCGAGGAATATCTGGACTGGTGGGCGTACTGGAACTACCCCATCCAGCTGTACATCTACCGCGAGATTGCCCGCCAGAACGGTCTGGCTGTGCCCCGTGTAGGGCTGATTGCCGCCAGCAAAGCCGACTGCGATGTGCAGGCCATTGCCTTTGGCGATGAGATCATGCAGGCCGCTGCCGCGGATACCGCCTATACCATGCAGCGGATGGCCCAGATTCTTGCCGGGCAGGAAGAGCCCACCGCCTGCGGCCATTGCGCCTGGTGCATGAGCCGCAAGCGCATTACCGAATTTGAAATGATTTGAGAGGGGTTTGAATCTATGTTGAATGTTATCGCTATCATGGGCCGCCTTGTGCGCGACCCGGAACTGCGGCAGACAACGACCGGCAAAACCGTAGCTTCTTTCCGCATTGCCTGTGACCGTGGGCGCCGCGATGCCAACGGCCAGACCCAGGCAGACTTCTTTGATGTGACAGCCTGGGACAAAATCGCGGAGTTCGTGACCAAATATTTTGCCAAAGGCAGCCTGATTGCCATTGATGGCCGCCTGCAGAGCCGGAACTATCAGGATAAGAGCGGCAGCAACCGCACCGCCATTGAGATTTTGGCCCACAACGTACACTTTGCCGTGGCGAAAAGCCAGAACGCGCCTGCACGGGAGCCCGATGTTGCTCCCCCGCCAGCACCGGCCACCAGCCTTGACAGCTTCGCCCCTATTGACGATACGGGCGACCTGCCGTTCTGATGGCACGGCCATCAAGAAAAGGACAATTGAATATGGCTGAATTGAAATATATCCCTTTTTATCCCGGGTATATGGAAGATACGTCCGACCTTTCGGACAGTGAGTTTAGACGGCTTATGTATGCGCTTTGCGCTTATTGCGTAGGAGCAGAACAGCCCGAGCCGCTCACTGGCAAGGAAGTGATTGCGTATCGGTTCATCACCCGTAATATCAAGGTATCTCAAGAACAGTACACCGCAAAATGCATGAAGAATTCAGAAAACGCTAAAAAGCGAACGATAGCGAACGATAGCGAACGCAAGCATTCGCAAGCGAACGATAGCCAAACAAGCCAATACAAAGAACAAATAACAAATAACAAAGAACAAGATATATCTTTCGTATCTAACGATACTCAAGATATATGCAACGCTGAAAGCGTTGCTACGCGCAAGCGCGCACCTGCATACTCTGCAAAGAAAGCGATTGAGGATTATACGCAGGATCAAGAATTGCGGGAATTGCTGATTGAATGGCTTGACAACCGCAAGAAGCAGCGTGCGCCGGAAACTAAGGGTGCTATTGGGCAGAATCTCGAAAAGCTGGCTGGAATGGCTGCACAAAGCAATCTGAGCTTGCAGGAATACATGCGCGAGGTTGTGCGCAAAGGCTGGCAGGCGTTCTATCCGATACGTGATGCACAGCAAGCAGCGCCGCAGCGCCGTGCAGATGGGAGGGATTTCGATTGGCTGACGGGGCAATGACAACCATGCAATACCCGATGCAATCCGGGTATTTACAGCCGCAGCAAGAGAGCAAGCACTACATCATGGGCTATATTGCCGCCCGGTGGCCAAATTTCGGCGCGGGGAAAAAGTCAGAGCAAAAGCGTCAGATGATTGCCGTGTGGGAGCAGGATTTGGCGGATATTCCGCTTGCACTGCAAAAAGCCGCTCTTGATGCAAAAGCAAGAGCCGGGCAGTTGTTCCCGCCATCATCCCCGGTGGAACTGCGCCGCTGGTGCGAAGAAGTACAGCCATCCATGACAGCACTTGATGTTGCTGTGTATCAGACAGCGCTTGAATGCAATCTGCTGGATGCTGATTTTTGCAGGCGGCAAATTGCAAAATACAACGCGGCACAAGCCGCAGGCCGCAACGCATATGCAGGATGGGAGGGATGATATTGCAGAAAACAACGATTCCGACCCCTACCGAGGATGCAATACTTTCTGCTGTGCATAACGCAAAGGATGGTGAACACAGATGAATAATATGAGGTTTGATAACGAAAACAGCAAATGCGTTTCCACCGAACGGATGACGCCGGACGAATTGCGCCAGCTGCACCGCCTTGCCATTGAGCGCCGCCCCGAAGCCTGCCTTGGCTGCGGGCTGGAACATAATTGTTTTGTGTATGGGCATGGATGTGCCGTCATCCGCAAAGCATTGCGGCTGTTGGGAGGTGGGGCGGATGCCTGTCTTTGATTCCAACTGTTTCTACATCATCCAATGCCTGGTCCTTGTGTTTGTTGTGGCCCCCTGCGTGCTCTTTGCGGGCGGCATGCTGATCTGTGGGCTGATGTGGTGCGGGCTGCGCATCACCCGCGCCATGCACCTGCGGCTGCTGGGCCTGCCGCGGTGTGGGCGCTGCCGCTACTGGGCCACTGTGCAGTGCCCGCTGTACGGCCGCAACACGCCAAGCGATTTCTGCAGCCGCGGCGAAAGGTGGGGTGACTGATGGATATTCTGCTTTCGATCATCGGCAGCGCCGTTCTGGCCGCGCTGCTGGCCGCCGCCTACACCGCCGGGCTCTGCGCCGGAAAGGCCGCCGCCCACCTGGACGAGGACGACGAACCGAAGATCTACATGGATCATACGCATGGAGGTGAGGATTGATGCCGAAATATTCCGATAGGCCCTGCGCCCGCTGCGGCAAAATGATGTTGCACGCCTATTGCAGCCAGCGCTACTGCAAAGCCTGTGCCCCACTGGTGCGCAGCGACGATGCCATCATCAACCGGGCCAAGCAGCGCAGCCGCCGTGCCATGAGCGAGATTGCCCGCGTGGAACGTGCCGCCCGCGCCGAAGGCAAGACCTATGGCTGCTATGTGGCCCTGCACGAGCCGCGGAAGGGGTGATGCCGATGAGCAGGCCGCATTATGGCTGGTGGGGATATGTAAAAGATATCATCCGCCGCTATCCCACTCTTTGCGAACAGGAAAAAGCCCTGCACGAAACCTGTATCAGCCCCGATCTGAATGGTATGCCCCGCGGCTCCGGCACCCCCACCGACCCCGTGGCCGATGCCGCCCTGCGGGAACTGCCGGAGATCAACCGCCGGGAAATGGAAGCCGTGCGCCAGGCCATTGCCGAAACCCTTACCCTGGATACCGGCCAAGAGCGCCTACAGGTGATCCGGTGCGTTTTCTGGGACAAAACGCATACACTGGAGGGGGCAGCAATGAAGCTGCACATAAGCTATGTAACAGCGCGTAGATGGCACGGTGAATTCATCAAGAAAGTAGCTTATTTTTTCGGTTTTTTATAATTTTTTACACTTTTCGCCAAGTTTTTCACCTTTTTTCCTCGCTTTTCTTTGGCTCGCTATGGTATAATGTGCAAAACAATAATATAATAGTAATAGATAAAAATAGAAAGGGGCGTAGATATTTATGTATAATGCTCTTGATGTAGCACGCTATATTATTGATTACGAAGCCACGCAGGGCCGCACTGTCAGCAATTTACGCCTGCAAAAGTTGTTGTATTTTGTTCAAGCGCAGTTTATAGCAAATACCCCTAACAACTCTCCCTGCTTCTCTCAAAAAATGGAGGCTTGGGATTTTGGGCCGGTTGTTCCGTGCGTATACCGAGAGTACAAATATTGTGGCAGCACTGCCATTCCGCCAGAAGAAATAAATCCAAACCTGTTTGCCCTTGCTGATCGCAAGTTGATAAACTCAATACTGGATCAATGTAGCCATAAGTCAACTTCTGCTTTGGTTAATATTACCCATACGCAAGATCCTTGGTCTAATGCGTACCATAACTTCTTTGGGAACGAAATTACTCTTGAATCTATGCGCGATTACTTTGGAGATGTTCACTAATGGGAGAAAAGCCTGATATCTTTCGTATGGGACCCTCCCATGCAAATGACAGCACCGCTTCGTCTAAGAACGATCATATAGACTCCATGAGCTTTGATATGCTGAAATTATGCAAAGAACTATCTCGAAGTGTTGCCAATGGTAAGTTTGATAGCATGCATTGGCTAGGTGAATTGAGAAAGTACATATCCAAGAACGACAATCGCCTTTTGTATTCCGATATCAGTAATTACATTTTTAATTTATCTGATGAAGAATTCACTACTTTTACAACAAATTTAGATTCTGTTCTAAATGTTGCAGCAGCTCTTAGGGGCACCAACGTAGAGCAAGACAAAAACTTATATAAAACACTCCTTAAATTTTTCGACCACGTCAATCTTGCCCATCGTCAGAACTCTATGTTCAGTAATAAACAACAAGATATAGACAATGAAATAGAAAGGCTCCTTGGTCCCAAAATTCAGGATATCACAAAAGACATGACGTCCCAGCTGGTTGGCCTTGTCTCTATTTTCACCGCCCTTTCATTTCTTATTTTTGGCGGTATATCTTCTCTCCAAAATACTTTTAACAGTTTAAGTGCAGCTGCAAACGCACAGAATTCTATTTTACCCACCCTTATTGTAACTCTTGCATGGGCTTTCTGTTTAATGAATCTGCTTTTCGGTTTTATGTATTTTGTTTTGAGAATCGTTAAGCCACCAGTTTCTCAAATACAAACCAATATCGTGCAGCGCTACCCTGTTGTTTTTCTTTGCGATTATATTCTGCTTCTTCTTTTCGTTGTCTTGTGTGGAAGTTGGTTTGCAGAACGCAACGGTGTTGGTCAAACCGTTTTTTCTTTCTTTGTATGTGACCATCGCGAAATCACTTTCATCTTTGCTATCGTTCTCATTGCGGTGTTCTTCTCCTATTTAGGGTGCAAGCTGTACGCATTATATAAAGGCACCGATACTTCCACAAAATCATGAGCTTAAAAAGCCAAAATTCCATGCTATAATACCATCATCAAAAGCCGTAAGGAACCCAAAACGTCCTTACGGCTTTTGTATTGTCATTTTATCCTCCCCATTTCAGCCAGACGGCCATGCCCCGCCTGGCTGTTTTTATGCCGCGCAGCCGGCCGTTTTCGGCAGGGGCGCTGTGTTCCCAAGCAACGGCACAGCAAGGGTGCAAGACCCTTGTGCGGCCCCGCTCCCCGGCACCCGGCAAAGGCTCACACATTTACTCTCTTTCCTTTTGTCCGTGCGTGCCGGGGTATTTTATTGCAGAAAGGCGGTGACCACCGTGCCATCCATTACCCCCAAGCAGGAACGTTTTTGCCAGGAATACATTGTGGATTATAACGGTGCCCAGGCCGCCGTCCGGGCCGGGTATGCCGCAAACTCCGCCCGCAAAACGGCCAGCCGCCTGCTGACAAATGCGGACATTCTTGCGCGCGTGCGCGAATTGCAGCGCGAGCAGACGGCCCGCCTGGCCTTGACGCAGGACTATGTTCTGCAGCAGCTTGTGGATACCTACCGCTGCTGCCGGGAGCCGGAGCCGGTGCTGGTGTATGACCCCGATGCAGGCGGCATGGTGGAATCCGGCAAGTACCAGTTTGACAGCAAAGGTGCCCTGCGCGCGCTGGAGCTGATCGGCAAGCACCTGGGCATGTACCAGGACAAGCTCAAACTGGACGCCAAGCTGGATACCGGCCAGCTGGGCAAGGTACTGGAACAGCTGGGTGCGCCGGATGGCTGATCTGCTGCTGTCCGAAAAATACAAGGCATTCCTGCGCTGCACGGCGCCGGTGGAATTTCTGGAGGGCACCACCGCAGCGGGCAAAACCACCGTGGGGCTGTTCAAGTTCATTCTGCGGTGCGCGGCCAGCCCAAAGCGTCTGCATGTGCTGGCCGGGCTGGACCAGGGCACGATTGAAAAGAACATCATCACCAAGGAGCTGGGCGTGCTGGATGACTTCGGCGACCTGGTTGAATACTGGCCGGGCAGCCGCGGCGAGGACCGCCTGCCCCATCTGCTGCTGCACGCCCCAGGCGGCGACCGCAAGATCTATGTGATGGGCTATGCCGACAAAGCCCGCTGGAAAAAAGCCCTGGGCGGCCAGTATGGCTGCCTGTACATTGACGAGATCAACATTGCGGACATTGACTTTGTGCGGGAAGCCGCCATGCGCTGTGACTATCTGCTGGCCACCCTGAATCCCGACGATCCCGGCCTGCCGATCTATGCGGAGTTTATCGACCATGCCCGCCCCCTGCCCCGGTGGGCCCAGGATACCCCAAAAGAAATCACGGCCCAGCTGTGCCAGACCGCAAAGCCGGGCTGGGTACACTGGTTTTTCTCGTTTGAGCACAACCTGGGGTTATCCGCAGAGAAGCGGCGGCAGATCATCAGCATGGTGCCGCCGGGCACAAAGCTGTACAAAAACAAGACCCTGGGGCTGCGCGGGCGTGCTACCGGGCTGATCTTCAGCCTGGAGCCGCGCCATTTGATCTGTGCGGCAGAGCTGCGCGCCCTGCTGACCCGGCCGGAACACCCGCTGCACTGGGTGCAGCTTTCCTGCGGGGTGGACACCAGCTACAGCCAGCAGACCGCCGATACTTTTGCCTTTGTGCTGGACGGCATTCTCTCTGACCGGCGCAAGGTCACGCTGGCGGCCCAGGCCCACAACAACAAGACCCGCGCCGAACACAGCCTGCCGCCGCTGGCCCCCAGCGATATTCCGCCCCTGCTGCTGGACTTTCTGGAGCAGCAGCGCAGGGCCTGGGGCTTTGCCCGCACCGTGTATCTGGATTCCGCCGACCAGGCCACGATCACCGAATGCCAGAAGTACCGCCGCCTGCACGGCTGCATGTATGACTTTGTGCCTGCCTGGAAGCGGCTGCCGGTGCTGGACCGCATCAACCTGGAATGCGGCTGGCTGGCCCACGGGGACCACCTGTTTGTGCAGGAAGCCTGTGCCCCCCTGATTGAGGAATACAACGTATACAGCTGGGACGAAAAGAAGCCCAACTGCCCGGAGGACCGCAACGACCACTGCGTAAACGCCGAGCAGTACGCCTGGCTGCCGTATAAGGAGCAGATTGGATGAGATGGATAGAAAGGGTGAAGACGATGATCCGCAGCTGGCTGGAAATTCAGCCTGCCTCCGGCAAAGGGCTTGTGATCCGCGAGCCAGTCAGCTTTGAAACCAACGTGCTGCGCAACCGCATCTGGTACCGCGGCGATGCCTGCGAGCTGGACCAGCTGTTCAAGCTGCTGGGGGATGACGAGGTGAGCCGGGCCAGGTTCTGGGCCGCTGCGCCGGAGGATGAAAGCATCCGCAAGGCCCACAGCGGCCTGCCGGGCATTATGGTAGATATTCTGGCCGGCATTGTGAAAGCCGACCTGAACGAGCTGGACTTTGACGGCCCCTCCGCCCAGGACGCTGCCGCCCGCTGGGCACAGCTGGCCGAAGAGAACGACCTGCCGGGCCTTGTCAGCCGCGCTGTGGCCGACACCCTGGTGACCGGGGACGGGACGTTCAAGATCAGCCTGGACCCCAACGTCAGCACAGATCCGATCCTGGAGTTCCGTGGCGCGGACCAGGTGGAATACCGCACCAGCCACGGGCGTATCCAGGAGATTTGCTTCCTTTCCCCTGTGGGGGAACGCGGGCGGATCCTGCGGGAGGTATATGCCCCCGGCCGGGTGCAGTATGAGCTGCTGGACGGGGACAAGGTTTTGCCTGTCACCGCGGAACCGGACACTGCTAACCTGCGGGATGTGACCTTTGCCGGGGATTTTATGCTGGCTGTGCCGCTGCAGTTCTGGCCGTCCGCCCGTTGGCGCGGCCGCGGGCAGAGCATCTTTGATAAAAAGACGGATGCCTTTGACGCCCACGACGAGATCATCAGCCAATGGATGGACGCGGTGCGGGCGGGGCGGGTGCAGCGCTATGGCAATACCGCATAATTCTAAGTGCCGATACGGCGAGCGAGGTGCGGCA
>OIAF01000166.1_pt1 | contig 30055 bp, 26 predicted proteins | sample 1580751 | NCBI WGS metagenome assembly OIAF01 (sample SAMEA3882511, study PRJEB24775) | human gut metagenome | biome: human-associated habitat; feature: intestine environment; material: feces | place: Netherlands | collected 2009/2010
GCTATCGTCATTATGTAGTTTTCCGCGTATATAATGCCCCACTTCTATACCTGTAATACTTTCTAATTCAATATCCAAAAATATAATATCATACATTAAACCGCTATCCATATCTTTACATAATCTTTCCCCATTATAATATATCTCTACTACGTAATTTGCCTGTGAACCTTTATTATATTCCATGATCCAGCCTTCAATATCAGAAGAAATCCGTAAATTATCATCACAAACTGCTATTCTAATTAATGTTCTTTCCACTTCCATAAATCTTCCTTCTTTTTCATATTCACATAAGATTGCATTGATTGTTACAAATATTATATTCCATATTTGCATCAACTTCAATTCATACAAACATACAATTCTATATATTCAGCGGTGTATTTTACTACGGTTTACTATGACTTACAAAAATTATCATTGATTTAAATGACAGATACATTTACAATGAAGCTATGAAAAAATTATTTGTAAAATATGTCTCACAAAACATACTCGGCATGGTGGGTATGTCATTATATATACTTGCCGACACCTTCTTTATATCAAAGGCGGTCGGCTCAAACGGTATCACCGCGCTCAATCTGGTGCTGCCTGTATACAATTTGATTTTTGCCATAGGCGCAATGATCGGAGTCGGCTCCGCCATCAGATATGTCGTAGAGAAAAATAAGGGCGATACATCCAGCGAAAGCTATTTTTTTCATGCCCTGCTGTGGTGTATTATAATAAGCGTTATATTCATATTGACCGGTATTTTCATTCCGGACAGGCTCGTAGGGCTGCTCGGCGGAGATTCGGCAATTATAAATACCGGTAAAAACTATACACGTATTTTCATGCTTTTTACACCGTTTTTCATGTGCAACTATGTGTGCAACGCTTTCGTAAGAAATGATGGCGCACCATCCATTGCCATGTGCGCCACACTTTTCAGCAGCCTTTTTAATATTGTTTTTGATTACATACTCATGTTCCCGCTTGGACTTGGTATGGAGGGAGCCGCTTTAGCTACCGCTATTTCACCGATTATAGGCATCCTGATATGCTGTATTCATTTCTGCTCAGACAAATGCTCCGTAAAGCTTAAGCCGACGGTTCCATCTGTCAAGAGACTCTTTTACTCCTGCCAGGTTGGTGTTTCTTCCTTTGTTGCTGAGATATCATCAGGTGTCATAACTATTGTCTTCAATATGATTATCCTGAGGCTTGCAGGAAATATCGGCGTGGCAGCATACGGTGTGGTTGCCAATACATCACTGGTCGCTGTAGCTTTGTTCAACGGAATAGCACAGGGTTCACAGCCTCTTATCAGCGACTATTACGGCAGAGGACTTAGAAAAAATGTAGGCTCAATACTCAGGATGGCTGTCGTTTCATCTCTCTTAATTGCTGCACTGCTCATTTTGTTCATATGCACCTTTGCACCTTTTGTGACATCTGTTTTCAACAGCGAGCACGATGCCAGGCTTGCTTCGTATGCCGAGAGTGGACTGCGCCTTTACTTTACAGGCTTTATTTTTGCCGGAATCAATATAGTAGGTTCTGCTATCCTAAGTGCCGTTGAGTCCGTAAAATATGCATTCGCGGCATCTATCATGCGTGGTTTTATCGCTATAAGCATTTTCGCATTCGCACTTTCAGCCGCCTTCGGTATGACAGGTGTGTGGCTTGCTTTTCCGGCGGCTGAATTTGTAACTATGTTTATTATTGTTAAGGGATTAAGGCTGCTTAAGCTGTAGTTGCAGGCTATAGGTGTAGGTGAACTATTTTCGTGCATACTTATTTTCCATGTGATATACTTATGATTAAGAAAACCTATCACAATTATGATATATGATGAAAGAGGAGGGCTTGTATATGGCAAAAATAGAAAGAGTTATCAATAGGGATTTTGACCAGTTACTTTCCACGATTGAAGACGGAATAATAAATGGCAGTGTGTCAGCATCTCTGGAGGATGCCAGTGACTTTCGAAGCCAAGATGCGCGTTGCAGCGTCAGGGTATTTGAACGCTACAGCTATACCGGTGGTAACAGGGTAAGTCTCAATGTTACACTTTTTCAAAATGGCGAGGAGCCTGTTCACCTTTCCGCAATTACGGCAGGTGGAAGCCAGGCTGTTTTTTTCAAGCTTAATACTTTTGGGGAAGAGGCATTTCTTGATAAATTGATTGAATTGCTTGATTAAAATAGACAAATTTTTTTCAAAAGTATTCTTTATGTTGGAAATCAAACATACAAGTTGTTTTTATAACGCTATTATTCTGTCAGAAACATAAAAAACTACTGATGGAGGAAAAAAAGATGTTTTGTTTTCAATGTGAACAAACGGCCGGATGCACCGGCTGTACCGGAAATATAGGTGTCTGCGGAAAAAAGGCAGATACTGCACAGTTACAGGATGAATTGACAGGCGCACTGATTGGTCTGGCTAGAGCTGTCGATGACACATCAGCTGTTTCAAAAAAGACCTGGCAGACCATTATCGAGGGCTTATTTACCACAATTACAAATGTAAGCTTTGATAATGCAGCAATTGAAGATATGATACAAAAGGTCAGAGCAGAAAAAGCCTCTCTGGTTGGCGACTGTAATAAATGTCAGTCTCCTTGTGGACGAACTGACGAATATGATATGCAACAGCTATGGAATGCTGATGAAGATATCCGTTCCCTGAAGTCACTTATTCTCTTTGGTATTCGCGGAATGGCTGCATATGCCTATCATGCATATGTCCTGAATTTTGAAGATCCCGAGGTAAATCAGTTTTTCTGTGAAGCCTTGTTCAAGATTGGTTACGCAGAAAGTATGGATGAACTGCTTCCAACAGTTCTCAAGGTAGGTGAAATCAATCTAAAGTGCATGGCACTTCTAGACAAGGCAAATACACAAACCTATGGAACACCGGAGCCAACAGATGTTACGCTTACGGTGGAAAAGGGACCTTTTATCGTAGTAACCGGACACGATTTAAAGGATCTGCAGCTTTTGCTTGAACAGACAAATGGAAAGGGAATCAATATCTACACTCATGGTGAAATGCTCCCTGCCCATGCATATCCACTCTTAAAGAAATTCCCTCACTTGAAGGGAAATTTCGGAACAGCATGGCAGAATCAGCAAAAAGAATTTGATCATATTCCTGCTCCTATTCTCTACACCACAAATTGTCTGATGCCTCCAAAAAGCAGCTACATCGACAGAGTGTTCACAACAGAAGTGGTTGCCTTCCCGGGTACTGTTCATATCGATGAACAGAAGAATTTCACTCCTGTTATTGAAAAAGCACTTGAGCTCGGTGGTTACAAGGAGGATCAGACCTTCACAGGCATAAATGGCGGCACACAGGTAACAACCGGTTTTAGTCATTCAGCAATCCTGTCCCATGCGGATACGGTAATAGAGGCCGTAAAATCAGGAGCTATCCGTCATTTCTTCCTGGTTGCCGGCTGTGATGGTGCCAAACCGGGCAGAAATTACTATACAGAATTTGTAAAACAGACGCCTTCTGACAGTATCGTCCTGACTCTGGCATGTGGAAAATTTCGTTTCAACGATCTAAATCTCGGAGAAATTGGTGGTCTTCCGCGACTGATGGATATGGGACAGTGTAATGACGCTTATGGCGCGATACAGGTTGCAATAGCACTTGCGGATGCATTTGGATGTTCAGTAAACGAGCTTCCGCTTTCCTTTGTACTCTCCTGGTATGAACAGAAAGCAGTCTGCATCCTCTTAACACTGTTACATCTTGGTATAAAAAATATCCGTCTCGGTCCTTCTCTACCAGCGTTCCTTTCTCCTAACATTCTGAACCTTCTGGTAGAAAACTATGGGATTGCACCTATTACCACACCGGAAGAAGACATCAAAGTGCTGTTGAAACAATAATATGTATTTTTCCAATGTTCTAATACACTAATAGGGAACTATAAAAAACACAGGATATAGCGTCTTTGCTGTATCCTGTGTTTTTAAATTAACTTTAAATTAATTTGCAATCATTAGGGTAATCTAAGCTAATTCTCCCCATACATCTCCGGCCGCCTGTCCCTGAACAGCCCCCAGCTCTTTCTCTCACTCTCCAGCTCATCCAAATCAAAACTGTGGAGTATGAATCCCTCCGATACTCTGTCCATCTGCTCAACAACCTCTCCGGTTGCGTCTGTGATAAACGAAGAACCATAAAATGTCAGTGCAGAGCTCTGGTTTCCGTTTTCTGCACACGGTACAACCTCCTCTGTGCCTATCCTGTTTGCCGCCACAACCGGCATCAGATTGCAGGCTGCATGTCCGGTCATGCACCGTCTCCAGTGCGGCATACTGTCACATTCCAGTATCGGCTCGCTGCCTATGGCTGTAGGGTAAAAAAGTATCTCCGCGCCCTTTAAAGCCATGCCTCTTGCCGTTTCCGGGAACCACTGATCCCAGCATATGCCGACTCCAATGGTTGCATATCTTGTCTTAAAAGCTTTAAAGCCTGTATTTCCCGGTGTGAAGTAAAATTTCTCCTGATAATAATGATCGTCCGGGATATGTGTCTTTCGGTATATTCCAAGCACCTCTCCGTCGGCATCTATCACCGCCACTGAGTTGAAAAGCTGTCTGCCCTCTCCAGCCTCATAAAAGCTCACAGGAATCACTACGTTAAGCTCCTTTGCAAGTGCCTTCATGCTCTGCACCGCATCATTTTCAGAAAGCGGCTTTGCATAGTCATAATAATCGTACCGCCTCTCCTGACAGAAATACTGTCTCTCAAATAGCTCCGAAGGAAGTATTATCTGTGCTCCTGCCTCTGCCGCAGCCCTTATAAGCTTTGCTGCTTTTTCAATATTTTCTTTTACGTCACGGCTGCAGCTCATCTGGATTGCAGCAATTGTAACCTCTCTCATACTATTCACCTTTCTCATCCTGAATTAAATTACTGCGGTATCTGCTGTGTGATACAGTGTATATTTCCCCCGCCGACAATTATGTCGCGCGCATATATCGGATACACTTTTCTTCCCTCAAAAAGGCTTCCGATTGCCTTAAGCGCAGGCTCATCCATCACATCACCAAACTGTGGAATGAGCACACCGCCGTTTGTGATGTAAAAATTCACATAGCTTGCCGCTAAGCGTTCTCCTGCCTCGCGCTCATCCTCACCCTCCTCAAAGGTGAAGCCGGAAAGCTCATATTCTGTGATACACACCGGCTTCTTTGGAATGTAAACCTTGTGAACCTTAATTTTCCGACCTCTTGCATCAGTTTCATTTTCCAATATTTCAAGGTCAGCTGATGACATCTGATACTGTGGATCATCCATGTCATCAGTCCACGCAAGCACCACATGCCCCGGGCTTGTAAATGCACATACGTTGTCCACATGCTCGTTGGTTTCATCATTGTATATTCCATAAGGAATCCAGATAATTTTTTCGGCACCGAGATAATCCTTTAATTTCTGTTCTATTTCAGACTTCGATAATTCCGGATTTCTGCCCTTGCTTAGCAGACAGCTTTCCGTCACTATCACAGTTTTCTCTCCGTCTGTGTGGATGGCTCCACCCTCTAAGACAAACGGATGCGCATCATACATGTCGTATCCGGCTTTGTTGCAAAATAAAGCCGCTACTCTGTCATCCTTTGTCCAGTCTGCGTACAGTCCGTCCACCTTGCCGCCCCAGGCATTAAAACACCAGTCGATTCCTCTGACAGCACCATCCTCATTTTTCACGAAGGTCGGCCCCACATCTCTGGCCCAGGCATCATCTGACTCCATTTGTATATATTTCACCGGGAAATTTTCCTGATAATTTTTCTGCTTTCTGACAGCTTCCACAACAGACCTTGCATTGTCTATCACATCTGCCTCAGCGAGCACATATGCCTGCTCAGACTCTGCTATTGCACATATCACCTCCGCAAAAGCCTCTCTTGCCCTCCCGGCACCGTAAATCCATGAGCCCGGGCGCTTTGGCCAGATGATGATGGTACCCTTATGGGGAGCATACTCTGCCGGCATATAAAAGCCGTCTGCTCTAGGACAGCCTGCATTTAAAATCTTCATATTCGAATCTCCTGATAACCTTACAATCGTTATTTTCATCCATTACTGCAATGTCCGGAAGCGGCATGCCGTTAAAGGTATTATTTTTGACCATCGAGTAGATTGCCATATCGCAAAAGCACAGCCTGTCGCCGGTTTTTATCTCTCTGTCAAATGAATAATCCCCTATCACATCACCTGCCAGGCAGGTACATGAGGACAATCTGTAGGTATACTTCTTCTCACCCGGCTCGCCACTGTCCATAAGCGGCGGACGGTACGGCATCTCAAGCACGTCCGGCATATGGCAGGCTGCGGAGGTATCCAGAATGAGTATCTTTATGCCATTGTTTTCAACTATATCAAGCACCGTTGTCTCCAGATATCCTGCATCAAGCGCAACCGCCTCTCCCGGCTCCAGATAGATTTCCAGGTCGTATTTGTCACGCATATGCATAATGCATTTTTCAAGCCTCTCAATGTCATAGTCTGCCCTTGTGATGTGGTGTCCGCCTCCCATATTGAGCCACTTTAGACCATACAGCAAATCTCCGAATTTCTCCTCTACCGCTGCAAGGGTCGTTTCGAGCGCATCCGAATCCTGTTCACAAAGCGTGTGAAAATGAAAACCCTCTATACGTGATAAATCAAGCCCGTTTTTAATAGCCTTATCGAGTGCCTCTCTCGTTATCCCAAGCCTTGAGCCCGGCGCACATGGGTCATATATCTCATGCCCCTCCTGTGTGGAGCACTCAGGGTTTATTCTGAGCCCGACACTTATTTTTTTATCAGCCTTTTCTATTTTATCCCTGTGAAGCAGATACTGCGATACGGAATTAAATACAATATGGTCACATATTTCTACCAGCTCATCCATCTCCTGCGGCAAAAAAGCGGGACAGAATACATGGTTTTCCTTTCCCATTTCTTCATGTGCAAGGCGGGCTTCAAAAAGCCCGCTTGCAGTTGTCCCGCTTAGATATCTGCCGATAAGAGGATATTCATAAAATGCGCTGAATGCCTTCTGTGCGAGAAGAATCCTTGCACCTGTCCTTTGCATGACACCGTTTAATATCAAAAGATTTTCAGTTAATTTTCCCTCGTCTATCACATAACAGGGAGTTCTTAATTCATTTATCTTCATACCGGCCTCCGGACTAATCCATATGTACTGACTCATCCTCAGTCTTGTAGCAATCCACAGGAACCGGATTCTCCACTACCTGCCAAGGCAGTCCGAACTTATTAAGAGCCTCCATGTATGGATCCGGATCCATCTCCTCGAGATTGAACACTCCCGGCTTCTTCCAGAGTCCCTTTACTACCATCATGGCACCAATCATTGCCGGCACACCTGTGGTATAAGAAATCGCCTGCGACTCAACCTCCTTGTAGCACTCCTGATGGTCACATACATTATAGATGTAGATTGATTTTTCTTTGCCATCCTTGACACCTGTAAAAATACATCCGATATTTGTCTTTCCGACTGTGCGAGGTCCCAGGGATGCAGGGTCAGGAAGCAGCTCCTTAAGCACCTGTATTGGCACTATTTCCTTTCCGTCCACCATGATCGGGTCTGTCCTTAGCATGCCTACATCCTCAAGACACTTCATATGTGTGAGATAGCTCTGTCCAAAGGTCATGAAGAATCTGATTCTCTTTATTCCCGGAATGTTTTTGGCGAGCGACTCAATCTCCTCGTGGTGAAGCAGATACATATCCTTTTCTCCGACCTGGTCAAAATTGTACTGCGCTCTCCACTCCATAGGCTTTGTCTCTACCCAGTGGCCGTCTGTCCAGTATGAGCCGTTCGCAGAAACCTCACGCAGATTTATCTCAGGGTTAAAGTTTGTCGCAAACGGGTATCCATGGTCACCGCCATTGCAGTCGAGAATATCTATAGTATGTATTTCATCAAAATAATGCTTAAGCGCATATGCAGAATAAACAGAGGTCACACCCGGGTCAAATCCGCTTCCAAGAATAGCTGTAAGCCCTGCCTCCTTAAATTTCTCCTGATATGCCCACTGCCATGAATAATCAAAATATGCCGTAAATCCAAGCTCCTTGCAGCGCTTTTCGTAGATTGCTCTCCACTTTGGATCCTCAGTATCCTCACACTCATAGTTGGCAGTATCGATGTAGTCAACACCACACGCAAGACATGCATCCATAATTGTAAGATCCTGATACGGAAGTGCAACATTTAAAACCGCATCCGGCTTGTATGCATTAATCAGCTCTTTTAATTCCTCCACATTGTCGGCATCAACCTTTGCAGTCTCAATTTTTGTGCTTGTCTTTCCCTCAAGCTTTGCCTTTAAATCGTCACATTTTGACTTGGTTCTGCTTGCAATCATAATCTCGGTAAATACCTCGCTGTTCTGGCAGCATTTTCTGATTGCCACCTGCGCAACTCCACCACATCCGATAATAAGTAATCTGCTCATTTTTGTCCCTCCTGATTCGCTTTGGTTATGATATAGTTTTTCTAATTTGTTTTACTTTGTTTCCTCTTCCTCGAGTAAATCCTCCACATATTTCGGAAGCATGAAGGCTCCCCTGTGTAAATGTGTTGTATAATACCAGGTTTTAAGCCCCAGTGCATCCCATCTTTTTGCATCCAGATCATAAAGCGGATGATATTTCTTCGATGCAAACCCAAACAGCCAGTAGCCTGACGGACAGGTTGGAATATGTGCCTGATATACCCTGCTTATAGGAAATGATTTATACACCTTTCTGTGCATTTTCCGGCACTCAAGCTCATCCTCATCATAAAAAGGGCTGCCGTGCTGGTAAACCATGATTCCATCATCCTTCAGTGCCTTATAACAGCTTCCGTAAAATTCCTTTGTGAAAAGTCCCTCCGTATGTCCGAGCGGGTCTGTGGAATCGTTGATTATCAGATCATATTCATCATGCTTTCTGCGTAAGAATCGCAGACCATCATCATAAAACATGGAAATTCTTTCATCCTCAAGTCCACATGCTACCTCGGGGAAAAACCGCCTGCATACATCGACAAACATCTTGTCTGTCTCAACCACATCAATATGCTCGACAGACGGATATTTGATGAGCTCCTTTGCCACGCCGCCGTCGCCGCCACCTATTATAAGTATCTTTTTTGCATTCGGGTGGACCGCCATCGGCACATGTGTGACCATCTCATCATATATAAACTCATCTGTGTCCGAAAAAACAATCTCGCCATCCAGCGCGACCATTTTGCCAAACTCATATGATTTAAACACATCTATTTTCTGATAATCACTCTGCCCTGAAAAAAGCTGCTCCTGTATCCTTACATCCAGCTTGACATTGGCAGTATGATATTGTGAAAACCACATTTGCATAGCTTTTCCTCCTGTTTACTGCTTTAATACCTTAAGATATTCTACCGCAGGATCCTCTGTTCCCTGCATTGAACAGCCCTTTTCCTTTGCGTAGACAATGTATTGCGCAATCTCTTTTGTGATAAGCTCTCCCGGTGCAAGAATCGGGATTCCCGGTGGATAACACATGACAAACTCACCACTTACAGCGCCTACCGCGTCCATAATGCGCACTGACTTCTTCTGCGAATAAAACGCCTCCTGCGGCGATACCGCCACCTTTGGATTTATGTACTCTCCCGACAAAAGTCCGGTCTTGTCCTTACTGTAAAGGCGCTTGATATCCTCCAGCGCACCTACAAGCCTCTCTATATCCTGTATTCTGTCACCGATTGATATATACGCAAGTATATTACAGATATCTCCAAACTCTATCTGGATATCATACTCATCACGCAGCAGATCATATACCTCTATTCCGGCAAGCCCTATATCGAGCGTATAGATGGACAGCTTTGTCACATCATAATCATATATGCTCGTGCCATTTACAAGGTCACGCCCATACGCATAATAGCCGCCTATGGAATTAATCTCCTGCCTTGCATACTCCGACATCTGTGCCACCTTGGCAAAGGATTCCTCGCCTCTGAGTGCCAGATTTCTTCTTGATATATCAAGGCTTGACAATAGCAGATACGATGCGCTCGTGGTCTGTGTGAGGTTGATAATCTGCCTCACATAATCAGCATTCACATCCCTTCCGGTGAGCAGAATCGAGCTCTGTGTCAGGCTTCCTCCCGATTTGTGCATCGATACCGCAGACATGTCTGCCCCGGCTGCCATTCCTGATATCGGAAGCCCCTTTCCAAAATAAAGATGTGTACCATGTGCCTCATCCGTGAGCACCTTGATTCCCTTCGAATGAGCCAGCGCAACTATCGACTTAAGGTCAGAACAGATTCCATAATATGTCGGATTGTTTACAAGCACAGCCTTTGCATCCGGATTTTCCTCGATAGCCCTCGCCACCTGGTCAATCTCCATTCCAAGCGAAATACCAAGCTTCGCATTCGTCTGCGGATTGACATAAACCGGTATCGCTCCGCAAAGCACGAGTGCATTAAGAGCACTTTTATGAACATTTCTCGGAAGTATAATCTTGTCTCCTGCCTTGCAGGTGGACAAAATCATGGCCTGCACCGCAGAGGTGGTGCCTCCTACCATAAGAAAAGCATTTGCCGCTCCAAAGGCATCCGCCGCAAGCTCCTCCGCCTCTCTGATTACCGAAACCGGATGGCACAAATTGTCAAGCGGCTTCATTGAATTGACATCAAGCCCTACACACTTTTCTCCGAGCAGATGCACCAGCTCAGGATTTCCCCTGCCTCTCTTGTGTCCCGGCACATCAAACGGCACCACTCTCTTCTTCTTAAACTCCTCAAGAGCCTCATAAATCGGCGCTCTTTCCTGTCTTTTGATATCCATTTACTTCTCCTGTATTTAAAAAGGATGATGCGTGCAAGCATCATCCTTTAGATTCGTCTTAACAACAGTAAAATCGTAACATATACTATGGAGTTATGCAAGAAATTACGTTTTATTTTTATATAAACACTTTTGCTTTCCCACAACAAAGAGGAAGCCGGTACATGTGGAGTGTGCCGGCTAAAAATATGAAAAAGATTAATATGAGTATTTCTTTTGTTTATGATGTCAGTATACAGGACAATTGTGAAAATGCTGTGTTTACTTTCTTACCCTTTTATAAACAAAATATTGCATTTTTTTTATTTTTAACTTACCATTGTCGTGTTGTTGATTTTGGATATTCTGAGGATGAAAGTCTGTCATATTGTACGTGCCGGATAACATTTTCTACTATACAGCCGCAATTACTGTTTAATTGTGATGGGATTAAACACAGCACTAAGAATTAGTGACCTGCTTAGATTAAAGTGGGACAACGTTTACAATTATACCTGCAGATACCAGCCTATAAGCAGGACGCAGGCATATCGTATTGTAAAGACTGCTGCCGGCAAAACAGTGCAGGATGAGAGGGATGAGATTTATCTGAAGCTTGAATTATAGTACCTTCTATTCCGCCGGCCAGGATTTTCTGAGAGCCACATATGAAATCAGGAAATTGGCAAGCCAGCCGGCCGGTACAGCAAGCCAGACAAATGCAATACCGAAACGCGGCGCGCAGATTAAGGCAACCGAGAGGCGGATTGCCAGGTTTACCATATTTGCAGCGAGAAACGGACGCATGATGCCAAGTCCACGAAGCACACCATCGGTGGCCATCTTTATACCCATAAAAATGAAAAAGAAGCCAAGCCATCTCATATAATCCCCTGATACCTGATATGCCAGGGCCGTTCCGTCTTTGCCCAGGAATAATGAGGAAATCTGTGTATGCAGTGTTTCAATTACTATAAAAGCAAGCACTGCAAAACACAGGTCTAACACCAGCGCTGCGTGATAGCCTTTTTTGATACGTTCTGTCTTCTTTGCTCCGAGATTCTGGGAAACAAACGGAGAAACTGCATTTCCAATGGATACAAATATCAGTGAAAATACATTCTCGACCCTCATCGTTGCCGAATATCCTGCAAGCGCCTGTGTACCGAACGGATTCACAACTGCCTGTACTATCATCATGCCAATTGACACTGTAGACTGCTGGAGAACCGAAGGCACAGCAATCCGAAGCATGGAACGAAGCTCATGTCTGTCAAACCATTCAAAGCGACTTTTATACCGGCGCATACGGCTAAAGAAAATCAAAAGTGAAAACACTGCAGATATTCCCTGAGCAATTAGAGTTGCAAGGGCAGCACCGAACACTCCCAGGTCAAGGCCAGCCACCATCCAAAGGTCCATAAATATATTTAACACAGAAGAAAATATCAAAAGCCCCAACGGAATCCTTGACTCGCCAATCGATGTAAACATCGTTGAAAGTATGTTGTACATAAACAGAAACGGAAATCCCACAAAATAAACCCTAAGATACAGCACTGCCTCATCCAGTATATCTGCAGGTGTCTGTAGCAAGCTCATCATTGAATGTGAAAAGAAAAAGCCGAAGACACCCAGAAGTACGCTTAAAACCAGAAAACTAATCAGTGATGTTGATACTATTGTTTTCATTTTGCCGTAATCCCTGGCGCCGAAATAGCGGCTCACAAGTACACCGGCTCCTACACCGGCTCCCAGTGCTATACAAATGAACACATTCGTAAGCGCAGCACAGGCTCCAACTGCCGCAAGTGCAGAGGAGCCTACAAACTGACCAACAATGATTGAATCAGCCATATTATATACTTGTTGAAAAAAGCTGCCCAAAATCATAGGCATTGCAAAAACTGTCAGCGCCTTTAACGGGGCATCTGTAATTAAATATTCATCTTTTGACATTATTTTTCCCTCATTCCGCTATAATTAAGCTATAGTATATCCGATTGAAAGACAAATTACAATATAGCATTCTTTATCGACATTTTTCCATTTCTTATGCTTTCCCTCTAATGCAAACATCATACTGCTCCTTTGTATTTTAATTTAAAAAGCCGCCCAGGCCATAGGCCTGTGCGACTTCTCATAACATGATTTAAATTAAGTTTATCCTTCAATAGCAATATGCTTTGTGGTCTCAACTTTCTTTTGCTCCTTCTTCGGAACTGAAAGTTTAAGAATACCGTCCTGATACTTTGCCTTGATATCTTCCTGTTTCAGCTCATCGCCTACATAGAAAGACCTGCTCATAGCACCGGAATAGCGCTCCTTGCGGATGTACTTGCCATCCTTTTCATCCTTCTCTTCCTTGTCAAGTCCTTTGGCTGCGCTGATAGTTAAGTAACCATTCTCCAGCTTAGCCTCAATCTCATCCTTCTTAAATCCCGGAAGATCTATATCTACTTCGTAGCTATTGTCTGTTTCCTTGACATCAGTCTTCATAACGTTCTTTGCGTGTTTACCATAAAGCGCCTTGTCAACATCAGGAAATGAAAAATCCATCCAATCATCGTTAAATAAGTTTTCTCCAAAAATACTAGGCATCAACATAAGTCATCTCTCCTTCTTAATCTATAAAATCTGTGTCAACCTGTTTCTTTGGAACCGGGATGTTTCAAGAACTCAAAGCCTTTGCTTTTTGTTCCTTTCCTTTGTTCTTGACTATGTTATACACCTATTATTAGCACTCGTCAATAGTGAGTGCTAATAATTTATAAAATGTTTATATTTTCCGAGCAGCTTCAAAGTACTTACCATATGAAACTCCATTATTTTGCAATAAATAACACTCCGAGTGTGCCAGGCCCACAATGTGATGAAATCACACCACCTGCTCTTGTCTCTATAATTTCCTTAAAAATGCCAAGAGAGGCTATGTAATCTCTTACCTCTTCAACTGTCTTAGCATCACATTCCGAATGTGTAATAAATACCCGATCCGGTATTGCGTTTTTCAGGTCCTCTTCCAGATCTTTTGCATAATTCTTTATGACTTTACCGATCTTACCTCTATATTTCCTGCTTGCATCCATTTTACCATCCTTTACAACGATCATGGGATGAAGCGCCAATGCTCCTCCTATAAGCGCAGAAACCGCATTGCATCTGCCACCTCTGTAAAGGTACACAAGTGTATCTACAACAAAGCTCGCTCTTACCTTCGGGATCAGTTCATCAATTCCGGCTTTTATCTCCTCACGGGATTTCCCATCTGCTGCCATAACTGCCGCCTCAACAACAAGCAGGCCTATTCCTGTGGACAGATTTCTTGAATCTATCACCGTAACTTTATCTTCCGCATCAAGTTCTTCTGCCGCCATTCTGATTACGTTGATTGATGTCGACATCTCACTTGATATGGAAAAGCATATGATCTCCCTGCCTTCATCAATATATGGTCGCATTACATTCATTGCTGTTTCTATAGATGGAGCTGAAGTCTTTGGTGTAGTCTTATTTTTATCAGCCCACTCATACAATGCGTGAATGTCTATCTGCGGTCCGTCCTCCAGTTCTTCATCTCCTTTTACAATATGAAGCGGAATAATATCTATATCGTATCTTTCTAAAACTTCCTGTGACAAATCGCATGTGCTGTCAGATATAATTTTTACCATTTTAACACCTCCAGGCTTTCAAAAATCATTTTGTCCTTCCTTTCTGTTCTATTATACTATCTTATTTTATTATTTCAATTGCGGCATAAATATATTATTTTCATGCCCATATTCAATAGTTACATTTTCTTTTTATTACAGCATCAAAAAACGATATTTTCACCAAGGGGGGAAAAAGCAACGTTCATTTTACTGTTGACTGGCTCAGCTGGCTTTGTGCTATTGCCTTGTAGTAAACACAAATAGAAATGATTGCTGTAATCGCTTCCGTGATCCAAAACGCATTCCAGACGCCAACCGCTCCGAAAAGCCTGCTGAGAAAAAACGCAGTTGGGATGATAACCACAACATACCGGCAAAGTGAAATCAGTAATGAAGGAATGCCTTTTCCAAGTCCCTCCAGTGCGCCGGAAGATGTAACGGAAACCGCCGAGACAATAAAACCGGCGCCGATGATACGCAGGGCTGTTTTCCCGGTCTGGATTGTCGCTTCTGTGTGGGTAAACAGCCCCATAAGCTGGCCGGGGATTAGCAGACATATCACTGTTCCAAGCACCATAATGATACCGCTCATGCACAAGACGATTTTATAAATCTGGCTGACTCTTTTGTTCTCCCCCGCACCGTAGTTATAGCCGATCAAGGGGCGCATCCCCTGAACAATGCCATTAGCCGGAAGATAGATGAATGTCTGCAATTTGTAATAGATTCCCAAAACCAGAATATACACCTCGGAATATGCCGCCAAAATAGCATTGAGCGCCGAAATCAAAAGAGATGGGAGCGCAAGATTCAAGGTTGCGGGAATGCCGATGGAGTACAGCTTTATTACCATCTTTTTGCTGAGCAAAATGTACTACCTGCGGATATGCACGCGAATTGGCCGCACAAAATAAACGACCAGATAAATCGCAAGTGTCAAGGTCTGCCCGATGCCGGTTGCCAGCGCGGCGCCTTCGATTCCCATTTCAGGGAATGGACCATAGCCAAAAATCAGAACAGGGTCTAAGACAATGTTTATTATACACCCACACATCAGGCTGATCATAGTTGTTTTCATGTTTCCTACAGCTTGGAATATTTTCTCGAATGTAACACCAACAACGATAATCAATGTAAAAGAGAACGCAATAACAGAATAGTGGACGCCAAGTTCAATCACTGTCTTGGATGAAGTGAACATTCCTAAAAAAGCCGGCATCATTGTAATACCGCAGACTGTCAAAACAACGCCGTGAATCATGGCAAGCACAAGTCCCTGCGTGGCAGCTTGATCTGCTTTTTTGTCATCTCCAGCGCCTAGATAGAAGGCGATCACTGCGTTGATTCCAACGCCAAATCCAATTCCAACAGCATTGATAAAATTTTGAACCGGGTAAACCAATGATAATGCCGTCATAGCTTCCTCGCTGATCTGCGCGACGAAAAAGCTGTCGATAATGTTGTATAGAGAATTAACCAGCATTGATAAAACCATAGGCATGGCCATTGATAAAATCAGCGGCAATACCGGTTTTTCTTTCATAAAAGTATCGTTCATCATTTCTCCTCCTTGGAACATGTTATAAGATATTTTTGTGGCGATACCATGCCATTATTATGAGAGCAATGAGCATAGTGGCGGTTTCCGCAACAGGAAATGCAAACCAGATTCCGTTCAGTTGGAATAATTTATCCAGACACCATAAGGCCGGAACAAGGAAAAGCAGTTGTCTGCATAATTGAATTGCTATGCTGGAACCTACTTTTTCTGTCGCCTGAAAATAGGTGGAAATCATGGTAGAGAGACCGCAAAACAGATAGCTTGCCGCCATAATTCGCATGGCGGATATGCCAAAGGAGCGCATGGCTTTTGACGCTGTAAATAATTCCAAAAGCTGCGCCGGAAAGAAGTTGACGGTCAATGTTCCCAGTATCATCATACCGGAGACCAAAGCGGTTCCGTATCGGAAAGCGGAGTGCAGCCTATCTCTATTTCCCGCACCGTAGTTAAACCGCATAATAGGCAAACAGCCCTGAATCAAGCCGTTTACTGTCATAACGATCAGCTGCTGCACCTTAAAATACGCACCGAAGAATGCAATCGCCGTATCGGAATACGCCACCAGAAACAGATTGACGAATGTCACCATAAACGAACTGAGGGCATTCATAATGAAAGATGGTAAGCCAAGGGCGAATATACGGGCAATCATCCACTTTTGTATATGAAATTCTTTGATCTTTATCCGCACTTTCTGCTTTTTGCCCAGCAGCAAGGCAAATGCTAAAATCATGGATAACAAATAGCCCGCAACAGTAGCCACCGCAGCGCCACTGATCCCCATAGCTGGAAAAACACCAATACCAAAAATTAGGAGTGGGTCAAATACAAAATTAACGACCACTCCTGCAATCTGGAACCACATAGGAGCAATCATGTTCCCAGTAGCCTGTATCATCTTCTGGATTGCGATATGCACCATGTTGGGAATTTGCATGAACGAACATACGCTCATATAGGCAAGACTCAACTGATAAATTTCTTCGTTATTGGTAAATGCCCTAAAGTAGGGTTTCATAATCAGTAATGACAGAAGATTGAGCAAAGCACCAATTCCAAAGGCCAGTAACAATCCATGTGTGACGGTAGTATTTGCATCATTCTGCTTTCCCTGTCCAAGATACCCTGCAATCAGTACATTCACGCCAACGCCGATCCAGATAGATGTCGCATTCATCAAAGTTGTAATAGGAAACGACAGGGAAACCGCCGTCAAAGCATTTTCACTCAGCCGCGCTACAAACGCGCTGTCTATCAGATTATAGGAATATTGCAGAAACATAGAAATCAGCGGCGGTATCGACATTTGCCAGATGAGTTTTCCAACGGGCGCAACCGCCATTTTGTTATTTGTCTGCATGCTTTCCCTCTTCTCCACAAATTGTCCGAACATTATAGTCCTCCATTCTGCTAATACTTCCGAGATATAAGCAACAAAAAAGCCACACAACTATCACAAGATAGCTGTGTGGCAAAAAGATGACCGAATCCGGAAAAGTCCACTAAAATTTTGCGTTTATCATTATAGCGAACTTGAATGAGACTGTCAAGCAGCAATCATTACGGAACTATGCAGAAGAGAGAAACTATATCTCTCTCCATGCTTATTAATACACATAAAGGTACATCGAAGCAAAAGGTTGAACTCTTCTCCCAACATAACATATGCCGAAAGAAATTCTAAAGCATTCGGGAAAGGGCATATGTCAACAATATTTTTGACATACGCCCTTTATAAATCACCTTATCGTATTATTCATTTTCATTATTTCTTAATATTGATTCATGCTTTAGCATATAGCTGCCTTCTTTAAACTGTAACACGTAATTCGGCTGTTCCATTATTTGGCAAGCTTATCGATCCATGCAAACAATTCTTCCAGATCATAATCTCCGCTATGCGGTAATCCCCACGGCAATGAAAAGTCCACTTCATAACCTTTGTTCTTTAACATTGTTGCCAATATTACAGGAATCGCAATCGAAGTATCTCTGTCAAAAGCTCCATGACGGATTCTCCAGTTTTTTGTCGTATCGGTCATATTGACACCGATCTGTTCAACGTCAACATCTAAAACGCTTCGCACTTCTTCAATCGCAAAACACTGACAGAATATGGCGGTGCCTCGTATACGAACTCTGAGGAAGCGCCATGCATATTCACGGTAATATTCTTCACCTTCTCCGGCTCTTCAAAGCTGTTTTCATCCCCTTTTTCACCGCTAAGAAGTGTTACGGTATAGTCGCTCTGTACCTGACAGTCCAGTGTAATGGAAACCGGATCCACATCTCCTGCAAAATTAACAGCCTTAATAATGATTTCGTCCTTGGTGTCAGTTACTACCGAAACAAAAGCAGGTCCGTAGGGAATCGAAATTTCCTTCTGAAGCTCACCATCAACATACAGGCGAATCTGTTTTCCGTCCGTTTCATATCCAAAGCGGTGATATTCTCCCGGTTTTACTGAAATAGCAAAGTCCTCAGTCAGCTTGTTGTCATGCATAAAGCCAAACTCTTCCAGTGAACATTGTCCTCCATTAACCTTCCAAAGGAACGGACGCACCAGAGCTGCATCCCATTCTTTTTCCACTCCGGCCGTAATCACGATCTGCTCCTCATAATAGGAACGAACCACCCTGGCACTGAATATACCCAACTCGAAGTAAGCATTTTCCTCAACAAAAATATCGGTCTCAAATCTTCCATAAGTCTGGTCTTCTTCTCCAAATACCACAAAGCTCTTGGTCTCATCAGCCCATTCCAGAATACTGTGAAATTCCTTTTTCTGCTCCTCATCCGGAAGCTGAAGCAGGCGGCCATCCTCTGTATCCTGCACATGTCCCATTAATTCATGAGTAATCTTTGCTTCTTCTCCATTCCAAATGGGATTTCTGAAGCGAAGTTCCTTATTGGATTTTAAAGATGCCATTCCGGTTCTCGGACGATAAACACGTCCTCCCTCATCTTCGGATCGCACCACATATTCTCCGCGATTTTGACCGAACATTTTCCAGACATAATAAGTAGGAATTCCAAAGCTCTGATGATTATTGAAACGAATCAGATTAGGATACCACGCTCTGTAATTTACATTTTCAAATAATGGAGCATAAGAGGCCAATGTTACGATATCCTGATTTTTCTCAATACCCATAAGGAAAGCCGCTTCTCCCAAAGCCGCATACAACTGTCCCATATAGTTGCCTTCGTTTACAGCCACCTCTCCTACAAAGATTTTTGGTCCCTTACGATCGTAGTCATCATAATAATTTACATGTTCTGCAAAGAACTCTGTTGTATTGTAAAAATGTTCATCCACGCACTCGGCAGGACAACCATTTTTCTCTACATGCTCATTGGCTATGGTTTTAATCTGGGGATACAGTTCCTTTACCTTCTTATAAATCATGTTGTATCGCTTTTCATAATCCGGACCCCAGTTTTCATTACCAATTTCCAGATAGGTCATTTTAAAGGGTTCCGGATGCCCCATAGAAGCACGAAGCCTTCCCCATTTGCTTTCCTTAGAGCCGATAGCATATTCAATGGCATCCAGTGTATCCTGTACCATTTCATCAAGAGCCTCTCCTTCCAGAAGGACACTCTTTCTTCCCTGACAGGTCATTCCGCAGTTACATACATACAGGGGCTCCATCCCCAGATCCTCGCAAAGCTGCAGATATTCATGAAAGCCAAGTCCTAATGTACTTCTGTAATGCCATACAAACAGCTTACTGGGTCTTTCCCATACCGGACCTACCGTATCCCGAAATCTCATCGCTGTGGACGGTGTCGTTCCTTCCACAATACAGCCTCCGGGAAAACGCATAAACTTTGGACTCATTCCCTTAAGCTTTTCTACAAGATCTGTTCTGAGTCCATGCCCCATGTAGGTATTGTCAGGCATTAGTGAAATAAATCCCAGCAGAATCTCTCCGCCTTCTTTGCAGGAAATAGTAAGCTGTGCCTCGTGACAATCCTCAGCTGCTGTCAGCTTCATGTCATATCTTGTATACTCCTGACCGGAAACCACCAGACTGTTTCCAGTCAGTACTTTTCCCTGGTATTCGATCGCTACGTCCAGTCCTATTTCTTCCTTTGCTTTTGCAAATAAATACAAAGAGTAACTTTCTCCAGCCTTTACGGATATACCGCAGTAACCGGTATTAGTCAGAGATCCGTCCTTTTCAAACTGTATACGCAGAGCTGCGTCCCGGTGTTCATTCAGGGTATCCGTCAGTTCCAGTTCCATCTTTGCATTGTGTGTATACCATGCCGGTATTTCTGTCTCCGGAATATTGTTGCCCTTTACCCAGCGGCATAAGCCTTCTCCGTTGCAAAACTCATCCAGCCATCCGGATACGGTTTTTACATGGATGCCATCCTCCTGCTGTATATAACCCTCCGGTAAAACGGAATCTTCGAAGCTTCTGTTTCGAAGCATTTCCGGATAAAGTCCTCCGTCTCCGGCACGGTTAATGTCTTCAAAAAAGATTCCGTATAAATCCCTGGCTGTCTCAAATCGTCTTTCCTTTGTTTTAATCTTTAACTTGCTCATTGTAGTCTCCTTTTTTACATTCCAAGAGTTTTGAACACTGCCTGTATATGCAATAACATAGATTATGATAACTCAAATGATCTTAATGCAGCATTTCCGTTACCGCGATAGGTCAGGTAAAGCGCCTGTATTCCATCCGGAATCGTAACCGGTGCGGTATACTTTTCCCAGACATTGGTATATTGAACCTCTAATGTTGCCAGTACCTCTCCATCCCATGCTGTCTTTACTTCAAAAGTGCCATCTGCATAGCCCCGGATCCAAATACTGATTTCACGAATATCATGGCAGTCAAAATATTTGAAGCCGATGGTAGTTGAATCTGTAATATTGGCAATATATCCAACTTCTTCGTCTCCATCCCTGCCGTCCTGCATTACTCGTGGAAAATTCCCTTCGCCCACATAAACTGATGGGGTATCGGTAAACAGATTACATGCAAGATAAGCGGGGTATTCTCCTTTACCCTCAAGCGGACCTCCATTTAAACCGCAGGAGGTAATTTTTACCTGTGGAATACTGCCGTCCGGCATAATCTGCAGCTTTTCAGCACATCCCTGTCTGCTGTACCAGGTATTATTGGTATGCCTGTGATAAAAAATGTACCAGTCCTCTCCGATCTGCACAATACTTCCGTGATTATTGGCACCGTAAGCTGTTGGCATATCTGCCGGCTTGTAGGTATCGATGTGCAGATCACAATTGCTGACAATAACTCCGCCATAGACAAAGTCCCTAGTAGGATTCTTGCTGGTGGCATAACATAATTCGTGCATTAATATGGATGAATAGACAAAATAATAGGTGTCACCTACTTTACGGATGGAAGGTGCCTCAAAAAACTCATGTCCCTCAAATCCGGTACCGGCACCATATTCACAGCCGGGGGCCACAAACACCGGAGCTTCCCTGATCGTCAGCATATCTGCTCCCAACACCGTAGCCATAGCTCCGGTACGGGATTTATCACCTTTTCCGCAAAATCCGGTATAAAGATATGTCACATCTCCTTCCGTCAGAACCCCCGGGTCAAACTGGGGCTCATCACCTTCCTTTTCGCCCAGACGTGTGCCATCTTCATAATGAACATAGCCATAAAATTCATACTTTCCTGCCGGAGTATCACATACAGCAACTGAAACTACCGAAACCTTGTCCAACACGTAATAAAGATAGTATCTTCCGTCCGGTCCCACCGTAACATCCGGGGCATACAGACACATTTTGCCTTCCGGGTTCAGCGGATCGGCTGTCTTCGGATAAATCACACCCTCATATCTCCAATTGCCCAGGTCATCGACCGGAGCTGACCAGCACACATAGTCTCCCATGCAGAAAACATATCCGTTAAAGTAATCATGGGATCCGTAAACATATACGCGATCGCCAAAAACATAAGGTTCTCCGTCCGGAATATACTCCCAGGACGGTAAATATGGGTTAAACGCTTGTTTTTTCACTTTGATAGCCTCCTTTGCAAGCCTAATACATGTACATTGTTTCATAAAGCAAATTACTAGTTTAAGCCTTCAAGCTGACCACACGATCATAGTCATATCCTCGATCCGGATTCACCTTTCCGGCATTCAGTTCGAAATAAACCACACCGTTTTCGTTTACAGGAAGCTCTACGCAGATATTTCCGTCCTCCTGCTTTTTACGCTCTGTTTTTACAAAAGGTCTGGATGATTCCCGAATCAGCTTCGTCTGTTCCTCACTCAGATTGGCAGGTTCTCCCATATCATGCCATACCTTCAAAGGATTACATGTTTCCTCATCTACCGTCTTAGTCAGGAAGCAGTACTCCTCCTGTTCAGCCGGAAATGTAAACTCCAACAGCATTTTTTCTTTACCCTGTTCTGTACTTTTACGGGCAATATTCCAGGCTACACCTAGATAATCACCATTTGCACGTTTCAAAACGACAATATTGTCATCCTTATATACACAATTGGCTTCACTTTCCTCAAGCTTTTTGTAAAAAGCAAATGTCCAGAAGGTCGGCTTGGTAATACAGCCATTGGCAACCAGTCCAAAGCCGCCGTGGAATGGTGTAAAAGGAACTCCCTGCTCTTCAAACACATCACCAAATGTCCAGTAGGAATAGGATTCATTCACATCTCCCAATCTGGAAAGCTGCTGTGCTATAAGGGCCGCATTCAGGTTTGTATCATGAATGACGCCCTGAGGAGTATAGGAGCTGTTGAACTCCGTGATATGAATCTGCAGACCCTTATATTCCGGGAAACTGTCAATAATATCTCTGGTTGTTTTTAAATTGGCAAAGCCGTCCTCTGCCTTCATCAGTTCAGAATATGCATAATGTCCAATACATTCCGGCGGATCAATGGTGTAATGATGTCTGGTTACAAAATCCACAGGTATGTGATTCTCATGGCAATATTCCATAAATGCCTGAATCCATTTCTCATCCGTTCCTCCACAAACAGCAGGGCCTCCTACACGGAATCCCGGATTCACTTCCTTTATGGCATCAAAGGTTCTATGGAACAGCTTAAAATATTCCTGCATATCCGCATTTTCCCAGAAGCCGCAAAGATTGGGCTCGTTCCATACTTCAATGGGCCATTGAATAACTTCCTCTTCTCCATAGCGTTCCATCAGATGCCGCAGCAATGAATGCACCATATTACACCACATATCATAATCTTTTGGAGGAGTGGTATTTCCCTGCCAGTAAAAGATAGTCTGGCTTCCACTTGCCAACTTTTTAGGCATAAAACCCAGTTCAAGAAAAGGTCTCAGCCCCACCTTCTTATAGGCATCCATTACTCTATCCAGATAAGTATAGTTGTACTCAACCCTTACCTTACCATCCTCCTCATAGGTCTGAAAGATCGCCATATCATCACAGAATAATCCATGTCCCCGGATATGCTTAAATCCGATTTCCTTTTGAACCAGGCGCAGCTCCTCCTGATATTCTTCTGTCAATGCAAGCCCCATTCTTCCGGTTCCCACACAATAATCTACATTATTGTGAAAAAAGGCCTTTGAATCCTTTGTCATCACGATCTTTTTTCTGTCATTCTCTGTTGCCCCACCAAAATTTACCATGCATGTATCTCCTTCTTCTAAATCATGTTCCTATGCAGTCACGCATCAGATGTCTGACCGCTGCACGATCCGCAGCTCCCTGATGACGATTGCCATATTAATATGATACTATCGCATTGATTTAAAATTTCCAATGATTTATACTATAAGAAAATTGATATATCCTCTGATGTATCAGAACGGAGATTCCAAATGACTGAAATTGAATTTGTCGGCTACAGTGCCGTTCACCCCTCAGATTTTATATATGATGTTCCGAATGGCTTTACAGGCTATCTTCTGCTTCTTTTCGACTCTCCCTCGGAGCTGCTCATAGACGGAAGACTAATGCGGACAGCCGCCAATTCTGCTATTCTGTATACACCAGGAAGCAGGATTTATTACCGTGCTGCCGGTGAAGAATACCGGAATGACTGGATTCGTTTTCGTTCCGATCACTCCTTCGTGAAGCTGTTTCCGTTAACAAACACCCCATTTCCCGTAACAGATCCGGAATACTGTCATCAGCTTTTTAAATTACTAACCTGGGAGTCCGCCTTTTTCTCCTCTGAAAGCGAATCAAACATTACTCACCTGCTGCGGGTTCTGTTCTCCAAATTAAGAGAAGGAATCCAGAATGAGTCCCCGGGTATTCACGATCATGAGCTGGTTGCATTGCATAAGATGATCTACAATAATCCTCAGCTTCCATGGAATATAAACATGATGGCTGCGAAGCTTCACTTAAGTCCCAGTCATCTTCAGACTCTCTATCACCGCAAATTTGGCTCCTCCTGCATGGACAATGTCATCGAAGGACGTCTGCGCCGTGCACAGGATTTATTAGAGTACAGCGAATACTCCATCCGCGACATTTCCGAGCAATGTGGTTATAATAATGTAGAGCATTTCTGCAGACAGTTCCGTCAGCATAACGGCTGTACCCCTGGACAATACCGGAAAAATGCATCAGCGGGAAGCAACAAAAGACTTCTCACCCACAATACCCTGGGAGGAAGGGAGTTTGAGAAGATTAATCGAAATCATCTGGTTGCGGAATCTTTTCCGTAAGTTCTCCTCCACTGGCATACATTCTTCCAAGACCGCATAAAATTTTATCAGAACATGTATAAATTCTTCTTTTTCTTCTTTTTCCCATTGCAAATTCCCCATTTTCCTGTATGATAGAGATAGATTAACAGTAAGGAGGCATACAGTTATGTTGCAGATTAAAAATCCGGTTTTGCCGGGATTTAATGCAGATCCATCCATTATCCGTGTGGATGATACATATTACATTGCGAACTCTACGTTTGAGTGGTTTCCGGGAGTTCGTCTGCACGAGTCAAAAGATTTAGTACATTGGAATCTTCTTCCATCCGCATTGTCCACGACGACATTGCTTGATATGAAAGGAAATCCGTCATCGGGAGGTATCTGGGCGCCGGATCTTTCCTATGCAGATGGAAAATTCTGGCTGATTTATACGGATGTAAAAGTAACCGAAGGACCGTTCAAAGATATGATCAATTATCTGACGACGGCAGAAGATATCCGCGGACCATGGTCGGATCCGATCCGTGTCAATGGTGTGGGATTTGACGCATCGTTGTTCCATGATGATGACGGACGCAAATACCTTGTTCAGCAGACATGGGATCATCGCGAATACCACCATGCTTTTGACGGTATTACAGTGACAGAATTTGACACAGAGACAATGAAATTAAAACCGGAGACAGCACGTACGATCTACGCCGGAACGGACGTCAAACTGGTTGAGGGACCACATTTGTATAAGATCAACGGATATTATTATCTGTTTGCTGCACAGGGTGGAACCGTTTGGACACATCAGGAAGTAGTAGCTCGTTCAAAGACGTTAGATGCGTTGAGTTTTGAGACAGAGCCTGGCGATCCGTTTATTACAAACTTTGATACGCCGGAACTTGAGATCCAGAAGCAGGGACATGGTGCTCTCGTAGAGACTCCCGGCGGTGAGTGGTATTATGCAAGTTTGTGTGGAAGACCGTGGCACCACGAAAATGAAAGTTCGATCGACCCACGCGGCTGGTGTCCGCTTGGCCGTGAGACGGCAATTCAGAAAGTATACTGGGATGAAGAAGGCTGGCCTCGTATCGAGGGCGGACATGGCGGAAAAGTGCTTGTGGATGCGCCGAAAGATGCAATCTTGACAGAAGCACCGGCAGATCATTCGATGCATGATGAATTTGACACACCAAAACTTCATGATGAGTGGAATACCCTCCGCGTACCATTTACCGAGGAAATGGGTACGACAGGGGATGGCAGGCTGACATTGGTCGGAAAAGGATCCCTCTGCAATAAGCATGAGCTTTCGTTGGTAGCAAAACGCTGGCAGGCATTTAACTTTGATGCCGAAGTGAAAGTGAAATTTGATCCGTTCAACTATCAGCAGATGGCTGGATTGACAAATTTTTACAATGATAAGCACTGGTCATTCGCTTTCGTTACATGGAATGAGAAAAATGGCCGCGTGATCGAAGTGGCAGAGTGCAATCGTGGTGGATATCGTTCGTTCCTTCGCGACGATGCGATTCCGGTACCGGATGATGTTGAATTTGTATGGCTTCGCACAAAAGTAAGAAAGCAGTCTTACAGCTACGAGTATTCCTTTGACGGAAAGAACTATACAGAAATTCCGGGCACACTGGATGCCGCTGTATTGTCCGATGATTACGTACTCCAGTCATACGGTGGATTCTTCACCGGAGCATTTGTCGGCATGGCATGCGTGGACTACTCCGGATACGATCAGACAGCAGAATTCCGCAGTTTTGACTATAAAGAACTGGATTAATCAATAGCAAGAGCCTTTTTAAACCAGGCTCAATCAGATGGCTGGCGATGCCGCAGAGGATTCCGGGAAAAAGGACGAAAAGTCCGGGAACCAGGAAGACGATGAGGCAGGCGCCGGCCATTGTAAATAATAAGATGAAAGTTTCTTTGATGTGACCTGCCATCAGGCGCACGGAGAGCAGAAGAACTGCCGGAAATGAAGTGCGCAGATGTGAGCGGAAGTTTGTGTGTGACCGCGCGAGATACAATGATAAAGCGCCGTCAAAGAAGCCCCTGAAGTGTATGGTATAGTCATTTTGAAAACGCTGAATTTCTGTTATCATACCATGAAATGGATAAATTAGAAGAGGAAACCTTATTCTTTGTATTTTCGTATAATAATCATATAACTTATAAACAATAAAACAGCTGCGCTGGTCCAGGCACAAATTTCCGCATAAAAAATTCCGTCTTCACCGATCAGTTTTGGTAACAATAATGCAACACTGACACGCATCACAAATTCTGCAATGCCACTGGCGAGGGGAATCAGGGTATTACCCAGACCCTGAATCGCCGAACGATATACATACAGCAGATACAGTACCCATAGAAAAATTGCCATAATAAACAAATATTTATATGCAATGTCTAACACCTGTCGGATCTGTTCCGGTTCGCCGGATACAAACAGTGACAATATATTGCGTCCGAATAACACCATCACACCTGAGATCACAACAGCAGTAAGCAATGCCATATAAGTTCCGCTATGCACACCTTTCCGGATTCTCTGATATTTCTTTGCACCAAGATTCTGGCCTACATAGGTTGTAATTGCATATCCGTATGAAACGGCAGCCATCTCTAAAACTCCATATAATTTGTTTGATGCTGTAAATCCAGCCACAAACAGGAATCCAAATCCATTGACTACATACTGTACTGTAAGCCCCCCTACAGAGATGATCACATTCTGGATTGCAAGAGGAGTCGCCACTTTCAAAAGCCGCAGACTCATTGCCGGCTGTCTGTAGAAGTCCTGTTTTTCCAGTCGGATATCCGGAATTTTCCGTAACACCATCAGACAGTACAGGGCTGAAAATCCCTGTGCGATGACTGTCGCCACTGCTGCTCCGGCTACACCCCAGCCAAAAACTGCCACAAATAACAGGTCCAGTCCCACATTGATCAACGCTGCTACGGTCATTGCTATCAGTGGAGATCTGCTGTTACCCAGTGCTCGAAGAATCGCTGCAAATATATTATAAGCCGCTATGATCGGAATTCCGGCAAAGATCAGCCGAAGATATAGCATTGTCAGGTCAATGACATTATCCGGTGTCTGTAAAAACAAAAGAACATGATAAACTGCCCCTTCACTTACCGCAAGTACAATCACAGAAAGCAGTGCTGTCATGATATAGCTTTTCGCCACCGCGCATTTCAGATTTTCTTTTTCCCTTGCTCCATAAAACTGAGCTACCAGAATAGAAAAACCCTGTGTGATACCTGTCATGATACCGAACACCAGCCATACCAGCCAGTCTCCGGCGCCTACTGCCGCCAGTGCTTCAACCCCTACCACCTGTCCGACGATCATGGTATCTGCCATCGTATAAAACTGCTGAAAGATATTTCCAAGCATCAGTGGTATGGCAAAAGTAATGATCAGTTTTCCAGGTGATCCAGTGGTCATATTTTTTTCATTTGTTCCCATAAGAATCTCCTTTTTCTTTTCATCCTTGTCCGATTATTTTACATAGGACTCTGCCAAAACGCAATCCTCTATTTTCACAAAGTTTTCCCGATATTTTTGGTAGCTATTATATCCTTTTTCCCGGCTTTTTTCAGCACTTCTTTCTCAAAGGGAAAGTTGGCAAACTTGAAGTTTTCTATTTTTTCTTCTCCTTTTTTAAAAAATAAACAGCAATAGCTCCAACTAATAGTGGAAAGATAACCCTCCCATAATTTACACCACCTATTCCTCTTGCACTAATACCTGAAATCAAATAGCTAATACCATTCAATAACCCTGTAATTGCTAAAATCAAAATTACTATACATACTATCTTTTTCATACAATCACTCCTTTATCAAATTCCGATTTACCAATTTCATTAAATAATAAATTTCACGAACTAACTACATTGTCAAAAAATTCATTACAAGATTCACCATTATATCTTTTTCTTCTGGTCTTGACTCTGCAATCATAAGCGTAATCGCAACCAATGCTCCATCACTGATTATCTTATTATCATCTCTATATAAAGCATTATTCCGAGCAAGGAATTCCAAAAATAACGATGCTTCAACCTCCAATCTACTAAAGTATCAATCTCATCAACATTTCGCAGCTTGTTTCGTTCTACAACATCCTTAATATAAACATTTGTGAAAATGTTTTTTAGATACTCAGCCTTTTGGCGTTCCACAGAAAACTGTAGCACCTGTGGTAAACCACCATATATCATATATTCCTCCCAAGCATCATCATAATCTCCATCGAAAGCCGCATAGAACTCTGCGAAGGACAACGGATATATTCTTATCTCATCTCCCCTGCCTCTAAATTCAGTTACAATATCGCTGGATAAAAACTTAGAGTTACTTCCAGTCACATATACATCAATATTGCTGATTCGAAGCAGGCTATTCAGCACTTCCTCAAATCGTGACATAAATTGTACTTCGTCCAAAAGCAGGTAGTCTTTGATACTTGTTACATACATGACCACCTGCCGTTTATCTATTCTGATATTTTTTCTGTAAATCATCCGTCTGTCAAACTGGAATTTTACGGTCTATCAGACTTTTTATTTACAGTTGTACTATCGTTTCATTTCTCGTCTTGCCTTTTTCTTCCTAAATATCGGCATACTTTTAATTTGTATTGCAGGTACTCATTTCCTATGCTTTTTTCTCCTTAAATGGCTTCAGAAAGATCACCCATCCAAAGATCAGCAGATTCATTACCAGTGCAACAGGAATATCTCCCCAGTGGATTTGCTGATTCTGAAGTACATCCGCAGAGTACGTTCCTGAAAAAACTACCACCATATTATTATTCAGAAAATGAATAATTATCGGGACCCAGATATTCTGGGTTTTCATATAAGTATATGCCATAAAAAGCCCCAGTGAAATACAGGTAACAAACTGGCTTGCCAGAGCCGCCAGCCCCATATCCGGCGTAGTATAATAGAAGAAGTCTATTGGCAGATGCCATACAGCCCACACACAGCCCAAAAGGATTACGCCGCCTTTTAGTCCAAATTTTTTCTGAAGAAGAGGCTGAAGAAAATATCTCCATCCGTATTCTTCTCCAAAGAATGCCACTACTGACAGGAAAAAGTTTACCAAAACAGTAAAAAATATGATCCAGGTAGTAGGATTTGCCATTATTTTGCCAAATTCAGAAAGCTGGCCGCTCAGAGCACAGGCAATCACAAATCTGAGAAGATATAATCCAATAAACAACAGGATCATACGAATAGATATATTCCAATGTTCGCTGTTCAGTCCATAGGATCTGCGCTTTTCTTTACCGGATTGC
>OIAF01000206.1_pt1 | contig 25927 bp, 24 predicted proteins | sample 1580751 | NCBI WGS metagenome assembly OIAF01 (sample SAMEA3882511, study PRJEB24775) | human gut metagenome | biome: human-associated habitat; feature: intestine environment; material: feces | place: Netherlands | collected 2009/2010
AAGTAGCTGCCGCCGTAGGTTTTGATGACCCCTACTTTTTCTCGCGAAAATTCAAGGATTTTTATGGGAAAACGCCGAGCGAATATGCGGAGGGATAAAGGTTAAGATGGAACTCATGGAACGATATTAGGGAAACCCTTTTGTGCCACTTTCAAAAGTAGCTTCTTGCTTTTTCTTTATAACTTCCTACCTTTCTAGTAGCGTAATATATCCAACGCCTATCTTATATAAATAAGAAGCATTCAATCATTTTTATTAGTTTGTCAGATAAGCTCATTTTTGCTATTGCAACCGCACGGTTAGTTGAGTTGTCGCTTTTTGCTCTATCTGTGGTCAAACATGCAATTGGTGCGCTCTAATGATAGTTTATTTCTTACTTTGTTTCCTCTGTAAACAAAGACTCTTAATCTCAAAATAAAACTCCGTATTGAAATCATAATGTGTGATTTCAATACGGAGTTTTTCTCTTCAAGTCATGTGTAAAAATTGTTCTTTCTCTTTAATTAGTAATTGAATCATTCTTTCGAAAAACATGGAGTTTTTATGTTATTTAAAATACGGAAATCTGATGTATCTACGCACTACCACAACACACGGACTTTCTTGAACAAATACCGTGATATTTCGTGGATTCTGGAAGTTTCTGATCTCAACTTACAGAAGGAGTTCAAGACCACGTATGAGCTATTCACCGATTCCCCACTTGTTGCTAGTGAGGTCAAGGATGGAGGCAACCCGCCAGAAAACTATACCTATGCCTTGGTGCGCAGTAAAAAGATGATGCAACTTACCGACACCGCAATTGACCTGATGCGCCGCAAGCATAAAAAGGGCGAGTTCTATTACTGGATTTTATACTACGCCTATCTCTCCCCGCAGCAGTGCGAGAATGCGGGTGCAATTTTGCATTCGCTCGAAACCAAGGGAATCTCCATTTCTCTGCGCACCTACTATGTCCATCGGGATGAAGCTATTGAGATTCTCAGCTCGATATTGTGGGGATATACCTCTCAGGATTGCGAGAAAATCACCAAACTGCTGACACTCGATTGACCCTGCACAATATCCGCACAAAATCAGCAGAGCGAAGGCCTTTTTTCCTGCACAGCCAATTTGTTATCATGGTAATGGCCTACTTTTGGCGATTCTTAAAGCATTTTTGCACACAGGAGGTTTCAATGACTAAGAAAAACACACGTTCTTGCTCTCATAAGCGCATAAAAGCTGCCCTTTGTGCTGCCATGTGCAACGTACTGACCGCAATGCCCGCTTTTGCAACCGGCGAGGATAATTCCTCTACCGCCACAACCGGCACCACCGTCTGGACGAAAGCCAGCGAAATCATGCAGGATGTCTACTCGCAGATCATCTCTATCTCCACCGTCACAGCCGTGGTCTGCGCCGCCGTTGCCCTGCTGCTGATGAACTTTTCAAAGAACGGCAAGACCGTGGATGACTCCCGCGCATGGCTCAAGCGCATTGCCATCACTTGGGCGATTCTGAACGGTCTCGGCTTCATCATGGCCTACGTTACGCCGTTCTTCCAGGGCGGCACTTGGAATCCGTAAACCTGCGCGGAATTGCAACAAGGAGGTGAACGCCTTTGGGCATTTTAGATGGCATTGTGGATTGGCTGGCAACGCAGGTGATGAATTTTCTGGATTTGGCATCCACATCAGTACTTGGCGCGCTGGGCTGCAATATGGATACGTTCAAGCGGTACTTTCCTGCTGCTTCAGCCATGTATGAGATTTTCATCTGGACCGCCATCGGGTTAGTGCTGCTAAACCTTGTGTGGCAGCTTTACCGCTGCTATGGCGCAGGGTTTGACATTGACACCGAGAATCCCATCAATCTGGTGGTGCGCTCTGTAATTTTCCTGCTTCTGATTTGGTATTGCGATGACATCGTCAACCTTGCCTTGCAGATCGGCGGCACGCCCTACACCTGGATTCTGGACAGCAGCCTGCCCGGCGTGCAGTTTGGAGACTTCAATTCCGTGCTACTCGTCATCATTGGCGTGATTGCCAACGGTTCTGTGGCCTTGATTGCACTGATTCTCGTTGTGATTCTGGCTTGGAACTACTTAAAGCTGCTTTTGGAGGCCGCCGAGCGATACGTTGTACTGGGAATTCTGGTTTTCACCGCATCCCTTGCCTTTGCCATGGGCGCAGCTCGCGGCACAAACAACATTTTCAAAAGCTGGTGCCGAATGTTCAGTGGGCAGCTTCTGCTGCTGATTATGAACGCATGGTGCTTGAAACTGTTCGTCAACATGGTCGGTGAATTTCTTGCCAATCCGCTGTCCTTATAGGAGATTTTTTACGTGAAAAAAACTCTTTTTTCTTTATTCACCGCTCTCAGCCTTGCTCTCCTGTATTGCCCGATCGCTTTTGCTTTGACCGAGGATGAGGCTACTGCGGCTGTGGACGCACAGGGCAAAGATGCCGTATCCGGCAATCTGTTTCTATGGCTGCTGTGCGCCATTGCTTTTCTCAAGGTCGCCACCAAGCTGGACGGTATCCTGCATTCACTGGGCATCGGCGTTTCTCGCTCGCCCGGCTCGATGCTATCCGAGGCGTTGCTGGCTTTCCGCGGTTTTGAAATTGGCAAAGCCTTTATGGGACTGGGCGCTACAAAAGCCGCCACTTCAACTGCTACCGCAAAAGCTACACCCAGCAATACTTTTGCAGGTGGGCTTTCCGGCGTGGTGAGCCGTCATGTGCAGCGAAGCACCGCAAGCTCCATCAGTGGGCAATCCGGTGGCATCGGTGCATCTCTGGGCGGGTCCATGTACCATAACAGCCTTGGCAAAGATGGCGGCTTCGCCAGCAAGGTCATCGGTTCTATCGCCACCGGGCAGACAGGCGGCAGTATTACAGGCGACAGCGCTGTAGAAGCGCTCAATGGCTATTTTGCCAGCACCAGCGATGCGGAGGCCATGCCTATTCCCGCCACTGGCGAAAATATTCCCACTGCAATGGCAACCGCTGAAAACGATGCTGTGATTGACTCTCCTATCCCCGCCACGCCGCTGGCGCTGGAGGGCGATAGCACAATTGATGTTTCTCCGACAAGGGATAGTGAAATTGCCATGCGCGCCGGTGGCGGCTCCTCTGTTGTGGAACAGACCTCCATTCCCACTTCGTCTTCTATCCAACAGGCAGCTATGAACCGTGTGCTGCTGGGGCAGATGGGCAACAGCGTCAAAGATGTGGAAATCGGCGGCGGCAAGATTCAAGGGCGTGAGATTATCCCCGGCCGCGGTCAGATTCAGTTTGCCATGTACAATGCCCGCCAGTACGAAAAGCCGGAGGGGCACTTTACTGAGCAGACATCCCGCGACGGCGAAAAGTGGTACAAGGTCTATGCTACGACTCGCGTAGAAAAAACGCCCACCGTTCAGGACGAACGCGGGCGCATGCAGTATGATGAGCGTAAAGTGGCCGCCATGCCAAAGGCTCCGGCGCGGAGAAACTAAATGATTGAAAACAATAATCAAAATTCACGGCAAGCTGCTTCAACAGCATTTCACAATGCGCCGAAACTTGCCAAAATCGCACAGGCGGGCATACATGGCGGTTCTGCCGGGGCTGCTGCCGAAGCTACGGTGCAGTATCGCAAGGAAGTACTGGTCGTTGTCATTGCAGTTTTGTTGCTGCCGGTTCTGGTTCTGCTCATGCTACCCGGCGCGATTTTTGGCGCACTGACACAGCCCAGCACGGCGGTCAATGATGATTTGGAAATCGCATCCAATGTAATCCAGCTTCGCAATGCAGTATCAGATATTTTGCAGGAGGGCTACGAGGACTCCCTTGCCGAAATAGAAGCCGAGCGTGCAAACCTCACCTACAGCGACATTGATGATTTCGTGGGTGGTCATGTCTCCTACAATGCCTTTCAACTCATTTCTATGTACTCCGCTTACCAAGGAGAGGACGACTATACCAAAATCAGCCTAGCCGACCTTTCCGCACAGGTACAAGCGCACCATGCAGAATATTATACTTACATCACCTCCGAAGAAGTCCGCACCGAACCAGTGCAGAAAGAGGTGCGCGGGCAGACCATAACCGTCCAAGAGGATCACACCTACACCGTTTTCACACTTTCTTATTTGGGCGATGACTACTTTGCCGACACGGTTTGGCAGCTTGACGACAAGCAGAAAAGCTATGCTGATGCCTATGCGCACAATCTGACCGTCTACCTCCATGAAATAGAAGAACGTGAGGGCATCTCGATTCTGGGGCAGATCAATGATTCACTTATTGATGATAACTCCCCTGCTCCGAGCGGCGGGTTCGGCAATCCGTTCAACGACCCAAACTGGGAGCAGCACATCACTTCTTTCTTTGGCAAACGCGAGGATGTCGGTATTCCCGGAAAGGATACCACCATCCACAATGGTTTGGATATTGCCTATCCCTACGGTACGCCGATTCTTGCAGTGGAGGCCGGCACTGTCATTAAAGCAGGGTATCATGTCAGCTACGGCAACTATCTGGTCATCAACCACGGTGGCGGGTATTGCACCCTTTACGCCCATTGCAGCCAGCTTTTGGCGCAGGTTGGTGATACGGTGAACAAGTACGACACCATTGCCAAGGTTGGTGCTACTGGCGATGTGACCGGAAACCATCTTCATATCTGTGTTATCATCAATGGTTTCTATGTAAATCCAAAGGATTACCTTAACTAATTCAAGCGGATATTTTTGTGCTTTTCGCGCACTTTACATTTTTTTCTTTTCTCTCCCCTACTCACTTGCACGCCGACTTCGGTACTTGTTGCTATAACGCATCTTTAATTTGTCTCTGTTGCCGCTGTCTCTGTTGTCATAGCTTTAATTTGGCTTCTACTCCTCCCCTATCTCACTTCATTATTTATACGACTGCTGATAACGGAGATTGTTACCGCACATTTTTTCATTCCTCTCTATTTCAACCTAATAACTACCGAAAGCATGCCGAGGTTTTTACCGCGAAAAAAGCTCTGCTCGCTCTCTCACCATGCCTCAAGATGTCTCACTGGCCTTTCCTTAGCCTATTTATAGAAAGCTGAAAACTACAAAATGTACATTTATTATGAAATATACATTTTGTTTTTATTATTGCTTGAATTACGCCCGTCCAATCCGACCTATGCATTTCGATTTTTTTCGCGTTTTTTTCGCGTTAATTATCTATTTTTTGTGCATCCACTCTGCGGTAGAGTTGCACATTTTAGTCGTTCTATCGTTACTATTATTTGTACTTTCTCTGATTTTTTCTCTCGGTAAATTTCTCCGTTTATATAAATCGCCTCTATTTTCGTTTACATTTTGTTGTTTTGTGCAAAGTATATACGAATTGTATTCCTTTGTAACGTAATTACCCTGCTTTTCCTATGTTTTCTTATTCCTCTCCCCCCTCTTCTGATTTCAGTAAGTACTATTTTCCCTCAAGCATTCAAACAGAATTGCTTCTACAATTTTTCTTTTTATGATCCATCGTATCCGACACCAAAGCAGAGATTATTACCGCGAAAAAAGTTTCTTACTTCATACATACACTTTTCTTTGTGAGCATTCGCGTAAAACGGCTTCCTTTTATCACGAGTTTTTTACCGCGAAAAAAATTAGTTTATCCCTATTCCCCTGCACTCCGCCATCTCGGTGTAAGCGTTGATCTATATCTATCTTAAGTTTCTGCCCAAGCCCCATCTGTTACTTCTCCTTTATATTTGCCTACACCCCAAAACGGAGATTGTTACCACGCGTTTTTCTCTTTATCTTCCTTTGCAACTGAACTCCTCAATTCTGAGGTTTTTACTGCACCATTTTTCCTGCGCATCTTTCGCAACAATAAAGCAGAGCTTTTTACCGCGAAAATTTTCATTTTCCCACTCTCTTTTGCTGTTCAAAAAGGACTACTTCTGCAAATCCTCGATTTTATACCCGTAAACATTCTTATAACCAAGCCTATAACATGAAAAAAGAGCTTTTTTCGCTCAAAACGGAGATTCTTTCATCTCAGCTGGCATGAAATTATCTCCGTTTGACGGAAAAGGAATCTCCGCTTTCAAATGAAAGAACCTCCGTTATCTCGGAAAGAATCTCCGTTGTAAATAGAAAGAACCTCCGCTTCTTCTATATAATAATAAAATATAAAAGAGTAAAAAGTAATTACATAAGTCTTTAAGAAAAACGAAAAATAAAATCACCTGTTGTTAAAAGCGTTTGACAATTTTTTTTAGATAATGTATGATAGTGAATATAATGTGTAGGTGTACCTTTATCTAAATCTGCGAATGCCCTCACAAATTCTCCATACCGACAGTTCCTCATAATTGACGATTGGTTCATAAAGAAAGGTATAGACAAAGTGGATTCTCAATCTTTTGTCTTATAGTATTCTATGAAGAAAATAGATGAAAGCAATCAAATTAGCGAAGCCGTAGATACAATCGTTGGTGAAGTTATATCGGATGAAAAGCCGAATGACGGAAAGCAGCAAACAGGTCTAAAAAAGAGGGATACCTATGCTTTCGGCACTTTTATTACAAAAAGTAACGATCTGATTCAGCGCACAAAGTATTCCCTACCCCGCAATGAGCAAAAAATCCTTTTTATGTTGCTGTCAAAGATAGATCAGCGACATGATTTGGACGCATCGAAATACTATACGATTTCGTTCGATGATTTTGCAAAACTTACGGGCGTAAATGCAATGGACAGTGGTTACGCAAACTATCTGCGCAAAACCATTGAAAGCCTAGAAAATAGGATGTTCTGGGTACCCCTTGGCAACGATCAGTACAAGACTATGTCATGGGTCAACCGTGGTTCTATCGTTGACATGAAGAAAAAAACGATAAGTATGCGCTTTAACCCGGACATTTGGAAAGATATCGCACAGCTCACCAGCAACTATACTTCTTACAGCATTGAGTATTTGCTCATGATGCAAAGCACCTACTCGATGCGTGTCTATGAGATAATTTTGTCTTATGACAACGGAAATAATAGAGACTATTCTTACAATAATGGATTGATTTTTGAACCCGTTACAGAAGAAGTGCTGCAAAAGTTTCCCAATAAGCGCGATGCGTTGAAAGGATTTAAGTATAAGCGTTTTGACATAGAAGAATTCAAGGGGATGCTTTCTATGCCAACGCGTGATGAAATCAACAGAAGCAAAAGCAAAAGTAAAGACAGTTCTGCGGCCAAATTCAGCCGCGATAAACCACTTACCGAAAAGTATAAAGTTTTCTCCGATTTTGAGAAGAATGTTCTGGTAATGGTCAAAAAAGAAATCAATGAGATGACGGATCTCTGGTTTGACTATGAGCCCGTTCGTCGGCGGGGAGTCCGAAAATACGAATTTCTCTATATTTTCATCAAGTATAAAAATCGAGAAGAGATGAAAAACGTCAGGGCCTTCCATCAAGAACACAAAGGCGCTGATACTGAAATCGGAAGAAAACCACGAAAGCGCCGCAGCACTGTCAACAAGGAAACGCTGGAGCAGTACAATCAGCCGTTGGCCGAGTCCATACTAACTACGACTTATCGTTTGGCGCGAAACGAGTTGGAGGCAAAAGCCCAATATCAGACGTATGAGGAAAAATTGACACCGGACGAGAGAAATATATTTATTGATGTATTCACATACGCGGCAAAGATTTTGACTAATATAAAGAAGAAAGATCAAGCAGAGGAAACGTTTGAAGCACTGAACCGAATTATCAAGGATAACGACGGTTTGAAAACATGGGCATTGGGAATGAGCGTTAAATATAAGGCAATGCTCGAAAAGGCCCAAGAAAGAAAATCCGCACAATACTATCGCACAGTGGTTTACAACGACATAATAGAAAACTCTGCGACCATCATAAGTGATGGTAAACGTCGTGCTGCTATGCTGGATGGCGATAGATCAAATCTATTCAAGGTGGATTGGGCAGCCATGTTTGAAGATTAAATAAGAACTATGAGAAAAGCGGTCTGCTAAAATGGCAGACCGCTTTTCTGCTTAACGGAGCGGCAAAAGAAAACGCAAATGAAAACAGCAACAGGTACTTAAGTCTTAGCAAACTTATTTAGAAAAAAGAAGCGCGGGCATTGTCCTATAATTCGTGTTGACATAGTAGATGTATGTGATATAATTAGTTTATCAACTGTTTGCTCCGAAGTTGGGTGACAGAACAAAATGCGAATAGCAACAGGTACGCAAGTCGCAAAACAACCTGTTGAAGCAGGGCGCTGCATTTAACAACAGGTACGTGAGTCTTTCCAATACACAACTGACGAAATGAGGAAATAGTAATGGCGGCACAGATTATTACGATCGCCATCGAAAAAGGTGGGGCGGGCAAAACAGTCACAGCTTCGAACCTCGCCTATCTGATGGGTGATGAGGGCAAAAAGGTTCTCTGCATAGATACAGATCCACAGGGAAATCTTACAAGTGCGCTGAGCGGCGGAAATGGCATTACAAGCGGAGTTTATAATGGCAAAGCGCTCTTTGATATGTTTGACGGATTTCGATACACTAGGACAAGAGACTATATTGTTGAAACCGAATATGAGAACGTTGATATGATTCCGTGTAGTGCGCAGACACCGCGCATCAATCAGCGAATTCCGGGAATCTTTGAGGACGCACAGACGTATTTCAAACCGGGAGACCCCAAGTGCCTGTCCAATATGGGCGAGTTCCTTTATTACTTTCTGAACCAAGTCAGAGAAGATTATGATTACATAATTATTGACACACAGCCTACCCGCGATTCGCTTTTGCTGACAAATGCAATTAACGCAGCGGATTATGTACTGATTCCTTCGCTTTGCGAAGCTAATTCTCAGGAATCGGCATTCCGTACCTATGCGCTCTGCAATGAACTTAGAAATACACCGGGCAGCCACTTGAAAGGCATCGGCGTTATTCTTACCATGGTTGTAAAAAAGGCAGCTTCCACAAAAATTATCCGCGACCAATGCAAGCAGGTTCTTGGCGCGTCTCTTTATAAAACGGAAATTCCCAGTGGTCTGAGTGTGAATATGTCTGTTACGAAATATCTTCCTGTGTGTTTTATGGCGAAAACGCAGCCTGTGGCGGTGGCCTACAATAAGGCCTATGAAGAGTTAAAGTCTCGATTGGAAAAGATTGGGGTGAACTAAAATGGCAATGAAGAAAAGAACAAAGGGAAACATAACGGCTCCCAGTCTTCCCGGAAAAGATATGCTTGCAGAAGTCAACAACAATGAGGCAGGCAATATTTATAATAGCCTTTTTGCAAAAAACAGAAAGGTTGAATACGATAACAAGGATATTGCGCTGGTGAATATCCGAACAAATCCTGACAATCAAATCTTCCGCGCAATGGATGATGACGAAGATATTCGCATTTTAGCAGAGGACATTAAACGCAACGGCCTGATGCATAACCTTGTTGTATTTCCTGAGCAGGAAGAAGGAAGTGCGGTATACGTTCTTCTTTCCGGCGAGCGTCGCTTTCGTGCGCTGAACTATTTGCAGGAAAAAGGCGATGCAACATGGAATATTGTAAACTGCAATGTTGTGACAACACCTTTGACCGAAAATGAGAAAAAGGTGCTGCTGTACAGTGCAAACTTGCAGGTTCGTGGCGGTTTTAGTGACGAAGCTATTCGACGCCAGGCAATAGCGGAGTTTATTACCTGCTTACAAAGAGAGCCTTACAATATGAGCAGGGAAGAAGCGTTGAACGCGACAAAGATTGTAAGTACGGTAAATCCGCGCACGATTGAGCGTGATGCACGTATAGAAGAAAAACTGAAGGGTAAGTTAAAGACTCTACTGAATGATAAATTTTTAACGAGAAGCGAGTGCGAGACTTATCTCCGTTTTGAAGCGGATAAGCAGGATGAAATTGCAAATCGATTTGAGAAGCTGCAAGCAGTGGATTGCCACAGTGATGATACAGAAAGCGCCGGGAAAAACTATGTAGAGGTTCTTAGAGATACTCTGCATGATGCATTCAGAGAGCTTCTTTATGATGCACAGCGGCAGGGAACAACAAAAGAATATGAAGCTGCTTATGAAAAGGCCATCGGTTACTTTGATGATGGGCTTGCCGACTTGAGCGCAAAAGCGGACGAATATGGCAGAGTAAAAGCAAGCAGTAAACCCGAAGAAATATCTGCAATCAATTATGAGGGCAAGAAAGAGGCGGCCAAGGATCGTGTTCGCAAAGAACATGAGGTGACCGAGACCAAGAGCAGTGTAATTCAGAAAAATGTGCCGCAAATGGTCAAAAAGCTGAACAAGACATACAGCAGCAAGGCTTTTGTAAAAGCGCTGAAAGGCGTATCTAAAGAATCCAGAGACGCAGATGTTGCCGCATTGAATGAGATTATCGAAATCTCTACGAAGCTAAAAAATATTATAGAGGCGATTGAGTAAGGTCGGTGGCGGCAATGGAGAAAAAGGAACGGGTTTTGATTCGCTTCCGGCCAGAGATATACGAGTGCTTTGAATTGGAAGCAGCGTATGAAGGACTTCGGGTAGGAACCATCGCAAACCGACTACTTATCAGCGAAATCAAAAAAGTTGCAAGGGTAGGGAAGGGGCATTGTGTTGTATCTGGCTCGGAAGAAGATATGGCAATTCCAGAAGGAAAAAAACAAGACTATTATGTACTGCCAGCGAGCAGAGATGTAATAGAATACCTGCCGGAGCAAACAGGGAAGCGAGGAGGAAAGCCAATCAATAAGCAGGTCACATTTTACCTGACCGAGGAGCAACTCGAAATTCTGAAAGCTGTTGTCCGCATACAGGATATTCGTAAATCCATGGATTGTGGAGAAATCGTGACCTATAGGTTTGCCGTGCTTGGCCTGCTGTTAAATAACGAGGCATTGAACAGAAAGCAAACGGTTATACGATAAAAAGAGCTGCAAGAAAGATTTCTTGCGGCTTTTATGTTTATAAAACAGCGAAAAATACCCTCTTGACAACAGGTACGAGAGTCGGAATACGTTTCCTACCCACAAGGGAAGTCCATTGACAGAAAACGATAAATATGCTATACTCCACCTGTAAATGATTTTTGTGCCTTGCGCACACGTTGTTTAAGTTTGTAATTCGTGCTAGCAGCCTTGTCCTGCCCGTATCGGGTGGACGCTGCCGGCACTTTTCTTTTTTATAACTGGGTGAGAACGCCCAACCATAGCGAGAATGATCGTGGTTCACGGTTTGCCGTGGACATCAGGCATTGCCTGCGGTCATTCTCGCTTTTTTTATTTTGTTTCAAGGCCAATCGGCTTTGAGAAATACATTTTATATAAGAAAGGTGGAATGCCAAATGAACGAACAGGCAAGACCCAAAGCAATCGCACGGCGCATCACACGCCCGCGCAAGGCAAGACCCAAGTTAGAAAATGAGTATGTGGCATCTGCGGCTGAAAAGGTCCAGCAGATTGCCCACGCAGCCGGGCTGCAAAGCACAAGCCTTGTCTGGAATACTGCCTGCAAGGGCATAGATGACTGGCAGCTTGCTTTGCGGCAGGAAGAAACAAAAGAAAAAGCGGCCTGATGCCGCGCAAAGTTATGGCAGGGAGCTACCGCTGGGCAGCTCTCTGCCTTTTTTGAAAGGATAGGACAATGGGTATACTCTCTGAAATTGATATGATGAACCGTGATGCCGAGGATGATGCTTTCGAGGTGTCCTCGGACAGTGAAACCGTAGATTCTTTCAGCGAAGAATTTGAGCCGGTTGAACCCCCGAAGCAGGAACCGCAAGCGGAGGACGCGGAAGAAGCCCGCAAAAAGGCTGAATTTGATGCCGCCGAAGCCAAGCGCAAAGCCGAATGGGAGGCAAAGCAGGCACATAAAAAACTGCGGGAACAGCAGGAACTGGACCGCCTTGCCGCTATGTCGGATGACGACGTGATGCAGGCATCCATGAACCGCGTTTCGCAGGATACCGAGCGCCTGACCCGCCGCAATATGAAACTTTGCGTTATGGAAGACGTGCAGACCGAATGGTAAGCCTGTCGCGTATGTAGACTATAAGCTCCGCGTGGATTCGGATATTGAAATGGGTGTGGCTCTGACCGATAAGACCAGCCGTAAGAAGTCGCTGTCCACGGGACTGATTAACTACTGCCGCCTTATGTTCATGAGTCAGAGGTTGTTCACGGGAACCTACGAAGAAAACATAGCAATGCGAAAGACATTGGAAAACTGTGGATTTACCATAAATTATTTCTATGATAAAGGTTCGAAGGTCTATACTGGGTTTGTCCGTGAGAGAATCGACAAAACGGATCCGCAGAATATGTTGAAGCTTACGAACTCGGTTTACTATTATGCGAATAGCCTCTTGTTCGGCGTTCGTTGTGCGGCGGAGAAAAGCAACAATAAATAAGAAAAAAGTTGACCTTAGGAATTTTTTTCTACAGAGGTATGTGCATATATCGGGTTTCAATAAAATTTGAGGTCTGATAAGGCACATGCCTTTTTCTTGATTTATTTGTTTTTGTACATAGAGATAAATTTCGAAATAGGTTGGTCTTTATAATAAGAATCTATTTCACATTGAAAAATAGTAGAATTGACATTTTTTTTAAGATTGCTTAGGATTCTTTTTTCTATATCTTCTGTAATTTATATAAAAAGAATGACATACACAGAGATCATAGTTATGGAGACTTCTGTGTATGTCAATGCATTAAAAATTCGGAAAATTAGTCGGGTGGATTTGAAGTGAATTCGTTAGATAGTTCTTGCTCGTAATCTTGCTGGATATAGGGGAGAATAGACTTCGCAAATTGATTTATGTAAGCTGAATCAATCTGAGGGCCTTTGATATGATGAATATACAGTGCCAGCCCTGGCAGATTTTGTTTCCCGTCGCTTTGAGGAAATTTGCCGCGACTATTTCAGCTTTCAGATTCGTTTCGGAAAAATGAAGGGTGTACGCAATATTGGAAGGTTATTATGACAATCCCGTCCATCGTAAAAATGGTGAGTTTGATGTTGCGCTGGAATTTGCAGATGGATATGAGATTTGCGAAGCAAAATATTATGCCCAGCCGATGACCCTTGATGAAATTCATCGTGAGGTTCAGCAGGCGGAAGCCATCAAAGAACTCACGGTCAAGCAAATTGGTTTCATAGCCATCAATGGATTTGTAGAGAGGGAAGAACCTTATTTTTACCTGGACGGAAACGATATTTTTGCAAATGAGTAAGTACTATATGGTAAATATGGCGTAGAACAATCAATCGCATGAAACTTGACAGCAAAAACTATAACAAACACAATGGAGAGGCCCCCTATGGAACCACAGAAAATAGCACAACGTAAACGGGCAGTACATGTGGCAGATGCAGTCAATAAAATTGAAGGCGTACCGGTTCGCAGCTATGCGATAGAGCTTTCAAACGCATGGTGTGAAGACAAAATCACTGGTGTACAGATGAAAGAAGCCCTTTTGAAAAGCCACATGGAATTAGCGCGCCGGGCGAAGTAAAATTATATAAAAGAAAAATCACCTTCGGGTTGCACTGCATCGCGTGAGTGCAAGTCGAAGGTAATTATTTTTATGCGAGAACCGCCAATCTACACGATACAACCGCGCAAGTTGGAGATTTTTATTTAGTGAGTAACGAGAGGTGTGTATTGATTTTAATGTTTATAGAAAAAATCATGAAAATGCATAACACTTTAGTAAGTTATGGTGTTATAGTAGTGAAAGGCCTTTGCAAAGTCAAGTAATGGGAGCGGTAACATGGAACAAAAATATAAAGTGGAACAGATTTTCACAAAAAACTATGCCCGCCTATGTGCAATGGCCACTGCCATTCTACATGATTCGTCTCTTGCACAAGATGCGGTACAAGAAGGATGGATTAGATTGCATAAAGCCAAGCAACTTGATACGTCGAGTGAGGAAAAACTTGAGCATCTTATACTTAAGCAATTCGACGTGGTATACCTGCTGACACAGCAGGCGGGTGCGAAAACCGGTGCAAATATCCACACGATCCTGACCTATGCCTACGAGAACGCCTTTATCACAAACAATTACGGATACAGCTCTGCGGTCTCCATTTTGATTTTTGCTATTTTGATTCTGTTCTCGATGGTGACCAGCCGGAAAGCAAAGGAGGGGTAACAGATGACGCGGCATCAAAAGCGTATGCTCAAGCAGGCAACCAAGCAGATTTGTCTGCATATTTTGTTCATCGTGATTTGTTTCGTGACGCTGATCCCGATTTTGTATGCACTGTCGGTTTCTTTGAATGCCGACAACAGCCTTGTGAGCTCGGACTTCCGTTTTATCCCGAAGAACTTCACGCTGCGAAATTATGTTGCGGTCTTTACCGAAGAACCTGTCATGCTGTGGTTTAAAAACAGTATGACGCTGGCGGTAGTCACCGTTGCTATTTCGCTGGTAGCAGCAATTCCGGCTGCCTATGCGTTTTCCCGTATGCGCTTTAAGGGCCGCAAGCCGATATTGAAGCAGCTGGTTCTGCTGTACTCTTTCCCGTCTGTCCTTTCCATGTTTGCGATTTATACACTGCTGCGCCCGCTGGGACTGATCAACAGCAAAGTTGGCTTGATTCTGATTTATACCGGAACGATGGCTGAGTTTGGTCTGTTGAACATGAAAGGATACTTTGATACGATACCGCGCGAAATCGAGGAAGCGGCGGAAATTGACGGCGCAAGCGGCATCCAGCTTGTCACGCGCATTGTTCTTCCGCTGGCGCGCCCCAGTATTTTGGTTACGGCGGTTATGATCTTGATTTATGTCTGGAATGAATATCTCTTTGCAACGACCTTTATGACAGGTGCCGAGAATTATACACTGGCAGCCGGATTGTACTCTTTGCAGGCAACAGAAATGAGCGGAAGCTGGCCCGTTTTTGCAGCAGCCTCACTGGTAGTCAGCCTGCCGATTCTGATTGTGTTCTTCGCCGTACAGCGTCATATGACCTCCGGCCTGACTGCCGGTGGTGTCAAAGGTTGATTGCCCCAAACAGGGAGATGACACAATGAATTTTGAAGCCATCCAACACATCCCGATGTCACAGCAGGCACACGGGATTGACCCAAGCCATGTCGTGTTCCGGCTGCGCGCCGGGCGCGATGATCTAAAGCACTGCACGCTGTTTTATGCAGACCGAGCCTGCCGCCTGACACCGGTTATTTTCTCGTCTGTAGAGATGCAGGTGGAAGCGCAGGACGAATGGTTTGATTACTTCCAAGCTATCTTGGAAAGCCCCTATAAGCGGATCTGTTACTATTTTGAACTTGACGACGGAACGCAGAAGCTGCTGTATTACGGCGATTTTTTTACAGACCATCGCGTAGACGACAGATCGGAATACTACCAGCTGCCGTTTAACCATCCGGCAGACATTGCAGCACCGCCTGCATGGGCGCAGGATGCGGTAGTTTACAATATCTTCCCAGATAGCTTTGCCACGGGTCGCCGCTTTATCTCTGGCAAATCATCCGAAAAAGAGTGGAACGGCAAAATCACGCGCGGAAAACTCGGCGGAACGCTGCGCGGCGTGATCGAGAATCTGGATTACATTCAAGAACTGGGTGCTACCTGCATTTACATGAATCCGATTTTTGCAGCAGGGGAGTACCACAAGTACGATTTGCTGGATTATCATCACATCGATCCCTGTTTCGGTACGGATGAAGATTTCCGACAGTTGGTCAACGACTGCCATGCACGGGGAATGCGTGTGATTATTGATGGTGTGTTTAACCATGTGGGGTGGAATTTTTTCGCTTTTGATGACGTGGTGCGCAATGGCGAAAACTCAAAATATAAAAACTGGTTTTACCATCTGCAATTCCCTGTAGAGAGACCGGAAGACCCCGAAACCTATCCGACCTATGAATGCTTCGGCTATGAGCGCATGATGCCGAAAACCAACACCTGCAACCCGGAAGTACAAGACTATTTCTGCGAGGTGGGCCGCTATTGGGTGCGGGAATTTGATATTGACGGCTGGCGTCTGGATGTTGCCAGCGAGATCAATGATGGATTCTGGCGGGCATTTCGGCAGGCGGTGAAAGAAGAAAAGGCAGAGTGTATCCTTATTGGTGAGGTGTGGGAGACTGCCCAGCATTGGCTGAACGGTGATATCTTCGACTCCACCATGAACTACGATTTCCGCAAGCACTGCCGCCGATTCTTTGCCGAACAGAGTATCGATGCAGCAGAATTTGATGCCCGCGTGACCAATATGCGGATGCGTTATAAACTCCCGGTACTGTACGCGCAGCTTAATCTGCTGGACAGCCATGATGTGAGCCGCTTCTATTCGCTGTGCGAAAAAGACCCGGCAAGGATGCAGCTCGCCGTGCTTTTCCAGATGACTTTTACAGGGATTCCGTCCGTCTTTTATGGTGATGAGCGTGGTATTTACGGCTTACAGGAAGCAGAGTACCGCCATGAAATGACGTGGTCGCAGGAGCCGCCGGCCTTGGCAGAGTTTTATAAAAAGGCGATGCATCTGCGAACGGAGCACCCGGCCCTTTGCCGAGGCAGCTACCATACCATTAAGGCCGAAAAGAAAAACGGGCTGTATGGGTATGAGCGTACCGATGAGAAAGAAAAGATCACTGTGTTCCTCAACAATCAATCTGCCGCTGCTGACATTCCCCCGATGAACGGAAAGATTCTGTGGCAGCAGGGATACGAGGAAAAGAACAACATCCTTGCCCCTATGGGGTTTGCCGTATTCACACAGGAGGTGTAAAACGTGAGCGTGACGATTCAGGAAGTGGCCGAAGCTGCGGGCGTGTCCAAGGCAACCGTAAGCAAAGTGCTGCATAAGTCATATTCTATATCGCAGGAAACCTGTGACCGGGTAAATGCGGTCATCAAGGAACTGGGATATCAGCCGAATCGCCGCGCACAAAGTTTTGCTACCGGCGCAACAAAAACGATTCTTTTTTTGGCAGAAATGCAGCATGGCGTAGGATTTGATAACCCGCATCTGTTTGAAATCATGGCCGGAGTAGAGAACGCACTTTCCGAAAAAGGGTATGGCCTCATTGTGCAGCACAGCACGGCGCTTGACCTTTGGCAGCATTTCGATGAACTGCTGCAGGGCTCCTATGTGGATGGTGTGATTCTGCACGCATCTGTTGTGTCAAAGGACGTGGCTCTTTGTCTGGCACATACGGAACTGCCCTACATTGTTGTAGGTGCGCCGGATTTCTCCAACCAGCTTTGCTGGATCGATACCAATAACTCGGTGGCCGGGCAAATTGCAGTTACACATCTGTGGCGCAACGGATATGACAGAATCGCATTCATCGGCGGCCCCAAAGAAGATACAATTTCTGCGCACCGTCTGAGCGGCGCACTTGCAACTCTAAACGAGAAAATCCCGGCAGGATATTTGCGGGAAGGACCGCCCACCAGTGAGGGCGGCGCAGCAGCCGCACGCGCCCTGCTGGAACTGCAGACACGGCCCAACGCCGTGATCTGCGCAAACCAGTATATTGCGTTTGGCTGCGTAAATGAACTGAAAGCTTCCGGAATACGCATCCCGGAAGATATGGCTGTTATCACATTTGACGATTTTCCATTTTCTAAAATCATTGAACCGCAACTGAGTGTTGTGAACCTCGATATGTATGATATGGGTGAGCAGGCTGCGAAAGTCGTTCTGCGGCGAATCCGGACACCGCAGTATCTTGTACAATCGCAGACCACGCTGCCAATATTGATAGAACGACAATCGACAAAGAAGTTACCGTAAAGGAGGTAAGTATGGCTAAACATTTGGCAAAAAAGGCAGCGTGCCTTATCGGATCTGCAGCAGTTGCACTCTCGATGACGCTCGGAGCATTCCCTGTGTATGCGGATTCCGCTGCATCGGCTCCGGAACTGGGACCAGTTACGTCCAAGGATGTCGTCTACCAAATCATCACGGACCGTTTCTATGATGGAGACACATCCAACAACGTTCCCGCAGGATTTGATGCAACGCTCTATGATGGAACCGGGCAGGATCTGAAGCTCTACCAAGGCGGCGACTGGGCAGGCATCATCGAGAAGATCCCTTATTTAAAAGGTATGGGTGTCACGGCGGTTTGGATCTCCGCACCGTATGAGAACCGTGATACGGAGATCATCGACTACCAAAGCGATGGCAGTCTCAACCGGTGGACGAGTTTCCACGGCTACCATGTTCGCAACTATTTTGCGACAAACAAGCATTTCGGAACGCTGAACGAGTTCAAGGAACTGCGGGATGCACTGCACGCCAACGGCATTAAGCTGGTTATCGATTTCGTTACCAACCACACCAGCCGGGAAATGAACCCTACCGCGAACAATATCCCGGAAGATGGCAAGCTGTACGAGCCGGATCGCAAAGAGGATGGTACCTTTGCATTCGATGAGAATGGTGAGCCGTATGATTACAATGGGGATGGCTTGGTAGAAAACTTGATTGCCGATCCTCAGAATGATACCAATGGATGGTTCCACGGTTTGGGTGACCGTGGCGATGATAGCAGCCGATATGGCTATCGCTATAAGGACCTCGGTTCGCTGGCTGATTTCTCACAGGAGAATCAGAATGTTGCGGCATATCTGGAACAGGCAACTCTGTTCTGGGCGGATATGGGTGTAAACGGTATCCGCCATGATGCCACGCTCCATATGGATGCGGCATTCGCAAAGGGGCTGAAAGATGCGGTTGATTCGCATAATACGATCACCCAATTCGGTGAGTTTTTCATCGGGCGGCCTGACCCTAAATATGACGAGTATGTCTATTTCCCGAAGCAGACGGGCATAAACAACCTTGATTTCGAGTTTTATCGCGCAGCGTCCGCGACCTTTGGCGATTTCTCGACAACGATGGCGGACTTCGGCAATATGCTGCAGTACACGCAGGACGATTACGACTACGAAAATCAGGCAGTGACGTTTCTCGATAACCACGATGTGACGAGATTCGGCTACACGCAGAGAAGCCAAAAGACCTACAATGCAGCCTTGGCGACGTTGCTGACATCTCGTGGTGTTCCCAACATCTACTACGGTACGGAGCAATATGTTGTCCCCGCAGATGGCAGCGATGTCTCTGGACGTATCTTCATGCAGACGGATAGTTCGTTTGATACAGATACAACGGCGTACAAGCTGATTGGCAAGCTGTCGGAACTGCGTCAGCAAAATGATGCCATTGCGTATGGTACTACCACGATTCGTTACAGCAATGATGATGTCCTTATCTACGAGCGGAAGTTCTATGATGATGTTATACTTGTTGCAATAAATCGCCAGCCGGATAAAGCGTATACCATTGACAATGTGGAAACGCTGCTCCCGGAAGGTGAGTATGTGGACTTCCTCGGTGGTATGCTGAACGGTGAAAATATCAGCGTCTATGCCTCTACAGGAATCAACACTACGGCATCGATCACGTTGGATGGTGGTGAAGTAGGAATTTGGCAGTACGATGCGGCAGCCAACGCACCCGAAATCGGAAATGTCGTTTCTACGATGGGACGTGCAGGCAACCGTGTTTATATTTACGGTGATGGACTTGATGGAAATATCTCGGTCAAGTTTGGTGAAACCGAAGCAACGGTTGAAAGCAACACCGCAAATGAAATCGTGACGTATGTCCCCGATAATGCAGTTGCAGGATACAATGATATTACGGTTACGAAGGGAGATGCTGTCAGCAATTCGTTTACCTATAATGTCTTGTCTGGTGACCAGAACCAAGTCATTTTCCATGTAAAAGCTGAAACCAGCTACGGTGAAAATATTTACATCGTAGGCAATGTACCGGAGTTGGGTAGTTGGAATCCGGATAAATGCACAGAAGCGCTGCTGAATCCCAATTATCCTGAATGGTTCCTCCCAGTGAGTGTTCCGGCAGGAACGGAAATCCAGTTCAAGTTCATCAAAAAGGACGCGAACGGAACCGTTACGTGGGAGAGCGGTGACAACCGCGTGATTACGTCCTCGTCTCTTAGCGCTGGCACGGTTGATACAGAGGTCTACACTTGGAGAAATTGAGATACTAACGCTATTATAAACAAAGCCATAAGATACACAAATGCCCATTGGTTCAAAAAGCCGATGGGCATTTGTAAGTTTTATAGAGAGATAAATGTATGTGTGTACCATAATTATGTACGCCTTCTTTGGATTTGCGTTGTTACCGTTCTAGCTACTAAACTCGTTTATTGTTTTGCACATAAAGCTGAACTATGAAATCACGATAAGACGGTTGATGACCTATTGACAAAAGCAAACAAAAAGAATATAATATCATATAAAGTCATATTCCAACTGACGACGGATGCACCGGTAATACCTGACATGAAGAAATGGATTGCCATGGTGTATATAATAAAGATTAAAATGAGGCTAATAGTATGAGTAATATAGTAAAAAAAGAAACAAGCGGTATAATTCCGAAAGAGATTGCGAATATAACGCTTGAGGAATTGATGTCTACAGAAGGAGTAGAGTTCCACAAAAAGAATAATATATTAAGAATGAAACAACGGATAGCAAATGAAATTGTTACGGTAGAAGTTCGTAGTTATGATGATACCAATATTATTTCTCAATCGCGTACGAACAAAAGCCGACCAGTCAGCCAAATGGAATCGACTATCGCGCAACTTCGAAAAGAGGGAAGAACTCAAACAGAAGTGGCCAATCTCTTGGGGACAACTCAAACAAACATCTCTAAGATTGAAAAAAAAATGAAAAATCGCAAATAATTTCAACGAAATCACACCGCCTTGGTTATCCTACAGATAAGTATGTGAAATTCAAATTGGTGCAATCCTATAGCCTTTATAAGCAAGCATAGTGTATTCCAATCGATAAAATCCTATGGCCGGAGTGAATTATTACTATTAATGAATCCGTAGTTGACGATTATCTTCAAGTGTGTTACCATATTCTTGTAAGTGATTTATGTGTCCTGCAAAGCAATTTGCACTGACACACGTTGTCATTTTTGTACTTTGTGCCTGCAAAGCCGCTGACCGTTTGGTCTGTGCATTGCGGGCATTTTTTATCTGACGGGGGCAGCCCCGCATAAAGCGAGAATGATTTTTTGTACTGCTGTTTGCAGCGAAGAAAAGTTGTTCTCGCTTTTTTGTTTTGGTTTGGCGCCGCCCGGCGTTAAAAATAGAAATGCAAGAAAGGTGAAATCACAATGATGGATGAACTCAAACAGCAATTTTACGAGGTCATGCACAAGTATCAAAAGCCGTTTTCGGAGGAAGGAGTCGCGGCGAACCTTACACAGTGGTATGAACAGAAGCAGGGGCTTTTGCAGCTCCTGCGCAAGCATCCGCTATGGAACGAGAAAGAACTGGCAATCGTGTTCCGCGTGGAGGAGCGCCGGGAGATTGACCGCATCACCGTAGATGAAACACGCGCCGCTATACTGGAACTGGGCCGCAAGGCCTGCCCGGATGACGCTGTGTACGAAAACTTTAATGCCGCGCTCCACGCGGCAACCGCAGACTATGCCCGGATACCAAACGAGTACCGATTGGACACGATTCGGCAGTACGGCGGTATCAAGTGCGCACCGGGGCAAAAGGCAAGCCGTATCATCAATCGGCTCTGCCTGAAATTTCATCTCGACCAAATCGAGGAAGAAGCAGAAGCTGGCGAACCGGATAACCGCTATATGCGCACGATCAAGCCATACAACGCGCTGTTTGCGCGGCTGGCAGATGCCCTGAACCCGGCGCATATCGAGAAAACCGCAGTGCTGTCAATCCACCCCTGTGATTTTCTCGAAATGTCCAACCGTGACAACACTTGGAGTTCCTGCCATTGCTTAGAAGGCGGCGGTTACCGCGGCGGCTGCCAGTCCTATATGGGGGATGCTGTCAGCATGATTTTCTTCACGGTCAGTGATGAGTACACGCAGGACTTCCATACAGCACCGCGCATCACGCGAGAGATTTTCTGTTATAAGGACGATGTGCTGCTGCAATCTCGTCTGTATCCAACGGATTTGGAAGACCAGAAAACCCTGTATCGCAGCATCGTTCAGCAGGCAATCGCTACGTGCCTTGACAAACCGAACCTGTGGTCGATTAAGCGAGGAAAAGATACCGAACCTTACTGCGAATCTGCGGCGGACAGCAACCATTATCCCGACTATGAGTATGGATATGCAGTTGTGTCTCTGCTGAAAGGGGAGACCGACTATGGCCAAATGACGATTGGCTCCGTGGCTCGCTGCGTTTGCTGCGGCGGGGAGCAGAAGGACCACCGCTCGATACGCTGTGCAGAATGCGGCAGTATGTTTGTCTGCAAAGGCTGCGGTAAAACGGTGTATGGATATGGGAGATATATTGATAACCACTTCTACTGTAAGGAATGCAGTTATCGCTGCACTGCCTGCAAAGAGGAGTTTATCGGTATGCCGCGTATCGGAATTGCCCGTTCCGGCGAGCAGCGCAGAATTTGCCCCGCCTGCTATGAGCAGGTGATTGGAGTATGCAGAAACTGCACAATCCATGGTGACTGCCTTTCCATCGGTGCCAATCGTTTCTGCCCGAATCAGATGAACGGCCTTGCCGCATAAAGGAGGAATCCATGCAAGAATTGACGTTTGAAACCATTCTGCGTCTGCCACAGATGGAACTAAAAAAGATGCTGAAAGCCGAACTGAAAAGCAGGGGTTATCCCGTCACGGATAAGCCTGGCTATCTGTATGCCGAGGGAGCAATCCCCGTGCTGCTGGTGGCTCACATGGACACGGTTCACCGTCAGCCTGTTGAACAGATATGCTATTCGGAGGATAGGGCGGTAGCTATGTCACCGCAGGGCATCGGCGGTGATGACCGATGCGGAGTCTGGATGATTTTGCAGATCCTGCGCACAACAAACTGTCATGTGCTTTTATGTGAGGATGAGGAAGTCGGCTGTATAGGTGCAAAGAAATTCACAAGCGGCTCTTTACGGCCACAGGTAAACTACATCGTAGAGCTTGACCGCCGTGGCAGCAATGATGCTGTGTTTTATCACTGCGATAACCCGGAGTTTGAGGACTTCGTCACCTCGTTCGGATTCGAGACGGCAGGTGGTTCGTGCAGTGATATATCTTACATTGCGCCGTATCTGGAAACGGCGGCGGTCAATATCAGCTGCGGTTACTACTGCGAGCATCAACGGTATGAGTACATCCACTTAGAGGAGATGAAACTGAATGCCGCTCGCGTGGCGCAGATGGTAACGCAGCAGACAGAACACTTTGAATATAGGGAACAGCAGGACAACTTCTTCGGCGGGCGAGTTTACCAGTATTCTATGTGGGATATGGCCTCGGAGCGTGGAACCTACAAGTGGCTTTCACCGCTGCCGAAAGAAGCAAAAATCAAGCTGGGAACAGCGGAACTTATCATGTCTCATGCCAAGATTGACCGGCAGGGGAAGGTACATCGCTACATACCAGAACTAAATGCCGCAGTGCAGACAGAGAATTCAGCAGCTATAATGCCAAACGGCAAGAAACCGGTCTATGACACAAAAAAATCAAAATGTCATAAAGTAATACCTCTGGCACAAGCATTAGAATTGCTGAGATATAAGTAAACAAAAGGCCCTCCTTCGCTGTGTGAAAGAGGGCCTTTTGAATGTGGTACTCGGCATGTGCAACAACGAAGAGGTAAAAGATTGCTATGTGTTCGGCAATAGGATGATTATGATAAAATTTGAAGTCTTTTACTTTATTTTAGATGATTAGAAATCTCTACTTTTGACATAGGCTAATTTGACTTTTGCTTTTAGATTGAAATAGTATAATCAATGCAATGTCAGAAAGAAAAATAAATGTTAGAGTGAGAATTAGCGAAGCTGAAATCAGAAAATCTTTGTTCATCGACATCAATTCTCCAAGAATGAAAAAGAATAAGATCATGCAAAAATCGAAAAATGGGTAAAAAAGCAACAACTTTAGGTCGAAGCACTTTGACGTTACTGCACGCGATAGATGGATAATATAACACTGACAAATAAGTGCACCCAGCAAAAGAAGCACAAAAAGAAAAATATCAACGACTAACGGTTGCCTACAAATAAAACGGATATACATTTGATAATAAGGCGAATAAGCTTGGATATACATCGGAAACATATTATTTGCAGTGCTAATATTGTCTAACCCCGCTATTATGTCAACAATATTTGAAGCTTTTTTTAACATAAAATAACTATCTATCTTTTGAAAATATAAAAGACCATGATAACGTGTTTCGTCAAAACTTTCAGGCATAAAATTAAAAAGTGGGGATGCCGTAATGATGTAGTTATCAAGGTCGATAGTGACACCATTTACTGTGGCACAAGCACCCTTTTCAGCAAAACCTTGAACAACCATATAGGTGGGGACTTCATAATAATTCAATGCGCTAATTACATCTCCGATGTTAAAATATTTTAAATAGTTGCTCCCTAAAATAACAGAAATATGGTAATCAGGCGAAACAATATAAGATGTTTCATCGAATCCATTACCGCAATGTAGAGGAATTCTTTCTGCGTTGAATGCTTCTTTATTTAACAGAAGCTGATTGACAGTTATGTAATTTGTTCCATCATGCTCAAAAATATTAATGTTATCGGGAGCAAAAGATTCTGAACCACAAAAGTATTGAATATCCAAGGATTGGTTGATCTTTTCTAAAAATGTATATTCCGGAAAAGATTCCAGCGCTGAATGAAAGTCTTTTAACAACGATACCTGATTCGGATCTTCGATAATAGGAACGATTGGGTCTTCATAATCATAAAGCTTGTATTCATGTGTCGAGTTACCTTTAAGGAGCAGCGTGTGCAATGGTGTGCATACGATAATAATAGAAAACGCTATGAAACCCAAAAGAATACTTACAATTGAAAGGAAACCAGCGGTGAGATATAATTTTTTCTCTTTAGTCATAATTCTAATTGAATTTTATAGGAAGTGGCATATTAAGAAATAATCGTTTTATCTTAATATGCCACTCAAATTGATTTACAATATATTATATGTAAGATTAATTATCCCCAATAGGACCGCAATGCGTATCCCCAGTCATTCAAAATGTAAGGGCTTCGAGCAACAGCGCTACCAGAATTTGCATATTGCCGGTCACTATCTACCAAGACTGTTCCACCGACCGCTTGAACAATTTGAGCCCGAGAATAATGGCGTAATGCATACACTGTTTCAGAGGCGGCACGAACTTTGTTCGCCGAAGGCTCTTTTGCTGCACGGTGTTTAAGCGGCAACCCATCGAATGTATGCTCGACCCACTCTGCGTCCGAGAGATTATCGATAGTAGCAATCCCGTTGTCATCACGCCAGCGGCATTCGTAGTAGATTTCCCCATTTTCATTGTGCTCGATAATAGCCTCAACGGACTGTGGAACAAAAAAATTACTATTGGAATTATCTGCAAAAGCAGGTAACGCCATAGCACAGACCATGGCTATAGCCAAACCAGAAGTAAAAAGATTCTTATTTAGAGTTTTCATTATATAAATCCTCATTATTATAATTTGATTGATTTCGGAACGAACAAGATTTCATCTGTGCACCGATGAAATTAATTACAAGTTGTGATCAATTCCAGTGTTTAAGATTCACTTCCTGTATTTGCACTATAGCATACTTCACATAAGATTTCCATAAATGCGTTATAAAAGCAAAAATAACTGCATGAACGCAGAAATCTTTGTTAAAGACAATAAATTAGCAGCGGAAGAAGAAAAATTGATAAACAAACGGGCTTACTTTTGAGAAAATCGTGCAGGAATACTTAGAAAAACAGAGCCTAGGGCGTACCCCGGATTTGCAGGAAAAGGAGCCGTCAATATCTTCGCCGCCAATAGATTTAATAGCCAGTGCTTTGGCCGATTTTAGAGGGT
>OIAF01000248.1_pt1 | contig 22561 bp, 18 predicted proteins | sample 1580751 | NCBI WGS metagenome assembly OIAF01 (sample SAMEA3882511, study PRJEB24775) | human gut metagenome | biome: human-associated habitat; feature: intestine environment; material: feces | place: Netherlands | collected 2009/2010
CTCGGTTTTGGTGCGGTAGGCGGCCCATTGCTTGTACTCCTTCTCTCCTTTGCGCGCATCCCACATGCGGGGGAAGAAGTGGATGAATTCCGGGGCGTGGGTATATCCCGTGATGACCGATGCGGGCTTGTACTTGCCGTCCTCGTCGAGGTAGTAGAAATGCTTTTCCTTGTACCCTTCGGGCGGGGCCGAGTAGTAAGCGCCGAACAGCAGCGGCCGGTCACCGTACTGGTCGCGGTTGAGCACCGACATCAGTGCGTGGGGATTGTTGGGGTTGTTGCTGTTCATCGGCGGGTTGGCGGCGGCACGGATCGTCACCGAAGCGTAGGACGAGAACCCGATGAGGATCATGGTCGTCGAGAGCAGGACGATGTTCCACACGACCTTGCCTTTGCGGTGTGTGTACCACGAAGCCCAGCCCATGCCGCCGATCAGCGCCAGTGCGAAGAGCACCATGCCCGAGTTGACGGGCAGCCCCAGCGTGTTGACGAAGAAAAGGTCGAGCATCGCCCCGACGTAGACCGTGTAGGGGATGATGATGTTGTTGACGAAGATCAGGATGGCGCCCGCGATCAGCGTGGCGTAGACGATGCCCTTGAAAGTCACCTTCTCCGTCGTGCGGAAATAGTAGATGAACACCAGCGCCGGGATGGTCAGCAGGTTGAGGATGTGCACGCCGATCGACAGTCCCATCATGTAGGCGATCAGTACGATCCAGCGTGACGAGTGGGGCTGGTCGGCCTCCTCCTCCCATTTGAGCATCAGCCATACGACCAGCGCCGTGAACATCGACGAGAGGGCGTAGACCTCACCCTCGATGGCCGAGAACCAGAACGTATCGGTGAAGGTGTAGGCCAGGGCACCCACGATGCCTGCACCCAGGATGGCCCACACGTTGGCTCGGGTGAGCTGGCTGCCGTCGCGGGTCACGAGGCGCCGCGCCAGGTGTGTGATCGTCCAGAACAGGAACAGGATGCAGAATGCGCTGGCGATGGAGTTCATGCCGTTCACCGCCATGCCCACAAAGTCCGGGTTGCCGGCGGCGAAGAGCGTCGCCAGGCGCGCCAGCATCATGAACAGCGGGGCTCCGGGAGGGTGCCCGACTTCGAGTTTATAGGAGGTTGCAATGAATTCCGAGCAGTCCCAGAGGCTCGAAACCGGTTCCATCGTCATCAGGTATACCAGTGCGGCGATGGCAAAGACCGCCCAGCCGACGATGTTGTTCCAGCGTTTGAAGGATGTCATATTTTTTCGGTATGTTTCGCTTTATGTCCTGCAAAAGTAATCATTTAACGGCGAAATCCAATCAATATTACCTGCCGAAGGCGGAAAGTTGCTATTTTTAAGGCTTTTCGGAGCCGGGCCGGATTTCCCTGTTCTGCCGTCCGGTTGCCGTAGCGTCTGCTGACGCCGGTGCGGGTTTGTGGCGTGGCCGTTTTCGAATGGCTGGCCGGGACAAGGTGGTGGGCCGCGATGTGCAAAAATGTGAAATGCCGGAGCGACGCTCCGGCATTTCCAGATGGTGGTGTGGCTGGCGGGCACGTTGCCCGGTGGTTATTTGCGGCCCGGCCTGAGGATGCCGGACAGCCAGCTGCCCATGCCGGACTTTTTCTTCTCCGGCGCCTGCGTTTTTCGGGGTGCCTCGGGGCTTCCCGTTTCCCGTTTGTCCCGGGCGGGTTTCTGACTTCCGGATTTTCGGTCATCCTGTCTCCGTTCCGTGTTTGCGGCCGCTGCGTTTTGCCTGTCCGGTTTTTGCCTGCCCCGGTTACGGTTGCGGCGTCCTTGTCCTGCGGCTGTTGCCCGTCCGGGGTCTGCTTGCCGCCGGTTCGTTGCCCTTGCGGTTTCGGATCGCCGGGAGCCTGTCCCTGCGGCTTGCGCCTGCCCGGCCTCTGTCCGGCCTGACTTTGTGCGGGCTGTTTTTGTGCGGCTCGCTTTTCCTCCGCTTGCTTCTGCCCTCCGGTTTGTGCTGTATCCGGTTTTTTCCCGGCTGGCTTTTTCCGGCTGTTTTGTGCGGGAGCCAGTTCCCCGGAATCCGGGTCGAGTTCCAGTCCGGTCAGTTTGAGGATGTCTTTCAGCAGCGGGCGTTCCTCCTCCGAGCAGAAGGCGATGGCCTGTCCGTCGCGCCCGGCGCGTCCCGTGCGGCCGATGCGGTGGACATAGGTCTCGGGCACTTCCGGCAGGTCGTAGTTGATTACCAGCGGCAGTTCGCTGATGTCGATTCCCCGCGCGGCGATGTCGGTGGCGATCAGCACCCGGCAGGCTCCCGAGCGAAAGTCGTTCATGGCCCGTTCGCGGGCGCCCTGCGACTTGTCTCCGTGGATGGCGCGTCCTTCGATGCCCGCTTTGGTGAGGATACGGGCGATGCGGTCGGCGCCGTGCTTGGTGCGCGAAAATACCAGCACCGAGCTCTCGGGGCGTTCGCGCAGCAGGGAGGCCAGCAGCGTCCGTTTTTCGGCCTTTTCGGCGAACAGGACGCTCTGGCGGATGGTCTCGACCACCGAGGCCGGGGGCGTCACGGTGACGTGCGCCGGGTTGCGGAGCATCGTATTGGCCAGTTTTACGATGTCGTCGGGCATCGTCGCCGAGAAGAAGAGCGTCTGCCGCTTTGCGGGCAGCAGCGGGAGGATTCGCCGGATGTCGTGGATGAAACCCATGTCGAGCATTCGGTCGGCTTCGTCGAGGACGAAAAAGCGGATGTCGGACAGCGAGACGTAACCCTGGCCGATCAGGTCGAGCAGGCGTCCCGGCGTGGCTACCAGCAGGTCGATGCCGCGTTGCAGCGCATCGACCTGCGGCCGCTGGTTGACGCCGCCGAAGATCACGCAGTGGCGGATGTCCGTGTAGCGGGCATAGTCGCGGCAGCATTCGTCGATCTGGATCGCCAGTTCGCGCGTCGGCGTGAGCACCAGCGTCTTGATCGTGCGTCGCCCTTTGGTGCGCGGCTCGGCCGAGAGCAGCTGGAGGATCGGCAGCGTGAAGGCCGCCGTCTTGCCCGTCCCGGTCTGGGCGCAGCCCAGCAGGTCGCGGCCTTCGAGTGCGGGCGGGATGGCCTGCTGCTGGATCGGGGTGGGGGTCGTGTAGCCTTTTTCGGCCACGGCACGCTTGAGTGGTTCTATCAGGTTCAGTTCCTGGAATGTCATTGCATATCGGTTTTGTCCCGGCGTCGTGCGCCGGATAATTCGGTGTTGATAATATACGGAGGGAAAAACGGGAAGCGTCAGACCAACGCGCACTATTATTGGCACAAAGGTACGATTAATTCCGCGATTCTGGTGCATCTCGATTAAATTTCTTATTTTTGCACAATAATTTTTCGCAATTTATGGAATCGAAACTCGTACTTTACAATACGCTCACCCGCCGCAAGGAGGTGTTCGAACCGCTGACTCCCGGCCGCGTGGGCATGTATGTCTGCGGCCCCACGGTCTACGGCGACCCGCACCTGGGGCACGCCCGGCCGGCGGTGACGTTCGACCTCATGTTCCGCTACCTGAAGTCCTGCGGCTACAAGGTGCGTTACGTGCGCAACATAACGGATGTGGGGCACCTGGAGCACGACGCCGACGAGGGGGAGGACAAGATCGCCAAGAAGGCGCGCCTCGAGCAGCTGGAGCCGATGGAGGTGGCGCACTACTATACGGAGCGTTACCACCGTGCGATGGATGCGCTCAACGTCGAGACGCCGTCGATCGAACCCTATGCCTCGGGGCATATCATCGAGCAGATCGAGTTCGTCAAGAAGATCCTCGCCGACGGCTTCGCCTACGAGTCGAACGGCTCGGTCTATTTCGACGTGGAGAAATACAACGCCAAATATAATTACGGCAGGCTTTCGGGTCGTAACCTCGACGACATCATCGCCAACACGCGCGAGCTGGACGGGCAGGGCGACAAGCGCCACTCCTATGACTTCGCGCTGTGGAAGAAGGCGTCGCCCGAGCATATCATGCGCTGGCCTTCGCCGTGGGGAGAGGGGTTCCCCGGCTGGCATATGGAGTGCTCGGCGATGAGTACCCGCTACCTGGGCGAACGCTTCGACATCCACGGCGGCGGCATGGATCTGATGTTCCCGCACCACGAGTGCGAGATCGCGCAGTCGACCGCCGCGCTGGGGCACGATTCGGCACGTTACTGGGTGCACAACAACATGATCACGATCAACGGCCAGAAGATGGGCAAGTCGCTGGGCAACTTCATCACCCTCGAGGAGCTCTTCACCGGCAGCCATAAATTGCTGGCGCAGGCCTATTCGCCGATGACCATCCGCTTCTTCGTGTTGCAGGCGCAGTACCGCTCGACGCTCGATTTTTCGAACGAGGCCCTGCAGGCCGCCGAGAAGGGGCTCGACCGCCTGATGAAGGGCGTCGAAGCGCTCGGGAAGGTCAAGCCCGCCGAAACGTCGACTATCGATCCTTCCGAGTTGGAAAACCGTTGCCGCGCGGCGATGGACGATGACCTGAACTCGCCGATGGCCATTTCGGCGCTGTTCGACTGGGTGCGCATCATCAACCAGCTGGTCGACGGGCAGCAAAGCATCACGGCCGCCGACCTCGAAGAGTTGAAAGCCACGGTTTACCGTTACACGTTCGATATCCTCGGCCTGCGCGACGAGAAGGCCGCAGGTGCGGCTTCGGGGCGCGATTATGTGACCCCGCTGGTCGAGATGCTGCTCGACGAGCGCCTGAAAGCCCGTGCCGCAAAGGACTGGGCGGCTTCCGACCGCATCCGCGACGGGCTGGCCGCAGCCGGTATCCGTGTCAAAGACCGCAAGGACGGCAGCGACTGGGAACTGGAATAAGCGGAAAAAGGGAAGATCCGGATCCCGGGCGGAACTGTCGCCGCCGTGCGCGGACGGTCGGGGCGGGCGCCCCTGCGGGTGTGCCGCTGTGGCGGGATGGCCTTGTGCAGTATGCCGGGCGTGTCCCCGCTCCCGTTCCGGAGGTGCCTGCGTGCCGTAATCAAGGAATAGTTAGGTAGTTCGTCCGGCTTTCGCCCGGACAGAGTTGATAATATATGATATGTCTGCAACGATAAAAGGGGCGGCGACGGAGCTCGGGACGGAGCGTATCCGCAAGCTGCTCATGCAATATGCCGTGCCGGCGATCATCGCCATGACGGCTTCTTCGCTCTACAACATGGTCGACAGTATCTTCATCGGCCACGGGGTAGGGCCATTGGCCATTTCGGGCCTTGCGCTGACCTTCCCGCTGATGAACCTCGCCGCGGCTTTCGGTTCGCTGGTGGGTGTGGGTGCTGCGACGCTGGTGTCCATGCGCCTCGGGCAGCGCGATTACGGGACGGCGCAGAACATCCTGGGGAACGTCGTGGTGCTGAACCTCATCATCGGCCTGGCGTTCGGTATCACAACGCTGCTGCTGCTTGACCCGATCCTCTACTTCTTCGGGGCGAGCGAGGCGACGATCGGCTATGCCCGCGACTACATGTCGATCATTCTCATGGGGAATGTCATCACGCACATGTATCTGGGCCTGAACTCCGTGCTGCGGGCTTCGGGGCATCCGCGCAAGTCGATGTACGCCACCATCTATACGGTGGTCATCAACGCGGCGCTCGACCCGCTGTTCATCTACGGCTTCGGGTGGGGTATCCGCGGCGCGGCCATCGCCACGGTGCTGGCGCAGGTCATCGCGCTCATCTGGCAGTTCCACATTCTTTCGGACAAGAGCGAACTGCTCCATTTCCGGCGCGGCATCTACCGCCTGCGCCGGAAGATCGTGCGCGACATCCTGGCCATCGGCATGTCGCCGTTCCTGATGAACCTGGCGGCGTGTTTCATCGTCATCCTGATAAACAAGGGGCTCAAGCAATACGGCGGCGACCTGATGATCGGGGCCTACGGCATCGTCAACCGCCTGGCATTCTTCTTCGTGATGATCGTCATGGGCATCAACCAGGGGATGCAGCCCATTGCGGGTTATAACTTCGGTGCGCGGCAGTACGACCGTGTGCTGCGCGTGCTGCGGCTGACGATCATCGGTGCCACGTGCGTCACGGGCGCCGGGTTCCTGATGGGCGAGCTGGCGCCCCGGCTGGCGGTGTCGGCCTTTACGAACGATCCCGAGCTGATCCGCCTGGCGGTCGAGGGAATGCGTATCGTCTTCATCTGTTTCCCGATCATCGGGTTCCAGATGGTGGCTACCAACTTCTTCATGAGCATCGGCATGGCCGGCAAGGCGATCTTCCTGTCGCTTTCGCGCCAGCTGCTGTTCCTGATGCCGGGACTGATTTTCCTGCCCCATATTTTCGATGTCCATACCCGCTGGGACGGCAGTTGGGGCGTGTGGTGCGCGATGCCGCTGTCTGACCTGATGGCGTCGGCCGTAGCCTTCTTCATGCTGGTATACCAGTTGCGAAAATTCCGGGCGCAGATGGATGCGGCCCGTTCAACGAACCTCCAATAATGCCGATTATGGAAGATAAATTCGTCATCAACATCGGTCGCCAGCTGGGCAGCGGCGGCAAAGCCGTCGGCGAGGCCGTGGCACGCAGGCTCGGGATCGGGGTCTATGACAAACAGCTCATCAACCTGGCCGCCGAGCAGAGCGGCCTGTGTCCCGAAGTGTTCGAACGGGTCGACGAAAAGGAGTCGCGCAACCTCTTTTCGACGCTCGTCGCCTACCTGCGCTCGCCGTTCGTCGGAAGCGAATATGCCGGGAGCAACGTGCTCAGCAACGACGCCCTGTTCAAGATCCAGAGCGACGTGATCCGCGACATCGCCGCGCGCGAGTCGTGTGTTTTCGTCGGCCGCTGTGCCGACTACATCCTGCGCGACCATCCGCGGGCGGTGAATGTCTTTGTCGCGGCCGACCGTGCCGACCGTTGCGAGCGGCTCTGCCGCCAGTGCGGCATTACGCCCGGGGAGGCCGAGGCCCGGATGGATAGGGAGGATGCGCGGCGCGCGGCGTACTACAACTATTACAGCAGCGGTACGTGGGGCATGGCTTCGACCTACCACCTCTGCGTCGATTCGTCCGTGCTGGGGATCGACGGCACGGTGGATTTCGTGCTGGAGTTCGTGGAGCGCAAACTGGGGGTGAAACCCGGGGCGATTTAATTGTCAATACCGTAAATTTATGATACTTGCAGATCAGATAAAGGAGTTGGAGCAGCGCCGCGAGGCTTTGGAACGATGTCTGGGCATCGACCAGAAACGCATCGACCTGCGCAACGAGGAGGAAAAGACCCAGGAACCCGATTTCTGGGACGCGCCCGACAAGGCGCGCGAGCAGTTGCGCAAGGTCGCCGCCATCAAGGCGTGGGTCGACGACTACGATGCCGTGGCCAAGGATGTCGAAGACCTGGGGCTGATGCCCGATTTCGTGAAGGAAGGGGTCATGAGCGAGGCGGAGATGGACGACCATTACGCACAGACGCTCGAGCGTATCGAGACGCTCGAAATGCGCAACATGCTGCGCCGCGAAGAGGACAAACTGGGGGCGATCATGGACATCAACGCCGGAGCCGGGGGTACCGAGGCGCTCGATTGGGCGTCGATGCTCCTGCGCATGTATACCCGATGGGGCGAGGCGCACGGTTACAAGGTCAAGGTGCTCGACTACCAGGCCGGCGACGAGGTGGGCGTGAAATCCTGTACGCTGGAGTTCGAGGGCGAGTATGCCTACGGGTACCTCAAGAGCGAAAACGGCGTGCACCGTATGGTGCGCCTCTCGCCTTTCAATGCCAATAACAAACGCCAGACGACTTTCGCCTCGGTGTTCGTGTCGCCTGCCGTGGACGATACGATCGAGGTTACGGTCAACCCGTCGGACATCGAGTGGGATACGTTCCGTTCGAGCGGCGCTGGGGGGCAGAATGTCAACAAGGTCGAGACAGCCGTGCGCCTGCGCTACCACGGCAAGGACGCCGATACGGGCGAGCCGGTGGAGTTCCTGATCGAGAATATGGAAACCCGTTCGCAGCTGATGAACCGCGAGAATGCCATGCGCATCCTCCGTTCGAAGCTCTACCAGCGGGAACTGGATAAACGCATGGCCACGCAGCAGGCGCTCGAGGCTTCGAAGAAGAAGATCGAGTGGGGATCGCAGATCCGCTCCTATGTCTTCGACGACCGGCGTGTGAAAGACCATCGCACGGGCGTGCAGACCTCGGCTGTCGAGGCGGTGATGGACGGCGACCTGGATGCCTTCATCAAGGCCTACCTGATGGAATACGGCGCCGAGGCGTAGCTCCTCCGCGGCCGGTTCCGACAACCGGTTCGCGTACGGCCGGTATTCCCCGCAGGCCGATCCGCATTGTATCGGGTGCCCGGTTCTTATTGCCCAGCCCACTTCTGCCGTGCCGCCGGCCCTTATGTCCCGCCGCACCCGCTGCCGGGCGGAGGCAGGGCAGGCTGCCGGAGGATTCCCTGCCGGGGGGGCGATATCCGGCGGGCAGGAAGCCCGGGCGTTATAAATTGTTATCTTTGCCGTATGAAGAAATTTGTCATCTCCCTGTTGTCCGTTATCTTCCTTTGCGCTGCGGCCACGGCGCAGGTATTGGTCGGTATGACCGACACGACGGCTTATTTCCCGCAGCTGGAAGGGCGGCGCGTGGCGGTGCTGGCCAACCATACGGCCGTCGCGCGGTTCGGCGACGGTGCGCCGGGAGTTGCGGCGGACGCTGCGGTTCGGTTGCCGGGGGCGGCGTCCGACGGGACGATACACCTGGTCGACCTGCTGCACGGGCGGGGTTTCGACGTGACCGGCATTTTCTCCCCCGAGCACGGGTTCCGCGGTACGGCCGACGCGGGCGAGCATGTCGCCAGTTCGGTGGATGCCGCGACCGGGATCCCGATCCGCTCGCTCTACGACGGGAATACGAAGCGCCCTTCGGACGAAGCCATGCGGTCGTTCGACGTACTGGTGGTCGACATGCAGGACGTTGGTCTGCGGTTCTATACCTACTATATCACGATGCTCCGCATGATGGACGCCTGTGCCGAATCCGGCCGCAGCGTCATCGTGCTCGACCGTCCCAACCCCAACGGGCACCACGTCGATGGCCCCGTGCTGGACATGAAATACAAATCGGGCGTCGGGGCGTTGCCGATCCCCGTGCTGCATGGCCTGACGATGGGCGAAATCGCCCGGATGGCCGTCGGCGAAGGCTGGGCCGCAAGCTGCGACCTGCAAGTCGTGCGTTGCCGCAATTATACGCACGACACTCCGTACGAGTTGCCCGTCGCCCCGTCGCCCAACCTGTCGACGCAACGGGCCGTCTACCTCTATCCTTCGGTGTGCCTCTTCGAAGGTACGGTCGTGAGCCTCGGGCGCGGTACGGATAAACCGTTCGAGGTTTACGGACATCCCGACATGACCGGCTGCCTGTTTTCGTTTACGCCCCGTCCGACCGCGGGAGCCAAACATCCGCCGCTCGAAGGCAGGCTCTGCCACGGCGTCGATTTGAGCCGGATGCCGCTCGGCGAAGCCCGGGCGGAGGGCCTGACCCTGAAATATGTGATCGAAGCCTGCCGCAACCTGGGACTGGGCGATAAGTTTTTTACGCCGATGTTCGAAAAGCTCATCGGCGTGGGGTATGTCCGTGAAATGATCCTTGCCGGAGCTTCGGAGGCCGAAATCCGTGTCCGCTGGGCGGACGACGTGCGGCGCTTCCGGAAGCTGCGCGGGCGTTACCTGCTTTACGAATAATCTGACAACCGCCCCGGATGATTCCGGGGCGGTTGTCAGATGAAAGTGGGATGGCCGGTGCTTGATTTGGCGTGGAAATAGTGACGCCTGCTTCGTTGCAGCCGCCCCGCCGGAGCGCCGCCTGCCCTCCCCTTTATGGGAAAAAGGGTGCAGGTACTCTTTCCCCCGTAGGTCTTGCAATGCCTGTCCGGAAAATTTCCCCCATGCCCAAGCTCGCCGCCTGCCTTGCAACACGGACATCCATGTGGCGAGGGCGGAAACCGGCAGACAAAATATTTCGGTTTCTATGCTTTCCGGTCTTTTGTGATTATTACGGAATTTCCCGCGAAAAGTTTTTCAGGGGCGTCGGGTCGGCCGAATAAAAGCGTCCCAAAAGGACGCTTTTTCGTTAAACGACCTCCGTAATCCGGTCGTCCTCAGTGACGGGCCGGATGACCCGGCACGGGTTGCCGAAGGCGATGACCCCGGCCGGAATGTCGCGCGTTACGACGCTGCCGGCGCCGATGACCGTACCGTCACCTATCGTTACCCCCTGCATGACCACGCAGTTGCCGCCGATCCAGACGTTGTCGCCGATGGTGATAGGAAGTGAGCGCATGACGCCCGCGTTGCGCTGGTCGGGCAACAGGGCGTGCGTCACGGTGTAGATGCCCACGTTGGGGCCGATGAATACGTGGTCGCCGATGGTCACGGGCGCTTCGTCGAGGATTGTGAGGTTGAAATTCCCCGTAAAGTCGTCCCCGATTGAAATCTGCGAACCGAAATCGCAGTGGAACGGGCTGTGGATGCAGAATGTGCCGCCCGTGCGGCCGAACAGTTGCCGGATGATCGCATTGCGTTCCTCCTCGCGGCTCGGGGGCAGGCTGTTGAACCGGAAGACCAGTTCTTCGCAGCGTTGCAGTGCCTCCCTGATTTGCGGCTTGCGGGCATGGAGCCATAGGCCCGCTTTCATTTTTGCGAGATCGTCCATAATCTTCTATTTTGAGCTGAAATATTCGTAGGCCGCCCTGGATGCCGAGGCGGCGATAGCCGCATTCGTGGCGTCGTTTTCTTCCGATTCGGTGACGAACACCGCGATACAGTAGCGGCGTCCGTCGGGTAGAACCACATAGCCGACATCGTTGTCCGCGATGCGGATGCCTTCTGCCGTGCGGTCGGACGAACCTGTTTTGTGCCCGATTACGGTGCTTGCGGGCAGCCCGGCCTTCAGTTTGTTTGCGCCCGTGGTCGTTCCGCGCAACAACCGTTGCAGGAGAGCGTTGTACTCCCCTTTGAGCAGCCTGCCCTGCAGGAACAGGTCGAACAGTGTACAGACGGACGAAGGGCGTGCCTTGTTGACCCGCTGGTTCCCGATGCCGCGGTGCATCTCCTCCTCGCTGGCGGCGATGCGGATGCCGCCGATCCCCAGCGAACGGACGTAGGCCTCTACGGCTTCGGGGCCGCCTGCTTCCCGCAGCAGAATGTCGCAGGCGATGTTGTCGCTCTCCGACACCATGTAGCGGAGCAACTGCCCGAGCGTCAGCGTGCCGCCGCCTGCGGGCAGCGAATCGCGCATCGGGCTGTATGTGCCGGGTAGGAGCAGGTCGGGCGTGATGCTGATCGGCTGCGTGAGCGGTATGCCTTCGCGCTGCATGCGGTCGAGTACGGCCAGTGCCACGGGAAATTTAAAAACGCTCATCATCGGTAACAGGGTGTCGTTGCGCGCAATTGTTTCCCCGCCGGGCGTGCGGACGGCGACCCCGACGAAGGCTTTGTGCCCCGATAGGATTTCGTCCAGCCGGGATTCGAATTGTCGTGTCGCCGTATCGCAAGACGCTGTGAGAACCGACAGGCATAGGAGCAGGAGTTTTTTCATAAGCTGGCAGAGGATAAAAAAGCACACCTTTTCGGGGTGTGCTTTTTTTCGGATTTTTCCGTGTTGCTTATCCTTCGATGATAGCCTCGCTCGGGCAAACGCCGGCGCAGGTACCGCAGTCGATGCACTTATCGGGATCGATGACATAGATATCGCCGGCCGAGATCGCTTCGGTCGGGCACTCGCCGATGCAGGTGCCGCAGGCAACGCAGGAATCAGTGATTTTGTAAGCCATTTTTGTTGAAATTTATTGTTAAAAGTTGTGTTGTGTCAGCAAATATAGAAACTTATTTGATAATATCAAAACCCGTATAGGGAATCAGCGCTTCGGGAATGCGGATGCCTTCGGGGGTCTGGAAGTTTTCGAGCAGGGCGGCGACGATACGCGGCAGCGCCAGCGACGAGCCGTTGAGCGTATGTGCCAGCTGTGTTTTCTTGTCGGCATCACGGTAGCGGAGCTTCAGGCGGTTGGCCTGGAACGACTCGAAGTTGGAAACCGACGAGACCTCCAGCCAGCGTTTCTGCGCCTCGGAGTAGACCTCGAAATCGTAGGTCAGCGCCGAGGTGAACGACATGTCGCCGCCGCACAGGCGCAGAATGCGGTAGGGCAGCCCCAGCGACCTGACGATAGACTCCACGTGGGCCACCATGCCGTCGAGCGCTTCGTACGACGCTTCGGGCAGGCTCAGCTGCACGATTTCGACCTTGTCGAACTGGTGCAGGCGGTTCAGTCCGCGCACGTCCTTGCCGTAGGAGCCGGCTTCGCGGCGGAAACAGGGGGTGTAGGCGGTCATCTTCACCGGGAAGTCCTTTTCGTCGAGGATCACGTCGCGGTAGATGTTCGTCACAGGCACTTCGGCCGTCGGGATCATGTAGAAATTGTCGGCCGTGGCGTGGTACATCTGCCCTTCCTTGTCGGGCAGCTGGCCCGTGCCGAAGCCCGAGGCTTCGTTGACCATGATCGGCGGTTCCACTTCGAGGTAGCCGGCCCGGGTGTTGCAGTCGAGGAAATAGTTGATCAGCGCACGCTGCAGACGGGCTCCCTTGCCTTTGTAGACGGGGAATCCTGCGCCCGTGAGCTTGACGCCCAGGTCGAAGTCGATGATGTCGTATTTGCGCGCCAGTTCCCAGTGGGGCAGCGGGTTTTCAGGTAGTTGGGTGTAGCTTTCGACCAGTTTTACGACGAGGTTGTCCTCGGCGGTCTTGCCTTCGGGCACGATGTCGGCCGGGAAATTGGGCAGCGAGACGATCGCTGCCTGCAACTCCTCCTGCACGTTGTGCGATTCGGCCTGCAGGCGGTTGGATTTTTCCTTGAGGTCGGCGACGAAGCGCTTGCGCTCCTCGGCTTCGTCGCGGCGTCCCTGTCCCATCAGCGCCCCGATCTCTTTGGCGGCTTTGTTCTGCGCTGCCAGCGTATTGTCCAGTTCGGTCTGGATGGCCTTGCGGCGGTCGTCCAGCGTTTCGATCCTGGCGATGACCGGTGCGGCGTCCACTCCCTTCTTGGCGAGCTTGCGGATCGCGGCCTGCTTGTCATCGCGGATTTGCTTTATCGTAAGCATGGTATCCTGTGTTTTTGTGTGTATTCGTGTTTACAAATTGCAAAATTATAAAAAACACGCCAACTTGCACTCCTGTCGCTCCGTTTTTTGCCTGTTTCATAAAAAAACGGAGTTTCACCGCGTGCGGGAGCCCGGATGACATTTTTCCGGGGTCACAAGTCCGCATTTGTCGCGGATTTTGTTAATTTTGCAAAAAATAATGCGTTGAAATCCGTCGAACTACTCGCTCCCGCCAAAGATTTTCAGTCGGCCGTCGCCGCCGTGGACTACGGTGCCGATGCCGTGTATATCGGCGGGGCGAAGTTCGGAGCCCGTTATGCGGCAGGCAATAGCGCCGGCGAGATCGCCCGTGTGGTGGAATATGCCCATCGCTACGGAGTGCGGGTGCATGCCACGCTCAACACGCTGATCTACGACGACGAGCTGGAGGCCGCCGGGCGGCAGGCCCGCGAACTGATCGCGGCCGGGGTCGATGCGCTGATCGTGCAGGACATGGCGCTGCGGCGCATGAACCTGCCGGTCGAGTTGCATGCTTCGACGCAGATGTGCAATATGACACCTGCCCAGGCGCGTTTCCTGGGCGAGTGTGGGTTCGCCCGGGTGATCCTCGAACGGGCGCTTTCGCTCGGCGAAATACGGGACATCTGCGCTGCGACCGCGGCCGAGGTGGAATGTTTCGTCCACGGGGCGATCTGTGTTGGTTACAGCGGCCGCTGTTTCCTCTCGCGGTCGGTGTCCGACCGCAGCGGCAACCGCGGGGCGTGCAGCCAGCCGTGCCGCCTGACTTACGACCTGACCGACGGCCGGGGACGTACCTATATTGCCGGGAAACACCTGTTGTCGGTGCGCGACCTGAACCTTTCGGCGCATATCGGCGAGTTGCTCGACGCGGGCGTCACTTCGTTCAAAATCGAAGGGCGGCTCAAGGATGTCGGTTATATAAAGAACATTGTGGCCTACTACCGTCGCGAGGTCGACGCGGCGCTGGCCGTAAGGCCGCATCTGCGGCGGGCTTCAGCCGGGGAGAGCATCCCGGATTTCACGCCCGATACGGCCAAGAGCTTCACGCGCGGGGAGTCGGAATATTTCTTCGCGGGCAAGCGGCCGGGCGTGGCGTCGTTCGATACGCCGAAGGCGGTGGGCGAGTATGTGGGCCGTGTGGTGCGGGTCGAAAAGAACAGGTTCCGTCTCGATCGGGGCGGTTTGCTCGCCGCGGGCGACGGCATCTGTTTCCTCACCGACCGGGGGTTCGCAGGCACCAATGTCAACGCCGCCGACGGCGACTGTGTGACGCCCAACCGCATGGAAGGTATTGTGCCCGGGACGGAGGTCTACCGCAATTACGACCACCGTTTCAACCAGCTCCTCGCCCGCAGCCGTACGCGCCGCGTGATCCCCGCCTCGGTGCTGGTCGAAGCGACGGCAGGGGGTGTCAGGTTCAGCTATACCGACTGTGAGGGGGTGACGGCTTCGGCCGCACGCAGCGTCGCCCTGGAAAGGGCTAAAAATGCCGCGGCCAATACCGCGGCATTGCGGACGCAGGCGGTGAAGGGCGGCGATACGGTTTTTGCCGTGCGCGGGGCCGAAGTGCGGGGCGGCGACTGGTTCGTCCCGGCGTCGCTGGCCGCGGAGTTGCGCCGCGAGGGGCTCGATGCATTGTCGAAGGCCCGGTCGGAGCGCGGCATCGGACACCGGATATTGCCCGAAGGCAGGGCGGAATATCCAGCGGAATGCCTTTCGGCGGAGGAAAATGTCACCAACCGCCTCGCTGAGGCGTTTTACCGCGACCACGGGGTCGGGCGGATCGAACGGGGGCTGGATCTCGCGGCTTCGACGGCGGGGCGCCGCGTGATGCGTTCGGCCTACTGCATCCGCCGCGAGATCGGCGAGTGCCTGAAGGAGCATCCCCGCCTGCGGGGCGAACTGTGGCTCGAACGCGGCGGTTCGCGCTATCGGCTGGAGTTCGACTGCGACCGGTGCGAGATGAGCCTGGTGGACTGTACCAAGACGAAATTATGAAACCTAAACGATAACTCCATGATGAAAAAAACTCTTTTGATCCTTGCGGCAGCGCTTTCGGGCGTGTTGGCTGCCGGCGCCCAGACCGGGCGTGAATGGCAGGATCCTGCCGTCAATGAAATCAACCGCCTGCCGATGCGCTCGTCGTTCGCCGCGGGCGAGCGCCTGTCGCTCGACGGCGTATGGAAATTCCACTGGGTACGCAACGCTTCGGAGCGTCCGTCCGGCATCGGGGCCGTCGACTACGACGATGCGGCGTGGGGCAGCATGCCCGTGCCGGGGATGTGGGAGCTGAACGGTTACGGCGACCCCGTCTATGTGAATATCGGCTATGCCTGGCGCGGTAATTTCAGGAACGATCCGCCCTATGTGCCCGATGCCGAGAACCATGTGGGTTCCTACCGGCGCACGTTCGACATCCCGGCATCGTGGGGCGGCAAGGACATCTTCCTTTCGATCGGTTCCGCCACGTCGAACGTCTATGTCTGGGTCAACGGACGTTTCGTCGGTTACAGCGAGGACAGCAAGCTGGCCGCGCAGTTCGACATCACGAAGTTCGTGAAGCCGGGCGAAAACCTCATTGCCCTGCAGATGTTCCGCTGGTCGGACGGCACCTACCTCGAAGACCAGGACTTCTGGCGCTTCGCGGGCATTGCCCGCGGCGTGGAGCTGACTGCCCGCGACAAGGCGCACCTCGAAGACGTGCGTATCACGCCCGTGCTGGATTCGGAATATAAGGACGCCACGCTGCGCGTCGAGGTGGAAACCACGCCCCGCGTGAAGTCGGTCGGTCTGACGCTGCGCGATGCGGCGGGCGGTGTCGTGGCGGAACATCGATTGCAGCCTGCCGGCGGCAAGGGCGGGTATGTCTTCGAGGTCGCCGACCCGGCCAAATGGTCGGCCGAGACCCCGAACCTCTATACGCTCGAGATCGCCGTGTCGGACGGCAGGGGCGTGACCGAGACCGTGACGCAGCCCGTGGGCTTCCGTTCCGTGGAGATCAGGGACGCACAGTTGCTCGTGAACGGGCAGCCCGTGCTGATCAAGGGCGCCGACCGCCACGAGATGGATCCCGTCGGCGGCTATGTGGTGAGCCGCGAACGGATGATCGAGGACATCCGCATCATGAAAGAGATGAATATCAACGCCGTACGCACGAGCCACTATCCCAACGACCCGCAGTGGTACGAGCTGTGCGACCGCTACGGCATCTATGTCGTGGACGAGGCCAACGTCGAGTCGCACGGCATGGGCTACGGCGACAACACGCTGGCCAAGGCGCCGGCTTATGCGCAGGCACACATGGAACGCAACCGGCGCATGGTGCTGCGCGACAAGAACCATCCTTCGGTCATCATCTGGTCGATGGGCAACGAGGCGGGCATGGGCCCCAACTTCGAGGCATGCTACCGTTGGATCAAGGAGTACGACCCTTCGCGTCCGGTGCATTACGAACGTGCCGTGTACGATCAGGACGGGGCCTTCACTGACATCATCTGCCCCATGTACTGGGGCTATGAACAATGCGAGAAATATGCTCGCAACAACCCCTCCAAACCGCTCATCCAGTGTGAATATGCCCATGCCATGGGAAATTCGATGGGGGGCCTAGACCATTATTGGGAACTGGTGCGCAAATACCCCTCCTACCAGGGCGGTTTCATCTGGGACTTCGTCGACCAGGGGCTTGTCCGCTACGAGCCCGACGGCCGTGTGTCGTTCCTCTACGGCGGCGATTTCAACGACTACGATGCGACGGACAACTCGTTCAACTGCAACGGTATCATTGCCCCCGACCGCACGTGGCACCCCCATGCCTACGAGGTGCAGCGCCAGTACCAGAGCATCTGGACTACGCCCGTCGACCTTGCGCAGGGCAGGGTCGAGGTCTATAACGAAAATTTCTTCATCGGGCTGGATGCCTACGAAATGGAGTGGCAGCTGCTTGCCGACGGCCGTGTGGTGAAGGCCGGCCGCATCGGCGACCTCGATGTCGCTCCGCAGCAGCGCCGTGCATATGAGCTGGGATTCACTGCAGCCGATTTCTGCCCGCAGGCGAAGGAAATCCTGGTGAACGTGGCCTATAAACTCAAAGAGAAGCAGCCGCTGCTCGACATCGGCCATACGGTGGCCAAACAGCAGTTCGTCGTACGCGAGTACGACTGTAAGGCCGGTTTCGGCCTTGCGGCCTCGGCGCGTCCCGTAGAGGTGACCCGCTGGGAACGCGGTGTGCGCGTCGAAGGGGATACGTGGCAGATGTTCTTCTCGCGCGACGGGTTTCTGGCTACCTATACGGTCGACGGCCGTGAGCTGATGGCCGAAGGGGCCGAACTGCGCCCGCAGTTCTGGCGTGCCCCGACCGAAAACGACCTCGGGGCGAAGTTGCACCAGCGGCAGGCCGTATGGAAGAACCCCGAACTGCAGCTTACGAAGTTCGACGCTGCGGTCGAGGACGGGGTGGCCGTCGTGGAGGCCCTCTATGAGCTGCCCGCCGTGAAAGCTACGCTGGCGCTGACCTACCGCATCAACGGTGCGGGCGAAATGGAGGTCTCCGAGCGGATGACCGCCGACAAGACGGCCGAGGTGCCCAACCTGTTCCGCTTCGGTATGACGCTCACGATGCCGGCGCGTTACGACCGTGTGGTTTATTACGGCCGCGGTGCGCACGAGAACTATGCCGACCGCCTTTCGTCGGCCGACCTGGGGCTTTACGAGCAGCGTGTCGCCGACCAGTACCACGATGAATACGTGCGTCCGCAGGAGTCCGGCACCAAGGGCGGCCTGCGCTGGTGGACGGTGGCCGACAGCGCCGGTACGGGGCTGACGATCCTTGCCGATGCGCCGTTCTCGGCCTCGGCGCTGCCGTACGCCACGGCAGACCTCGACGTATCGAATTTTCCGCCGCAGCAGCATTCCGGGACGCTCGTGGCACGCGATGCCACGTTCGTGAACTTTGACCTGCTGCAATCGGGCCTGGGCTGTATCGACAGCTGGGGCGCATTGCCCGAAAAGCAGTTCCGGGTGCCCTACGGCGATTATACGTTCCGCTTCATGCTGAAGCCGACGGTAAAGTAACCATAAGCATGCAAGGACAGTTGACACCCTCGTTCGGGGATTACGAACTGATCGACACGGGGGATTTCGAGAAGCTCGAACGCTTCGGGCAATACGTTGCCCGCCGTCCCGAACCGCAGGCCATCTGGCGGCGCTCGCTCCCCGAGGGGGAGTGGCGCCGCATGGCCGACGCGGCCTTCCTGCGCGATGTGCGCAGCGACGAACGCGGCGAGTGGCGCCTGCGCCCCGGCATGCCTCCGCGCTGGACGGTGGCCTACGAATACAAGGATATGGCGCTTCGTATGCGCCTGGGGCTCACCTCGTTCAAGCATGTCGGCATTTTCCCCGAACAGGCCGCCAACTGGAATTTCATCTACGATAATTGCCGGGCGCTGGTTTCGGGCGGGACGTTTCCTGCGGATATTTCCGGCGCGGCTGCGGCCGGGAGTTCCCTGCCGGCACACGATGTTGCAGTGCCGTCAGGCGCCGGATCGGGCCGGGACGGGCACTCTGCCACCGGCCCGGGGTGTTGCGTCACGCCGCGCGTGCTGAACCTCTTTGCCTATACGGGCGGGGCGAGTCTCGCGGCATGTGCCGCAGGGGCGGATACGACGCATGTCGATTCGGTGAAGCAGGTGGTCACCTGGGCGCGCGAGAACATGGAGCTGAGCGGACTGGACGGCATCCGGTGGATCGTCGAGGATGCGCTGAAATTCGTGCAGCGCGAAGTCCGCCGCGGCAACCGTTACCACGGCATCGTCCTCGATCCCCCGGCCTACGGGCGGGGTGCCAACGGCGAGAAATGGATTCTCGAGGACAACATCTGCGAGATGCTCGAGTGCTGTGCCCGGTTGCTGGAGCCGCGGGGGGCGTTCCTCGTGCTGAACCTCTATTCGATGGGATTGTCGTCCACGCTGGCCCGTACGGCGGTGCGGCAGGCGTTCGGTGCGCCGCGTACGGAGCAGTACGGCGAACTTTGTTTCACGGATCGTGCGGGCAAGCAACTGCCGCTCGGTACGTACTACCGTTTTACACGTTAAAAACTTGGAACCATGAGTATCCTGATCGTATTGTTCGGCCTGCTGAGCGACTGCCTGTTGTCCGTCCTGGTGGGCATCATCGGCAGCAGCCGGCGCATCGGCTTCGGGCTGGCATTCCTCGTGAGCCTGATCTTCACGCCGCTCGTGGGGCTTATCATCACCCTGCTGACCGACCCGTTGCCGTACGGCGGCCAGCGCTGGGGCTGCGTCGGCACGTTCGTGGCCATCCTCGGCCTGTTGTTCCTCTGCGCCTTCCTGATCCTGTTACTGGCCGGAGGCGCCGTCGTCGCCATGTTCTGATTTCCCGTAACGCCCCTCCAGCAGGAGAATCATGTTTTCGAGTTTCTTCTCGTACTCTCCGAAAAACCAGTCGTCGAAGGCTCTGGGGATCAGCCCGATCCAGTTTCGTACCGTTTTGTCGGCGAGCGTTTTCTCGAATCCTTCGTGGTAGGGTGAATTCCAATGGAGATTCTCCATCTGGGAGGGCAGCATGGCCTGCATGCGCTGGTCGTAATACAGCTCCATGTAGTCGTCGAACGCCGCGAGTTCCTTATAGCAGCGCAGCAGGTCGATGAGGGTCTGCTTGTCGGCGATATGCGAGGCGATGCCCGTCGTCTTGAGCATTTCCAGGGCATCGTTCGACAGGCGGTAGGGCTTGCCCATGCCGCCTGTGATGTAGCGCGAATAGGTTTCGACCGTGTCGGACGGGAACCCTGCGAGCGAAAAATCCGCTTCCAGCAGGCGCCGTGCCACCCATTTGTCTTTGCCGTATGTGTACCTGTAATCCCGGACGACCTGCAGGTTGTCGTGCAGTTCGGATGCGACGAGTTGCATGGCCTGCCGTACCTCCCGCTGTTTGGCCGCTTCGGTGATCCGGGCGGTCAGCCACAGGGTCAGCAGTACGCCGCCCGTGACGATCGAGAACTGGCGCGCGTAGTCGCCGATTTTCCACTTTTTAATTCGTTTCTTGAGGGGTTTCTTCATGGCTGCGAGGGTGTTTCCCTTCCGGGATGCTCAGAATATGTAGTATATCAGGATGCCCGCCGCGGCCGAGAGGCAGATCAGCAGGATGGGGTTCACTTTTTTGACCGAGGCGACGAAGACGCCGCCGAATAGCGCCCAGCTCCAGCCGTCGATGAAGTTCTGTTCGTCGGGCGCTTTGCTGTGCGGGAACATCAGCAGCAGTGCCGCCGAGGCGATCATGCCGATCACCACGGGGCGCATGCCCTTCATGGCTCCTTCGACGATGGGGTTTTGCTTCAGGCGGAGGAAGAAGCGCGTGATGAGCAGCATCAGCGTGAGCGACGGCAGGCATACGGCAAACGTCGCCAGCGCCGCCCCCAGGATGCCGCACCACGCGTTGCCAGCCTGCGCCCCGACCGTATAGCCCACATAGGTGGCCGAGTTGATGGCGATGGGCCCGGGCGTGATCTGCGAGACGGCCACGATGTCGGCGAATTCGGCATTGGTCATCCAGGCGTGCTGCACGACCACTTCGTTCTGGATGAGCGAGAGCATGGCGTAACCGCCTCCGAAGCCGAAGAACCCTATTTTCAGGTAGCTTACGAACAGTTGCCAGAAGATCATTTGCCTGCTTTTTTAGCGATGAATAATGTCCATGCGATGCCGATGGCGGCCGCTGCGATCAGGATATAGATCGGCGACCAGCCCAGGTACCATACGGCCAGCGCCGACGCGGCGATCACCGCGAACATGGCCCAATGCATCTCCCGCGCCAGCGAGATCACCGGCACAACGATCAGTGCCACCACGGCCGGGCGCATGCCTTTGAATGCGGCGTCCACAACGGGGTTGTGGCGGATGTCGGCAAACAGGAGCGCGATCGCGAGGATGATGACGAACGACGGCAGAACGCTGCCCAGCAATGCCGCCACGGCGCCTTTCAGCCCCCGCATCTTGTAGCCTACGAACACCGAGGTGTTGATGGCGATGGGGCCCGGGACGGATTGTGCGAGGGTCAGCAGGTCGAGGAACTCCTTGTGCTCGATCCAGCCGCGCTTGGCGATCAGCTCCTGCTCGATGAGCGGCAGCATGGCGTATCCCCCGCCGAAGGTGAAAAGCCCGATCTTGAAGAAGGAGGCGAAAATGGTACGAAGTCGTTGCATGTTTTCCGTGTTCTTTACTTAATCCGGCAGTGTTGCAGTCGTGCCGCAGGGGCGGGGTTCCGGGGCGGCTGTGCTCCCCGCCCGGCCGTTTTATTGTCCGGCGTTGGCCACCGACGCCATGACCGTGGCGACGACGGCTGCGGTTTCGGTGCGCAGGCGCTGCGTGCCGAGGGTGATCTCCTCGAACCCGTTGGCGCACGCGAAAGCGATCTCCTCGGCCGAGAAATCGCCTTCGGGGCCGATGAAGACCAGCGCCGCCTCGCCTTTGCGGAGCGTCGCGGGCAGGTAGATTTTGCCTGCGGGCGACAGCGCCGGGGCGCAGTGAGCGATGAATTTCCGCCCATCGAACGGCCTGGCTGCGGCCTCGCGGAACGGCGTAAGCGGGTGCAGCTCCGGGCGGTAGGCCTTGAGCGACTGTTTCATCGCCGCCGTGATGACCTTCCCCGCGCGTTCGGGTTTGAAGACGCGGCGTTCGCTGTGTTCCGTTTCGAGCGGGACGATGGCGCTGACCCCCACCTCGGTGGCCTTTTCAAGGAACCATTCGAAGCGGTCGGCGTTTTTGGTCGGCGCCACGGCCATCGTCAGGCGGTAGGGCAGCTTGCCGAATTCGCTGTTGGTGTCGCGCACCCGCACCCGGCAGCGTTTGGGATTGTCGTCCACGATTTCACAGCGGTAGAGGTTACCGCGGCCGTCGGTGATGTGCAGCTCTTCGCCGCAGGCCATGCGAAGCACGCGGATGCAGTGTTTCGACTCTTCCTCGCTGAGCGTATATTCCGGAGGAACGATATCGGGGGCGTAAAACAGTTGCATTTTTTATAAATTGTTTACCTTTGCAAAGGTAAATAAAATCCAACGAACCGATGAAGCGATATTCTTTATTTTTAATTTCATTGATTCTGCTTATGACTACGGGATGCAACCAGCGCAAAGAGGTGGCGGAGAATCCATTCTTCGAGGAGTGGGAAACGCCCTACGGCGTGCCTCCTTTCGACCGGATCCGGCCCGAACACTTTCTGCCTGCCTTCCAGCGGGCGATGTCGATCCAGGAAGCCGAGATCGACGCCATCAAATCCAACGGCGATCAGCCCTCTTTCGAGAATGTCATCCTGGCTTACGACCGCTCGGGCTTGATGCTGGAGCAGGTGGGGCTGGTTTTCAACATGCTCTGTTCGGCCGACGTGAACGATCAGTTATTGGCGGCGAAAGAGCAGGCGATGCCGTTGCTGGCCGCCCATCGGGA
>OIAF01000249.1_pt1 | contig 22460 bp, 16 predicted proteins | sample 1580751 | NCBI WGS metagenome assembly OIAF01 (sample SAMEA3882511, study PRJEB24775) | human gut metagenome | biome: human-associated habitat; feature: intestine environment; material: feces | place: Netherlands | collected 2009/2010
GGGGGAGAATAGCCCTTTCCGCAAATGAAAGAATCGCTGAATTTCTTGATTTTGCGATTCAAGCCAAGTTTGCTTATGTCAACAAGCTGACTGAGGGCGTTCAACGGCAAAAACGATCCTCAAAAAAAGAAAAGGGAGAGGGACTGTGATGAAAAAGATTTTAGCATGCGTCGCGGCGTTGGCGACGGGCTGCATCATGGCATTGACGGGCTGCGCCGCGCGGGCGCAGGACGTGACGGTGACGTTTTACGATATGGGCAAGGCCGACGCGGCGCTGATAACGGCGGAGGACGGCTCGCGCATCCTGATCGACGCGGGCACGAACAAGGGTGGCAAGAAGCTGGCCGAGCGCTTTGCCGAAGAAGGGATTGAGCGGCTCGACGCGATGATTATTACCCATTTTGACAAGGATCACGTCGGCGGCGCGGATAAGATTCTGGAAAGCGTTTCCGTCGCGCGGGTGATTTTGCCGCAATACGAAAAAGAGAGTAAGCAGTACGCGCAGTTCATGGAGGCGCTGGAGCAGAGCCCCCAAACCGAGCGGGAGATTCTGCCCGCGGGGGCGAATGGTCGGAGACGTTCGGCCAGACGCGGCTTCGCGTGACCGCCGCCGAGCGGACGGATTACGGCGCGGACGAGGAGAACGATTTTTCGCTCGCGACCTACCTGACCTACGGCGAAACGAAATTCCTGTTTCCCGGCGACGCGGAGGACGCGCGGCAGACGGAGCTCCTGCACGCGGGGGATATCGACTGCGACGTGCTGAAGGTGCCGTATCACGGGCGGCTGGTGGATGCGAGCGCGGCGTTTTTGGCGGCCTGTTCGCCGAAAATCGCGTTTATTCCCGACAGCGACGAGGAAGCGGCCAGCCCGATGGTCGTGGCGATTTTGAAAGAGCTGGGGACGGATGTGCACAGCGGTCGGGATGGGGATTTGGTTGTGGTTTCGGATGGAAAAGACGTTTTTGTGAAGTAATGTTGCGACCCTGAACCCGGAATTGCAAGGCGCTGCATGAGCAGAACAAAAAAGAGCCATAGCAAAACAAAGAGGAATCGTATGAAGACAGACGAACAAAAGCTGAATATTGTCGGCGCGGCGGCGCAGCTTCTGCTGGAAAACGGCAGCGAAACCTACCGCGTGGAGGAGACGGCGCAGCGCATGGCGAAGGGCTTCGGCATGGAGCAGGTCAACATCGCGGCGTTTCCGACGTCGGTTTTTCTGGAGGCGGACGGGCGCGCGTACGTGCGGCGCATCAGCCGCCGCGGCACGAACAGCCGGCGCATTGCGATGGTCAACGAAATCTCCCGCGAGGTGGAGCACGGCAAGCTCAGCGCCGAGCAGGCCGAGCGCGCGCTCGCGTTCTGCAACAATTCCGGCCCGGCGTTTCTCGTCGGTGCGGCGGGCGTGGGCGTGTTTCACAGCGCGGGCTATGGGCTGCTGCTCTACGGCGTGCACGTGCTGTCCGCCGTCCTTGTCGGCATGCTCTTTGCCCCGCGCAGCGGCGATTTTCCGCCAGAAGAGCGCGCGCAGATCGCAGCCGTGTCGCTCTCGCAGGCGCTGCCGGAGGCCGTGCACAGCGCGGTGCGCGCGGTGCTGACGGTCAGCGGCTTTGTGGTCACGTTCAGCGTCGTGACCGGGGTGCTCGACGCCTCCGGCCTACTGCCCGCGCTGGTGGGCACGAGCGCTGCGCGGCTCGGGCTGGAGCTGCACTTTACCCGCGCGCTGTGCACGGGCGTGCTCGAGCTCGGCACCGGTATCGGCGCGATGCAGGGACTGACGCCGACGCCGGGAAACCTCGCCCTCGCCGCCTTTCTCATCGGCTGGGGCGGCGTGTCCGTGCACTGCCAGACGGCGGCGGTCATCGCCGGGACAGACATCAAAAGCGCCCGACACACGGTCGGGCGCCTGCTGCACGGAGCGATCTCCGCGCTGTGTATGTGGGTTCTGGCGAACCTGCTTTGACTTCACGCGCCGGCGAACGAGAACACGATGCCGACGACGGCGGACGCCGCGATGTACACGATCGGGTGCAGCTTTTTCGTCGGCTTGACGACATTCGTCAGCACCCAGATGACGGCGGCGAGCAGCAGCCCCTTCCAGAAAAACAGATCCGTGAACCGGCCGCTGGCCTGAAAGGCGCTCTCCTGCAGCAGCGAGATGCGCACGACGGAAAAGCCCGCCGCCGCGATCAGCGCTGCGGAGGCCGGGCGCAGCCCGTAAAACGCGTGGTCAACAAATCGGTTTTCCCGGAACCGTTTCAGACACGAGGCAATGATGAGGATGCAGATGACCGCCGGCGTGACGAGACCGAGCGTCGCGACGAGCGCACCGGGAACGCCGCCCGTGATGTAGCCCACATACGTCGCCGTGTTGACGCCGATGGGGCCGGGCGTGGACTCCGACACCGCAACCATGTCCGCGATCTGCTGATAGGTGAACCAGCCCGTGCGGTCGGATATGTCATAAATAAACGGGAGCGTGGCGAGGCCGCCGCCGACAGAAAAGAGACCGGTCTTGAAAAACTCCCAGAACAGGCGCAGATAGATCATGCCTTACGCGCCTCCAGTTCCTTGATGACGATGCCGGCGAGCGCAGCCGCGAGCACATACAGCACCGGCGAGACATTCAGAAACACGCTGCCCGTGAACACGAGCAGGAAGATCAGAAACGTCTTCCAGTCCACGACGGATTTTTTCCACAGCTTCACGACGGCGTTGAGGATGAGCACGCACACGCACACACGGATACCAGCGAACGCGTTCTGTACGGCAGGCAGGTGCGCAAAGTTCTGAATAAAAGCCGCGATGATCATGATGATCACGAGCGACGGGAACACGACACCCAGCGTGGCAAAGATGCCGCCCCAGACGCCCGCCTGCTTCTGCCCGACGAACGTGGCGGTGTTGACCGCGATGACGCCCGGTGTGCACTGGCCGATGGCGTACCAGTCCATGACCTCTTCCTCCGTGGCCCAGCGGCGCTTTTCCACGACCTCGCGCTGCAGCGCGGGCAGCATGGCATAGCCGCCGCCGAACGTCGTCACGCCGACGACGGCGAACGCGCCGAAGAGGCCGAAGAGCTGCTTGATTTTCTCTTTCATAGCGATCCCTCAAAGATCCGGCCCTCCGGCGAAAGCTGCCGGAGGGCCGGGGCATGTGGTTTCGATTCAGCCGCGCAGCGTCTCAGCGAACTGCGCGTAGCGCTGCACGCGCTCGTCGCACTCGGAGCGCGTCGCGCCGACGCCAAGGATGTACACCTTGATCTTCGGCTCCGTGCCGGACGGGCGGACGATGAACGAGCAGCCGTCGTCCAGCTCAAAGTACAGCACGTTCGAGCCGGAGATGGGCGTTTTGTCCATCTTGCCGAGGCCCATGACGTACACCGAGCCGTCCTGATAGTCGCGCATGCGCACGACCTTCGTGCCCGCGATCTCCTGCAGCGGCTCGCGGCGCAGCTGCGCCATGAGCGCGCGCATCTTCTCCAGACCGTCGAGGCCCGGCATGACAAGGTTGAGCGTGCGCTCCCCGTAGAAGCCGTACTTTTCATACAGCGCGTCGAGCGCCTGCGCGAGCGTCATGCCCTGCTCGAAGTAGTACGCCGCCATCTCCGTGATCATCACACAAGCAGTCACGGCGTCCTTGTCGCGGACATAGTCACCCATCATGTAGCCGTAGCTCTCCTCGAAGGCGAGCACGTACTGATACGAACCGTCGCGCTGGTACTCGGCCAGCTTCTCGGCCATGAATTTGAAGCCCGTGAACGTCTCGTCAAAGTGGATGTTGTTCACATCACAGATGCGGCGCACCATCTTGGACGTGACGATCGTCGAGATCGCGGCCGCGTTTTCCGGCAGCGTGCCCTTGCGGCGGCGCGCCGTGATGATATAGTCGAGCAGCAGCACGCCCATCTGGTTGCCGGTGATGGTGTGATACTCGCCGTCCGCACCGCGGACCATGACACCGACGCGGTCGGAGTCCGGATCCGTGCCGAGGATGAGGTCGCTGCCGACCTCCTTGGCAAGGTCCACAGCCAGATAGAAGCCCTCCGGATTTTCCGGGTTCGGGCTCTTGACGGTCGGGAACGTGCCGTCGAGCACCATCTGCTCCTTGACGGGGATGACCTGCGTCATACCCAGGCGGTGCAGCGCCTCGGGCACGAGGTGCCAGCCCGCGCCGTGAAACGGCGTGTAGACGATCTTGAACCGGTCGGCCACGCGGCGGACGACGTCCGGGTCGATCGGCTGGCGCAGGACGTTGGACAAAAACGCCTCGTCCGTCTCCGCGCCCATGAACTCCACAAGGCCCTGACGCACCGCGTCGTCAAAGTCCATGCGATGGATATCGTTGAAGATGTCCAGCCGCTCCATGTTCCTGGCGATGGCGGCGGCATGCTGCGGCGGGAGCTGCGCCCCGTCGGACCAGTAGACCTTGTAGCCGTTATACTCTTTCGGATTGTGGCTGGCCGTGATGTTCAGGCCGGCCGTGGTGCCGTAGTGCTTGACGGCGAACGACAGCTCCGGCGTCGGGCGCAGGGCGTCGAAAATGCGCACATGGATGCCGTTGGCCGCCATGACGCCCGCCGCCTCGTGGGCAAAGCGCTCACTGTTGACGCGGCAGTCAAAGCAGATGGCGATGCCGCGCGCACACGCGCTCTCGCCCTCGGCCCTGATGACCTCCGCGAACGCCTGCGTGGCGTGGCGGATGACGTGAATGTTCATGCGGCGGCAGCCGAGCGCCATCTCGCCGCGCAGGCCGGCCGTGCCGAACTCGAGCGGGGCGAAAAAGCGGCTCTCAATCTCTTTTTTGTCGTCGCGGATGGCGTTGAGTTCTTCCCACTCCGCATTGGAGAGCGCGGGGCTGTCGAGCCAGCGCTGGTATTCTTCCATATAATTACGCATTGTCGTCTCCTTCCGTCAGCGCCTCAGCGCAGCCTTCCTGAAGTGCCTGCGCATCGGCAAGCAGCGTCTCAGGAACCAGAATTTCCACTCCGTAACCGGACATGCCTAACATGATCTTGCCAAATTGACCGTCCCCGGGATAGTTTTTCAGGCAGGGGATGCCATAGGCCTCCAGCATATTGACCAGCAGCACGTCGTCCATATCCACGCCCGTGCACTTGGTCAGCATTGCCGGGGGCACCGGTTCGCCGTCCGCATCGCGCGGCCAGCGCTTGAGCAAATCGCCGGGAAGCGACCTGCCCCACTCTGCTTTCAGCTCTTGCGCCATGTTGTTTCTCCTATTTCATTTATGATATTGCGTGCCCGCGTTGATCGTGCACGCGCGGTAGATCTGCTCGGCGAGCATGACGCGCGCCAGATGGTGCGGAAACGTCATCGGCGACATGCTCAGCCGCAGCGATGCCTCGCGCTTGATGCCCTCGTCGAGGCCGAACGACCCGCCGACGAGAAAGCACACCTTCGACGTGCCGCCCGCAGCGTAACCGGCGAGCTGCTGCGCGAGCGCCTCGCTCGAGAGGAGCCTGCCCTCGACGCACATGGCCACCACGGCCGCCCCCTTCGGGATGCGCACGCGGATGGCCTGCGCCTCTTTTTCCAGCGCGGCGTGGATCTCTTTTTGCGATGGGCGCTCCGGCAGACGCTGCTCCGGCAGCTCCACCAGTTCAAACCGGCAATAGGCGCCCAGACGCTTGGCATATTCCGCGAACGCGGAGATATAATAGGTCTCGCGCATCTTTCCGACGCAGACAAGGGTTATCGACAGCATACGCACGCCTTTCCCGCCGTGAGCGCGAGCGTCGTCTCCGCCGGGGCAGCATACAGCTCCGGCTGCGTGCCGGGCTGAAAGCCGGCCGCCGCGAGCGCGAGCGAAACGGTCTCGAGCGCGGCGCGGGGCGTGTTGTTCTCCCGGCTGAGATGGCCGAGGATGAGCTGCTGCGCCCCGTTTTCCGCGAGGTACACCGCCAGCGCCCCGGCGCTTTCATTGGACAGATGGCCGTGATCGGACGCGATCCGGCGCTTGAGATAGATCGGGTAAGGCCCGGTGCGCAGCAGCTCCGGGTCGTGGTTGGCCTCGATGACGGCGCAGTCCACGCCGCACAGCGCCGCGCGCACAGCGTCCGTCACGGTGCCTAGGTCGGTGCAGAAGCCGAAGCGCGCCGACCCGTCGAGCCGGTAGCCGCAGCTCCCGGCCGCGTCATGCGGCGTGGGAAACGCCGTCACGCACACATTGCCGAGGCAAAAGGGTTCCCCCGGCGCGATCTCGTGCAGGCAGTCCGTCCGCTCGGGCAGCAGTTTGCGCAGCGCGGCGCACACTGCCGGCAGCGCATACACCGCAACGGGGTCCCGGCGCAGCAGGACGGTCAGGCCCTTGACATGATCGGAGTGTTCGTGCGTCACGAGCACGCCCGTGAGGTCGGCCATCGCAACATCCTGCGCGGTGAGCCCCGCGCGGATGCGCCGCGCGGAGATGCCGGCGTCGATCAGAATATGTGTCTCGCCGTCGGACACGAGGGCGCAGTTGCCGCTCGACCCGCTGGCAAACAGTGCAATGTTCATTCGGCCGCGGCTGCCGCGCACTGCTCGGCCCCGTCGCGCTCGAGCACGATGTCGGCCCCGATGCTGCGCAGCTTGCCGACGAAGTTTTCATAGCCGCGCTCGATAAAGCGGATATCCGTGACCACGGTCTCCCCCGCGGCGCACAGGCCCGCAATGACCACGGCAGCACCGGCGCGCAGGTCGCACGCCCGGACTTCCGCGCCGTGCAGACCCTCCACGCCGTTGATGATGGCGGTGCAGCCGTCCACATGCGCGTCCGCGCCCATGCGGCTGAGCTCCTGAATGTACTTGTAGCGATTGTCATACACGCCCTCGGTCACGACGCTCGTGCCGTCGGCCAGGCACAGCGCGACACTGATCTGCGGCTGCATATCCGTGGGGAAGCCGGGGTACGGCTGGGTCTTGACGTTGGTATGGCGCAGGCGGCCGTTGCTGCGCACGAGCACGCTGTCCCCGCCTTCGACGACGGTGACGCCCATCTCGCGCAGCTTGGCGCTGATGCACTCCAGATGGCGCGGGATCACATTCGCGAGACGCACTTCCCCGCCGGCAGCGGCGCAGGCCGTCATATACGTGCCCGCCTCGATCTGGTCGGGGATGACGCTGTACGTGCCGCCGTGCAGGCGCTCGACGCCCTGAATGCGGATGGAATCCGTGCCGGCGCCGCGAATGTCGGCACCCATGGAGTTGAGGAAGTTGGCAAGGTCAACGATGTGCGGCTCGCGCGCCGCGTTCTCGATCACGGTGCGGCCGCGCGCAAGCGTCGCCGCAATGATGATATTCATCGTCGCGCCGACCGAGACCTTATCCAGATATACCTTTGCCCCGTGCAGGCGGCCGTCCGGCGTGTCGGCGTAGACAAAGCCGTTTTTCACCTCGACGTTCGCGCCCATCGCGGTCATGCCCTTGATGTGCTGGTCGATCGGCCGGACACCGAAATTGCAGCCGCCGGGCATGGTCGTCTTGGCCGAGCCGAAGCGGCCGAGCATCGAGCCGATGAAGTAGTACGACGCGCGGATCTTGCGCATCAGGTCATACGGCGGCTCGGTGAAGCGCACCTGCGTACAATCGATCTCGACGGCGGAGGGGCCAAGGTATTCCACCCGCGCGCCCAGCCCCTGCAGGATCTTCAGGAGCATATCCACGTCGCTGATCTGAGGCATATTCTCGATCCGGCAGACACCGTCGACCATCAGCGCTGCCGGAATGATCGCCACGGCCGCGTTTTTCGCGCCGCTGATCTCGATCTCCCCGTGCAGGGGTCTGCCGCCATGTATTACATATCTATCCAAACTATTTGACACCTCTCATGCTGCGAAAGCAGAGTGCAGCTCCGCATCTGTGACCGGGCGAATACGCTCCGTGCGTAGCTTGCCCGATTTTAGCGGAACCTAACGATGAATTATAGCATGCTTTTCGCGGAAAAGCAATCACAACCCGCCACTTGCCGCCTCGCCGCGCTCGCGCGCGAGCAAAAGCTGCGTTTTCAGCAGGGCAACCGTCGTTTTTCCGTCGCAGAGTTCACCATCCAGCGCCATTTGCACCAATTCCTCCAGCGGGTGCCGCTCCACGTTCAGAAATTCGCCGGGGTCAAGGTGCGCCGCGCCGCGGTGCAGGTCGCGTGCCAGATAAATGTGCAGCACCTCCTCCGAGTAGCCGGGCGATGTAAAGTTCGCACCCAGATACTGCAGTCTGCCCGCAGTCAGCCCCGTCTCCTCCGAGAGCTCGCGCGCCGCAGCCAGCTCCGGCGCCTCGCCCGGCTCGAGTTTGCCGGCCGGCACCTCGAGCAGCGTGCGCGAAAACGGATAGCGGTACTGCCGCACGCACCAGACCGTGCCGTCGGGCTCCAGCGGCAGGACCGTCACGCCGCCCGGATGCTCCACGACCTCGCGCTTGGCCGTGCTGCCGTCGGGCAGGCGCGCCTCGTCGAGCCGGACGTTGACGATCACGCCGTGGTAGCTCGTGAGGGTCCTGAGCTTTTCTTCGATCAGTTCCATGAAACATCCACTCCTTTTTTCAATTGGCATGATACCATATTCCTGCGCCGATTGCCATATATTTTGAGTAGCGAAACGCGAGTGCGGGCGCTATACTGAATCTAACCGGACGCCTGTCCGGAAACCGACACCAAGGGAGGCCATTCCCATGCTTGTGGAAACCGCTGACGCCGGCGCCGTGGCCATGCGCATACCGCGCGCCGAGTGGGCCGCGCTGCGCGAGGCCGACATCCGCACCGCCGTCGACAGTGCGCTCGAGACGCACGGGCTCGCGCCCTGGACAAGTATGAAAATCGAACTGTTCGTCGCCGAAAAGGAGGTGCTGCTCATCGCCAGACCCATTTCTGACCCGCCGCGCCGATTCCGGTTCCGCTCGTTTGCCGACCTGACCGCGGCGCTGGGCTGTTTTCCGGCCGGGCTCGACTCGGACGTGGTGTACATAGACGGCGGCTGGGAGCTGTTCGTGCGCGCCGAGGACGAGACGCTGCCGAACGCGCTCTTCGAGTTCGGCGAGCCGCTGCCGTGTACCACAGAACTGTACGCACACATCGGCGAACACGGCGACGTGGTCGCCCGCCGCGATGCCGTTGCGACCCTTCAGCGTTATTTCTGCTGATTTCGCTCTTTTCATTTGCCGCCGGATGTGCTAAACTATATCCACGATTTCGCACGAAGGAGGTCCCCGCCATGCCGAGAGCCAAGGGCGTCAAGCAGGTCGCAGCCAACCGCAAAGCCCTGCATGACTATTTCGTGCTCGAGCGGTTCGAGGCCGGTGTGGAGCTCTTCGGCACCGAGGTCAAGTCCATCCGCGCGGGCACGGTCAATCTGAAAGATTCGTTCTGCACCGTGAAAAACGGGGAGCTGTTTGCCTACGGCATCCACATCAGCCCCTACGAGCACGGCAGCATCTACAACCGCGACCCCGACCGGCCGAAGCGCCTGCTCATGCACCGGCGGGAGATCACGAAGCTCTACGCCCGCACGAAGCAGGACGGACTGACGCTCGTGCCGCTGTCGCTGTATTTCAAGGACAGCCGCGTGAAGGTGGAGCTCGGCCTGTGCAAGGGCAAAAAGCTCTACGACAAGCGCGACGCCGACGCGCAGCGCAGCGCCAAACGCGAGATCGACAGAACGATAAAGGAGAAAAATTACTGATGAGCAATCCGATTGTCACCATTGAAATGGAAGACGGCGGCATCATCCGCGCCGAGCTCTATCCGGAGATCGCGCCGAACACCGTCCGCAACTTTATCAGTCTCGTCAAGAAGGGTTTTTATGACGGTGTGATCTTCCACCGCGTCATTCCTGGCTTCATGATCCAGGGCGGCGACCCGACCGGCACTGGCATGGGCGGCCCTGGCTACAGCATCGAGGGCGAGTTCACGAGTAACGGCTTCAAAAACGACCTCAAGCACACCCGCGGCGTGCTGTCCATGGCCCGCGCCATGGATCCGAACTCCGCCGGCAGCCAGTTTTTCATCATGCACATGGACGCCCCGCACCTTGACAAGCAGTACGCCGCGTTCGGCAAGGTGACCGAGGGCATGGACGTCGTGGATGCCATCGCGCGCACCCCGCGCAGCATGTTCAACGACAAGCCCACCAACGAGCAGAAGATGAAAACCGTCACGGTCGAGACCTTCGGCGTCGAGTATCCGGAGCCGGAGACCTGCTGAGGAAACAAAACATCGACAGTTTCGTCTGATCTTTCAGAATGCGTTCCTGCCTGCGCCGCGAGAGCGGTGCAGGCGGCCGATGCACCCGACATCATGGGGATGTACCGGTTTCGACGGGGGTGTGGAGGCAGGAATAGCGGGCGGCGGCGCCTGACCGCCATAAAACGGGCATCTTATAAATTAAAGAACAACAACGAAACTGTTCTTCTCGCTGCTTAATTAGCGAGCGTTCCCGCCGGGAGGACCACGGCCCGGCAGCGGAGCGTCGATGAGTGGTGAACGTGCGCACGCTAAGCTTTGCGCGTGCCATGCATCATGAAGCTACCGGACGGACAGGCTTGCCGGTTTGCCTGTCCTGAAGGGAACGGGGACGCATAGCGTCCCGCAAAAACCCGCTGCGCCCGGAGAAGTTCCTGTCAAAGCGCTTTCGGACGGGGGTTCAACTCCCCCCATCTCCACCAGAACAGAGAAAACCAGCAATCCATTGTGATTGCTGGTTTTTCTTTGTTTATCAATGCTGTGCAGTGCTTTCGGAAATCTTTGCGGTGCGAAAAACGTCGCGGATTTACGATCGTTTTCGGCATAATGCAAACGCATTTTGCTAACAAAATGCTAACTAAAATGCTAACCGCGTGCGGCGATCAGGGCGCGAAGCCGACGACGGCGGTCGTTATTCGCGGGGCGCGCCTCCCTTTGGCGGCTTGCGCACGGGGTAGATGACGATCTCGCAGCCCTGATCCGCGAGCACGGAAATCCGGTGCACATCGCGGAGCTGTAAACACAACTGCACACACGCAAAAAGCAAGGCTTCCCGAATTCGGGAAGCCTTGCTTTATCTATTTCTCTTTTTTGCAGTCACAGTTTCTGCCACACTGCGCGCAGTTGCCGGTGCAGCCGCTTCCGCAGCAGCCGCCCTTTTTCATGGCGCGGCGCCAGACGCGCCACGCGATGACGGCGCACACGGCCACGATGGCCAGCAGGATATAATCGAGCGGACCCATCACACCAGCCCCGCGATCGCATACGCAACGAGCGCCACGACCCACGCGACCGAGCACTGCAGGACCACAACGCCGACCGTCTTGAGCCGGGAATCGAGCTCGCGGCGGATGGTGGCGATGGCGGCCACGCACGGCGTATACAGCAGCGTGAACACGAGGAAGCTGATGGCCGAGCGCGTGGTGAGCAGCGACGAAATGGCCGCGCCGCCGAGCAGCACCTGCAGCGTGCTCACAACAGACTCCTTGGCAATGAAGCCGGAGATGAGCGCCGTGGCGCACCGCCAGTCGCCGAAGCCGAGCGGCCGGAAAATGGGCGCGATGAACTGCCCGATGAGCGCGAGCAGGCTTTTGGCACTGTCGGCCACAACGTTCAGGCGCGTGTCAAAGCTCTGGAGGAACCAGATGATGATCGTCGCAAGGAAAATGACCGTGAACGCGCGCTGGAGGAAGTCCTTTGCCTTCTCCCAAAGCAGCAGCGCCACGCTCTTGAGCCCGGGCATGCGGTAGTTCGGCAGCTCCATGACAAACGGCACGGGCTTACCGCGGAAAGCCGTCTTGTTCATGATGAGCGCCGCGATGATGCCGATGAGAATGCCGAGGACATACAGTCCCAGCATGACAAGCGCACGGTAGCGCGGGAAAAACGCCGCCGTGAAAAATGCGTAGATTGAGATCTTCGCCGAGCAGCTCATATATGGCGTGAGCAGGATGGTCATCTTCCGGTCGCGGTCGGACGAGACGGTGCGCGTGGCCATGATGGCCGGCACCGAGCAGCCGAAGCCGATGAGCATCGGCACGACGCTGCGGCCGGACAGGCCGATCTTGCGCAGGGGCTTGTCCATGACAAAGGCGACACGGGCCATATAGCCGGTGTCCTCCAAAATGGACAGGAAGAAAAACAGCGTCACGATGATCGGCAGGAACACGAGCACGCTGCCGACGCCGGCGAACACGCCGTCAATGATGAGACTATGTACCACAGGGTTGATGCCGTAGGCCGTGAGCGCAGCGTCCACGACGCCGGTCAGCGCATCGATGCCGAGCTGCAGCAGGTCGGACAGCCACTGGCCGATGACGTTGAACGTGAGATAAAACGTGAGGAACATCACGACGAGGAACGTCGGCAGGGCGGTATACTTGCCCGTGAGGATGCGGTCGAGCTTCATGGAGCGCGCGTGCTCTTTGCTCTCATGGCACTTGACCACGGACGACGCCACGACGCCCTCAATGAACGTGTAGCGCATGTCCGCAAGGGCCGCGTTGCGGTCGAGCCCGGTCTCGTTTTCCATCTGCACGATGCAGTGCTCGAGCAGCTCTCGCTCGTTTTCATCGAGCTCGAGCGATGCCGCAAGGTCGTCGCCGCCTTCGATGAGCTTGGCCGCGCAAAAGCGCGCCGGCACGCCGATGCGGTCGGCGTGGTCGGCGATCAGGTGCACGACCGCGTGGATGCAGCGGTGCACGGCCGAATCGTCCGAGCAGAAATCCGTCACTTTCGGCAGCGTCCGACTGCGCGCAACGGTCAGCGCCTGGTCCACGAGTTCGGACACGCCCTCCCCTTTCGCCGCCGAGATCGGCACGACGGGGATACCCAGTGCCTGGCTCATCTTCTGCACGTCGATGGCGCCGCCGTTGGCGCGCACCTCGTCCATCATGTTCAGCGCCAGCACCATCGGCACGCGCAGTTCAAGCAGCTGCAGCGTCAGGTACAGGTTGCGCTCGATATTCGTGGCGTCCACGATGTTGATGATGCCGTCCGGCTTCTGATTGATGATAAAATCGCGCGAGACGATCTCCTCCTGCGTATACGGGCGCAGGGAGTAAATGCCCGGCAGATCGACGACGGAGCAGCCCTTCTCGTCACGCATCTCGCCCATCTTCTGGTCGACGGTCACGCCCGGGAAGTTGCCCACGTGCTGGTTGGAACCGGTGAGGGCGTTGAAGAGCGTCGTCTTGCCGCAGTTCTGGTTACCGACAAGTGCAAAGATCATGTCGGCACCCCCTCGACCTCGATCTTTTTCGCTTCCTCCACGCGCAGCGTCAGTTCATAGCCGCGCACGCGGATCTCGATGGGGTCGCCCATCGGCGCCACCTTCTGCAAGGTGACACGGGTACGGGGCGTGAGCCCCATGTCCAACAGCCGGCATCGCAGCGCGCCGTCCCCACCGACCGCTGTGATGACTGCTGAGGAACCGATCTTCAATTCATCTAGTGTCATTGCCATTGCCTTTCTGTAAAGATTCATTTCCCTGATGAAAAAGCTAGCACAGCGGGTACGATTTTGTCAAGAGCGTGACAGGAATTTCCGAACTTTTTGCCGAAAGGCGGCGAAAAGACACCCCGGAGCGGTAAAGCCGCTCCGGGGTGCCCCGTTCGATTTTGGAATGCTTACAGGTTGGAATGATTCTTACGGATTCTCGACATCCGTCTGGTCCTGGGGAGCACTCGGTTCTGCCGGAACACTCGGCTCTGCCGGAACACTCGGCTCCGCCGGAACACTCGGCTCCGTCGGGACGCTCGGCTCCGTCGGAACGCTCGGCTCCGTCGGCTCCTCGGGCGTAAGCGGGAGGACGTTCATCACATACATCGCCATGATCATCGCGAACTGCTCACGCGTCGTCACACCCTGCGGATCAAGGACCGTCTGGCCATTGACGACCGCACCGGAGATCAGGCTCTCGGCAACCGCCCAGACCATGGGCTCCTGCGCGAAATCGGAAACCTTGTCCATGTCCGTAAACGCGGACAGATCACCGTACACGTCCACATCGCAGCCCTTGAACATCGCATATTCATGCAGGATCGTCGCAGTCTGTTCACGCGTTGCATCGCCGTTCGGGTCAAACTTGCCGTCGCCAATGCCGGCCACGATCTCGTTCTGTGCCGCCCAGATCACCGCGTTGGTGTACCATTCGTTATCCGCAACGTCGCTGAAGGGGTTCTTGCCGGTAACGGCAGGCTCACCCTCGAGCGCGTAAAGGATCTCAACGATCATTGCGCGCGAGAGCTTGGTCTCAGGCTCGAAGGTCGTGGCGCTCGTGCCGTAGAAGAGCTTGTGCGCAACGACGAAGTCGATCGCATCGTGCGACCAGAAGTCGACCGCCGGCATATCGCTGAAGGGGACACCCGGGCAATGCTCGTCGCCGGGGCACGGGATGCTCATCGGATCCTGCTTCTCGCAGACCGTGCAGTAGCCGTCAACATAGTGGTGCTTGGCCGGGATACGCTTCTCGCCTGCCAGTATCGTGCCGCAGACCGTGCAGGCAACGCTGCCCACTTTGCCGTCCTTCGTGCAGGTCGCCGGAGTGATCTGCAGCGCCTGCGGCGTGTGCGGAAGCTTGGCAATCTCCGTCTGTGCGACAAGGATCTCGCCGCAGACCGAGCACTTGCTGCCCTCGGTCAGACCGGTCTCCGTGCAGGTCGCCGCGACGCCCGGAATCACTTCCGGCGTGTGCGGCTTGCGCGGGATGCTCTCGAGCATGATGTTGCCATTGTCGCAGGTGTAGGTACGCACACCGTTCTCGGAGCAAGTCGACTCCTTCGTCACGACGCCGGCATCCCAGGTGTGATCATACACGGCGCTCATGTTCGCGATGCGCGCAGTCAGCCAAGTGTTGAGGTCCTTGACGGCATCGGCATAGGTCGTGCCAACGGGCCAGAAGTGGTTTTCGTTGTTCGGATGGCCAACACGGATCAGCGGCCACTGCCGATAGTTCATCGCAGCGCTGGCCGAGACGCGATCGTAGTAGTCCTGAACCTTGCCGTTGTCGCCGACAAGCGCCTGCGCCTGCGCCAGGAACGTGTTGTGATAGTAGTTGCTCACCGCAGCGCGGAAGCCGGGGATCTTGGTGAGCGCCTCGGCGAGGTAACGGCTGTCAATGAAATCATTGTCCGCCGTGATAATGCCGGACCAGCCGCCGCCGCAGGTAGACTCCATATCCCAGACGGGGCCGGCGTACATGATGCCGTCCACGTCTTTATAGAAGAAGAACGAGGAATAGAACGCGTCGGAGTTGCCGGAGAGGCTCTGCATCAGGTAAGCCTGGACCAGAGAGGTCAGATCGCAGTACTCATAGTAGTACTTGCCGGTCTGCGCATTGTAACCGGTGTAGTTGCCATCGGCATCCTGCGCATAGACGGCGTCCTCAAACTCCTGATAGTACTCGCTGATGTAGGCCATGGCGTCCTTGCCGCACCACTCGGGGCTCTTGACGTTCATCGCCGAGCCCTTGCCGGTGATGAAGCCGCTGGCTTCGTCATACTTTGTGCCGTTGAGCTCGAGCAGGTAGCCGCCGGTGATGTTCTCCGGCTCGGTCAGACCGGTAGTATACTGATAGGTCTGGCCGTACTTGTTCTCGGCGGTCGCCGTGGAAGCGTTCTCTCCGTAACCGGAGTTGAGGTCTTCGTAGGCCTTCTCCATGTCGGTGATGTTGACGCCCGTCTTGTTGACGGCGTTCTTCTCACTGACGAGGTAAGTGCCGCGATACACGCCGTCGTAGTACAGATCCACCCAGTCGGAGCTGGCCGCGTACGGCATGCCGAGCGACTTGGCAAGATCCTTGAACATCTTGTCGCGCATGAGCGTTGCATCGTTGTAGTCAGCGAGCAGCGTCCAGGTCTTGACCTTCTCGCCGCAGGCGATGAGGTCGGCCTTACCGTCCAGTTTGATCTGGTACGACTTCTTCTCGGCGTTCGTGAAGGTGGTGTTGCCGCGCGCCTTGAGCTGCGTGAGCGCACCGTCATACACTTTATTGCCGTCCTTGTCCACGGCAAGCAGATTGCCGGTCGCGATGTTGGACTTGCTGGCATCGACAAAGTCTCTGCCCTGCGCGGCCGGATCGGTGCTCGTGATGTAGAGTGCGCCGATGTTGGCCGACTGCGCGATGTGCACGACCACTGCCTTCTGTCCGTTAACGAGGACCGTAAGGTCATACAGGCCGTCCTGTGCGTCTGCCAGCTTGGTCACATTCACAGCAGAGCCGTCCATCGGCTGCGTGCCCTTGGCACCCTGCAGCTCCACGGTCGGGTTCGTGCAGTTTTGCGTGTTCACGGACAGGGCAAGCTTGCTCAGGTCAGCGCTGGCCGGCAGGAACAGATACTGATCCGCACCGGACTGCATACCGGAGATCGCCTGTCCATCGACAGTCGCGCTGATGTCCTGGAACTGCTCGGACGGTGCATACTGATCGGCGTTGAGCGTCGTGGCCTTGATGATGCTGGAATAATGCGGGGAATTGTACCACTTGCCGTCAACCTTCGTGCAGCCGTACAGACGGAAGCTGTACTCCGTCGAGGGGTTCAGGTCCGTGGCCACGCAGCTGGTCTGCGAGGTCACCTCTATGACCTTCCAGCTGTTGCCGCCGTCGCTGCTGATCTCCACGCGGTAGTTCTCCGCGCCGGCAGCCGGGCTCCAGCTGAGGGTCAGGCGTTTCTGACCGATATCCGTCACTGCTGCGTCCATGACGCCCGCAGGCAGGATCTTGTACTGAGCGGACACGGTGCCGTAGTAATCGCGCATACCGCGGATCGTCACGGTGCCGAGACCGACCTTGGTGTTGTTGGAATAAGAAACGTAGCCGTCGACGTTCGCATCGCTGGTCTTGACCGTCAGCTTCTCACCCTCATAGGTGGCGGAGACGGCGCACAGCGCGTTCTTGCCATTGTAGACGGCGTAGCTCGTTTTGACCACGGCCTTGGAGATATCCTTGCCCACGAAGCCGCACTTCGTGCAGACATGGTTTTCATCCCAGTCATGGCCTTCGTACCAGAGGGCCGCACCGCGATAGGTTGCGTGGCAGGTCTTGCAGGTCGTCAGGTAGTAGCCGGCGGTCGTGCAGGTACGGGTATCGACCGTCTCGGTCTCGTGTGCGATGCCGTCATCGCCGAAGTGATACATCTTCTCGCCGATCTGCTGCCAGCCGGTGACATAGTCGCCAGCCAGGAAGTACATCTGCTGCTCGGTGCCCTCGACGGTCATCCAGCCGGTGTACTGCGCGTCCTTGACGTTGATCATCTTGCCGCAGACCGCGCAGGCGGACTCGCCATTCTGATAGGTCGTCAGCTGGTGGCCTCTCGAGCAGCGGGACTGTAATGTCGTAGAATCGACAAGGCGGCCGTCTTTGCTGTCGTATGCCGAGACAAGCATTTCCTTGTCGTTGGCCGTGACGTACATGATCAGGCCCTCGTAAGCCTGCTCCTTGTAGGCAAACGAGAAATCGGAGGTCATCGCATAGTTGACGTTTTTGGACTTCTCGCCCAGATCGCCGCAAATGAAATAGGTCACGCCGTTTTCTGTGACGGGTTCGCCGTCCTTGGCCATGATGCGTGCATAGGAGTGGTCATGACCGGAGAAGACCGCGTCGATACCGGCGGCCTCTGCCGCAGCCGGGATCTGCTCATGGAACCGCTCGCTGCCGCCCTTGGTGTTCGTGTAATACGGCGGCTGGTGGATGGACAGGACCTTCCACATGCAGGTGCTCTGCGCCGCGTCCTGCTTGAGCCATTCGCAGGCTGCGCTCAGGTCGGCGCCGTTGTTGATGACGGCAACATAGACATCGCCATACTCCACGGAGTAGTAGTCTCTGCTCGGGAGCTGAAGGATATTGCTGGCAGTGCTGCCGCTGAAGTCGCCATAGTACTCATGGTTGCCGAGCGTGTGGATGAAGTCCACGTTCGGGAACGTGTGGTTAAACGCCTCCTGCATCTCGGCCCACATGGCGTAGTTGGTGCCATTGTCGACATAGTCGCCGGTCTGCAGGCCAAAGTCGATCTGCCTGCCCTGTTTCTCTGCAAGATCGCCGAGCTTTTCCAGCACCGCGATGCTTGCCTTGTCCTCTTCGCTGTCCGGATTGCCGGTCATCTGCGTGTCGCCCATGACGACGAAGGACGTGGTGTCCTGCGCAGCAGCGCTCGTGCGGAAACCGTGGGTCTCCGACCAGGTGCTGCCGTCGCCGACCTGGAACTCGTAGTCCGTGCCGGCCGTCAGGCCCGTGAGCTGAATGGTGTTGATATAAGCCGCATCCTTGGAGGTGGAGAAACCGGTGAGCGTAGAGGTGCCATCGGCCGTCTGCCAGGCATCCGCGCCCTTGACGCGGTACTGGACGACCGCTTTATCGGCCGTTCCGATGCCGGACAGCCAGCTGATGTTCTGGCTCGTGCTGCTGCTCTTGGATGCGTTGAGATTGATGCCGGTATAGCTCGTGCCGGCAGCGTCCGCCAGAACGGTGACCTTCGTCGCCTCGCCAACGCCCTTCGGGCCGATGGCCGTGAGCGTGCAGACCGTGCCGGCTTCCTTGGCCTTCATGGCATCGGTCGGAAGCAGGCCGTTGGCATCGGTCTTGCCGATCTCGTTGCCGTCGAGATACACGGTCACGCCGGCGGCGGGATTGCCGTCTTTTTCATAGACCGCGATCACGCTGGACATGCCGACCGCCTGCGGGCCGGGCTGGATGCTGTAGTACGCCGACAGCGGCAGACGCACCGCCGCCTGGGCCGCCGTGTAGGTCTTGCTGTTCGCTGCGGTGAGCGCAATGTTGGACACCGTGTACGTGAACTGGTTGACCGTCGTGTCCAGATACGGGTTGATATTAAATTTCAGTGTGGCCAGCTCGCCCTCGACCGGGGCCGCCGCCTCGAGGTGCAGTTTGAGCATGGCTTTCTTAAAGCCAGTCTTGGTGTACTCCAACGAGCCAGTCACGCCGTTGGCATAGGCCACCGTCGGCTGGCCGATATCATCGTTGAGGTTCAGCATCGTGATGTCTGCGGACTTGACCTTGCCGTCCGCCGTAACCGTCAGCGTATAGTCGCCGCCGAGCGGGACAAAGTTCGAGCCGCTGACACTGACCGTGGCCGTGCCCTGCATATCGCCGGCAACGACAAAGGCCATGGTCTTTTCGACCGTGTTGCCGAACTTGTCAGACACGGAGACCGTCATGGTGTGCTTGCCGTTCTGGAGATTCAGACGGACAGTCGCATTTGCGTCGGAACAATCCGCTGACGTGATCGGCTCGCCGTCGATCTTGACCGTCGTCGCCTGTGCGTTGATACCGGAGCGGTTCTGACCGTCCACATCATGATATTTTGCGATTGCTTCGATCGAGTTGGCGTTGATGACGGTGACGCCGTCGCTCGTGAGTGTCTGGCCGTTGACCGTCATTTCATCGATGACCGGGTTATCCAGGTCGTCGAGGTTTGTGCCGTAAACAACGCGCAAATTATCGAAGTACACCGTACCATTGCGTTTGCCCGTAGGCATGTTTGCCGGCTGATATGACAGCCAAAGCACACCCTGGCCAGGGATGATGCTCAGGGGATGCTCCGGATTTTGATACTGCCAAAGCGACTGAATATCCGTAGATTTGCAATACATCCAGCCAGACCACGTGATTTTTGGCGAGGTGCTCTGTGCTGTCAAGTAACAATTCTTAAGGCTATAATCGCTTCCGTCCCAGTAGTAAACGTCGCAAGCAAGAATATAATCCGGCGTTCCTTCCGGAGCATAGACCCAAACACCGATTTCTGTAGGATAGCCCTCAATCTTTATTTGATCGCCGCAATAGCGGATGTAGTAGTTGGCGTTTGAAATCCCGTTGTAAGAGGCATAGTCATAGTCCAATTCCAAGGAGTATTCGCCGAAGCGAACCTGTCCGCCTTCCGCTGCTGTAGTCGTTTTCAAATTGCCGCAACCATACTCATCCATGGCTCCATTCGGCCAGAGATAATAGGTATAGCCGTTGGCGCGGAAAATGTCTGCAGCCGGAACTTCGCTGTCCCAGTTGCCCGTGAAGCGGTAGGGCGCTTTGAGCTCCACCGTCGTCGGATTGTCGGAATACGTGCCGCTGGTCGTGACCGTGATCGGGGACACTTTGCCAATATAGCCGCCATCGGGATTCTGACCGTGGTCCACAAAGTAATCACTGCCCCAGTGGTAGTGCGCGCAGGTCTGGCGCTGGCCGTTGATGGGCTCAAAGTCCATGAGCGTCACCGGCAGCTTGCCGATCTCCACGCTGACCTCCGCCGTCTTGGCGTGGTCGTTTGCGTAAGTAACCGTGACAGCCGCGTTCATCGTGCTGCTGCCGGTACCGGCCACGAACGTATTGCCGTCCATGTGGCCGACATCCTTATCCGACACGCCATCCGTTTTGGACTTGATTGTCCAATCGAAGTCACCGGCCTTGTAGACGATATCCATACCTTTGCACTTGGCCACGAGACCGAGATCCGACGTGGCACCAAAGTCCAGCGAGGCCGATGAACTGCCAAAGTACAGATCCGTAATGTCCGCGATCTTCACAGTCGTTGCGCCCTTGACGGCGCCATCCACAAGCAGGCGGGCCGTCACATCGCCCTTGTAATTCTTCGCGGGCGTGAACAGACCATTGGCATCGATCGTGCCGCTCTTAGCATCTGCGACCGCCCAGGTCACATTCTCCGGGAGCTCAGCATGGCCGCCGTTGGCGTCCACACCGATGGCCGAGAACTGGATCTGGCTGTTGGGCGTATAGATCGTATTGTTCGGAGAGAGGGAGGCATGATCGAACACGCCGTCGCTCTCCGCCGTGGAGACCAGCAGCAGCGCGCTCGAGACCGTGCGCTCCACGCCGTCGGACGGGCGGTTGCGGATCTGGAGGTCCGTGGTGCCCTCGCGCTTGGTGGCGCAGGTAGCGGAACCGCCGCCGTCGAGGTAGATTGCATTCACCACGCCCTGCGCATACAGGAACGAAACCACCTCATCGATCGTCATGCCGACAGAGTACGGGCTCTGGCGGCCGTCGGCCATAAAGGTCACGACCGTGCCGTCCGCCTTGATGCCGATGCAGTTGCGCGGCATGAGGTCCGGATTCCCGTCGTAGCAGGGCTGTCCATTCTTGATCAGATAAAACGGGCCGGAAATCGCTTCCAGAACGTCGGAGCAGTCCGCCCCGGCGTCACGGATGGCATAGGTACCGTCCTTCAAAACCGCAAAATACGGTTCCCACGTGCCGCCGTTGCCCGTCTGGATGACATTGCCCTCCATGATCAGGTAACCGGTCGGCTGCGCCGTCTGCATGTTGTAGTAGTCGCCATTCATGGCCATGATGACGTTGCCGCCGGTGGCCTTAGTATAGTTAGCCGCCTGCAGCGTCGTCTTTTCCAGACTCCAGGCCATGTTGGCTGCCTTGTCCTTACGGGACGTAGGTGTGCTGTTTTCTGTATAATAACCGTTATACGAAGCCTTGAAAGTTGCCTTCGCACCCGGTGCGATCGTCGTCATAAAGCCGGCGATCTGCGCATTGCCTTCCTTGGTATTCAGAAAGACATCAGATTCCGTCACGCCGTCAACCAGCGCGTAATCCGTCTGACCAACGACGATCTTGTCACCGGCGGGCTTGACGGGGTCTACGGTGTTCACAGCCAGCGCCTGCGGGGCAATGAGTGTCAGCGTCATCAGGACAGCCAGCACAAAAGCCCAAGCTCTGTTTGCGAATCGGGTCGCTTTCACGACTCACATCAACTCCTTTTCTGTGTTTTTCTCTCTAAATTTGTCAGTTCAATATGTAAAAAAAGAAGAGATGAGGTTTTCCCATCTCTTCTTTGTGCTTTAGGGACCTATGATTTGTCTATTAGCAACCGAAGTCCTGATAGAAAAACATTTAATTGGCAGTGAGCTGCTTACTCCGCAAACGCGTTGTACAGGAACTCAACAGCCTCAGCACGAGTGCAGGTCTTGTCCGGGCTGAACGTGGTACCATCGTTGGTGCCGACAGTCAGGCCGTTGGCCCATGCCCACAGCACTTCGTTGTAGTACCAAGCGCTGGCCGGAACGTCAACGAACGGCATATCGTTAGTCGCGCCGTTCGCCAGCAGGCGGGCGATGAAGCTGATCATCTCGGCACGAGAGCAGTCCTGGTTCGGGCTGAACGTGGTGGCAGTGGTGCCAGCAACAATACCGCTATCAACAGCCCACAGCAGGGACTCTTCGTACCAGAAATCATCGGAACCGGAAGCCGGAACATCGGTGAAATTCACAGTCTTGATCGTAGCCTTCGGCTGGCCGGCAGCGTTCCACAGGAACTCGACCATCTCGGCACGGGTGCAGGTCTTGGTGGGCTCAAACGTGGTGGCAGTGGTGCCAACAGTGACGCCGTTTTCAACGGCCCACATCACGGAATTATAGAACCAGTCGCCTTCCGCAACATCAACGAACTTCGGGCCAGCGGGCACGGTCGGCTGCGTCGGAGTGGTCGGAGTGGTCGGAGTGGTCGGGGTGGTCGGGGTGGTCGGGGTAGTCGGGGTA
>OIAF01000277.1_pt1 | contig 21317 bp, 16 predicted proteins | sample 1580751 | NCBI WGS metagenome assembly OIAF01 (sample SAMEA3882511, study PRJEB24775) | human gut metagenome | biome: human-associated habitat; feature: intestine environment; material: feces | place: Netherlands | collected 2009/2010
GATCGCGTTGCCGGGAGGCTGCTCATCTTCTATGACCGATTGCATGAGCGTGGATAGCGACACATCCAACTCGTCGGGGTTCTTTACACCGAGGCTCACCGTGAGGCTCCCTTGCGGGTCAGCGTCAATCAGTAAGACCTTATTTCCGGTGTTTGCAAGGCCCACGCCGAGGTTGACTGTCGTGGTCGTTTTGCCGACGCCGCCTTTTTGGTTTGTGATGGCGATCACTTTACAGTTTTCCATGCGTTTTCCTCCTTTCTTAGGATTCACAGCGATCCATTTCTGTACCGCTATGTACCTGTGCGTTATTTGTCCTCGACGCCCCACGCACATGGGAATACATCAGACGCTTGCTTGCGAAACAAGTCCATGGGAATCTCACCCCTGCCGGGTCCTCCGCCAGCTCCGTAGAGAAGTATCATTAACCCTGAAGCGTTTCATGGCCATATCCGTAGCAATCGGATATTTCAGAATGGTTCGGAAACGCTCGCCACCTTGCTTTCCGTTATAACCCGGATGGGCAGGAGGGTCTTGGCGCACCTTCATTCGGCTGGGGCTTTCGCCCCCGCTCAGGAACGTATCTGATGAATGTGTATTCAGTTGTCAAGTAGCGGTGAGTAGGAATTTCTCCTCTCACCCCCCTACCGCAACCTTCGAGGCTCCAAAACGACATTTATTTTTCAAAAATTCAAAAAATTTTTTTCGTGCTGGGCTAGTGACTCCCCACAAACAAAAAAAGCCCGCCGGTTTTACTCGGCGGGCACAAAACAAAATAAGACCCACTACCTTTCGATAGTGAGTCTTATGATACGATATGGAATTGTAAAGCAATCTGCGACGATTTACACTTTTTTCGCTTCCGATTTGGAGAACGAAAGGTGATTTTTGGAGACTAAATTGGTGATCTTGGCTTTTTTAGACCGTCAAATCAGTACAGCTTAGCACCCGCCGGGATGTGGGGATCGACCATCAGAAGATGAAGTTTTTCTTCCTCGCCCTCATGGTGAACGGCACTGATCAGCATACCACAGGATTCAATTCCCATCATGGCTCTGGGAGGCAGATTCGTGATGGCGATGCAGGTCTTTCCAACCAGCTCTTCCGGCTCATAATACTCGTGAATACCACTCAAAATGACCCGATCTACGCCGGTTCCGTCGTCCAAAACGAACTTTAAGAGCTTTTTGGACTTCTTCACAGCTTCGCATTCCTTGACCTTTACGGCACGGAAATCACTCTTGGAGAAGGTGTCAAAATCGACCTGATTCTGGAACAGCGGCTCGATCTGAACATTGGAAAAATCGATCGGCTCGTCCTTAATCTCGATCTCGACCGTACCCTTAGCTCCGCCGATGATACCGACTTCCTCAGGCTTTTTCTCCGACTTGGGAGTGTCCAAAGGTTTCATTGTCGGGAACAGGATCACATCGCGGATGGAGCTTGCGCCGCACAGCAGCATGGCGCAGCGGTCAATGCCGAAGCCCAGGCCGCCGGTGGGCGGCATGCCGTATTCGAGCGCCATGACGAAGTCCTCATCCATCATGTTGGCCTCTTCGTCGCCGTGGGCGCGCTTTTCGGCCTGCGCCTTGAAACGCTGGTACTGGTCGATGGGGTCGTTGAGCTCGGAGAAGGCGTTGCCCATCTCGCAGCCGCAGATGAACATCTCATAGCGCTCGGTGAGCGCGGGCTGCTCGGGGCTGCGCTTGGCCAGCGGGCTGACCTCCACAGGGTACATGGTGATGAACGTCGGCTGGATGAGTGTAGACTCGACCTTCTGGTCGAACGTCTCATAGAGCGCGTTGCCCCACGTGTGGGCGACGTTTTCCATGTCCACGCCCACGCTCTTGGCAAGGGCGACCGCCGCGTCCGCGTCGCCGAGGATGGCCATGAAGTCGGCCCCCGTGACGTCCTTGACGGCGTCGGCCATAGTCACGCGGCGCCAGCTCGGCGTGAGGTCCACATCGTGGCCCAGCCACTGGAGCTGATACGTGCCGAGAATCTCCTTGGCCGCGCCGGAGAGGATGCCCTCGAGAACGTCCATCATGCCGTCGAGGTTGGTGTAGGCCTGATAGAGCTCACAGGTCGTGAACTCCGGGTTGTGCTTGGTGTCCATGCCCTCGTTGCGGAAGATGCGACCGACCTCATACACGCGCTCAATGCCGCCGACAATCAGGCGCTTGAGGTGCAGCTCGGTCGCGATGCGCATGTACATATCAATGTCGAGCGTGTTGTGGTGCGTAATGAACGGACGCGCCGTCGCGCCGCCGGCGATGGGGCTGAGCACGGGGGTCTCGACCTCCATGAAGCCCAGGCCGTCCAGATAGCGGCGCAGGTAGGCCACGAACCGGCTGCGGATCTGGAAATTGCGCTTGCTCTCGGGGTTCATGATCAGATCCACGTAGCGCTGGCGGTAGCGCAGCTCCATATTCGTCATGCCGTGGAATTTCTCCGGCAGCGGGCGCAGGGACTTGCTGAGCAGCGTGACCTGCTGCACATGGATGGAGATCTCCCCCGTCTTGGTCTTGAACGCATAGCCGCTCACACCGATGATGTCGCCGATGTCATACTTGCGGAAATCGGCAAACTCCTGCTCGCTGACGGCGTCCTTGCGGACGTAGAGCTGGATCTGGCCGCGGTCATCCTGAATGTCGCAGAAAATGGCCTTGCCCATGCCACGCTTGGACATGATGCGGCCGGCAGCCTGCAGCGTTTTACCGTCGTAGGCCTCGAAATTGTTCTTGATGTCGGCCGAATAGGCGCTGCGCGCAAAGCGCGTCTGCGTGAAGGGGTCGCGCCCGGCGTCCTGCAGTGCCTTGAGCTTGTCGCGGCGCACCTGAAGGATCTCGGACAGGGACGGCTCTGCCGCCGCCTGCTGGTTCTTTCTCTCTTCGCTCATAATGGACTCCTCAGTCTTCGTTTTCGACGGCAATGATCTTAAACTGCAGCTCGCCGACCGGGGCTGCGACCGTGACGGTCTCGCCGACTTTGTGCCCCTTGAGCGCAAAGCCGAACGGGCTGTCGTCCGAAATGCAGCCTTCCATGGGGTTGGCCTCCTGCGAGCCGACGATGGTGTACTCCTCTTCCACGTCCTCATCGACATCGAGCACGCGCACGCGGCTGCCGATGGTCACGACATCCGCCGCGACTTCGACCTTTTCCACGACCTCGGCGTTCTCGATCAGGTCCGTGATCTCGGCAATGCGGGAGTAGAGCTTGCCCTGCTCCGTCTTGGCCTCGTCGTACTCGCTGTTTTCCGACAGGTCGCCGAACGAGCGCGCCTCCTTGATGAGCTCCGCGACTTCCTTCTCGCGGGTCGTCTCAAGATAGTGCAGTTCTTCCTTGAGCGTGTCCAGACGCTCCTGACTCATCTTATATCTGCTGTCGATCGCCATAATCCGTCTCCTTATATCATTGAAATTTTCGTGTATACGATTTGATTCAGCGCAGCGCGGCGATGGCCGCCTCGAGCTGCGCATCGACATCGCTGTCCGCGGCCGGGGCCACGACGATGTCCGGCACAAGGCCGCCCTGCTCGGACAGGTCCACGCGGTTGGGCGTGAGATATTTCCGGCTCGAGATGTGCACGGCGCTGCCGTCCGGAAGCGCGATGGTCGTCTGGCTGCGGCCCTTGCCGGTCGTGTTCTGGCCGACGATGGTCGCCCAGTCATACTCCTGCAGCGCAGCCGCGAAAAACTCCGCCGCACTGTAGGTGTTGCCGTTGACAATGACCGCCATCGGCACCTTGACACAGACGCTGTCGCTCTGCGTGACGGTCTCTTTCCCGTTGCCGTCGACGCTCACGAACAGGTCGCCCTGCGGCAGCAGGTGGTCCAGGATCGTGATGAGCTCCGAGAGCAGGCCGCCGGGGTTATCGCGCAGATCGAACACGAGCGACTTTGCGCCAAGGTCGAGCAGCTTATCGACCGCCTGCACGGCACGGCTGCCGCCGCCGGTCTCAAAGTTGCGGATCTGGATATAGCCGACGCCGTTGTCCATGAGCTTATACGTCACGGGGTCGGTATAGATGACCGTGCAGTCGAGCGTGACGGTCTGGCTCTTGCCGGCGGAATCCTGGATGGTGAGCTTGAGCGTCTTGTTGAGCTTGGCGCGAATGGTGCTCTGCACGTCCGAGAGCGTCTTGCCCGTAACATCCTCCCCGTCGATCGCCGTGATGATGTCGCCCTGCTTGAGGCCGGCTTTCGCCGCGGGCGAATCGCTCGTCACCGCCGTGATGCGAAAGCCCTTCGTCTTATCGTCGAGCTGAATCGTCACGCCGATGCCTGCGTACTCATTGTTGGAGTACATCTGGTAGGCCTTGTATTCCTCGGCCGTCATGTAATAGCTCCACTTGTCGCCGATGGCGCTGATGATCGCGCTCGACGAAGCGTCGCTGATGGCCGTGTCGTCCGCGTCGCCGATATAGTCTTTGTCCACGACCTGCTTGACCTGCGCAAACTTCAGCGCGAGCTTATAGTTGCTGCTGCCGCCGAATTTGCCGACGAAGATCAGCGACGTGACCAGTGCCGTGACCAGAATGCAGATCACACAGGCAAAGATACTCGCCTTCCAGCCGCGCATTCTGCCGCTTTTTCTGCGGGCGGGCACTTTTTCCGGTGCCTGTTCCTGTGGCTTGTGTTCGTCCATGCTATCCCTCCGGATCCATTTGCTGCCCGCACCGGGCAGTCCCCAATGCAGCAGATGAGCCGGGCAGCCATTTTCCGGCTGCCCGGCAGTTTCATTCAGTCAAAATATGTCCGATCAGCTCGCATAGTTGAGCGGGTTCTGGCGCACGCCGTTGACCGTGACTTCCAAGTGCAGATGCGGGCCGGTGGAGTTGCCGGTCGAGCCGACATAACCGATCGTCTGGCCCTTGGAGACCTTCTGGCCGACGGACACCGCAATGGAGCTCATGTGGCCGTAGAGCGTGGTGATGCCGTTGCCATGGTTGATGACGACGCAGTTGCCATAGCCGGACACGGAGCCGGCCGTAATGATCGTGCCGCCGTCGGCCGCGACGATGGTCGCGCCGTAGCTTGCGCCGATGTCCACGCCGGAGTGATACTTCTGCGTCTGATAGATCGGGTGGTAGCGCCAGCCGAACTGCGAGGTGATGTAGTGGCAGGACGGGCACGGCCACATCATGGTGCCGGTGGAGCCGTTGGCTTTGCCCGGGTCATAGCCGGGGTTGTTGTTCTTGTTCGCTTCCTCCTGGCGGCGCAGATCCGCGACCTGCTTGTCGATCTGCGACTGGACGTTTTTCTGCTGCTGCTCATACTGGTCGTAGACGCTCTTATAGGCGTTGATATCCGATTCCAGGCTGGCGAGCAGCGCATTGGCCTCCGAGACCTTCTGCTGCAGCGCGACCTGCTTAGTCTCGAGCTCGGACTGCTTATCCTGCATCTCGGTGCGGGCATCCTCGAGCTCCGCCTTGACGGTCTCGACCTTTTCGCGGGCGGCCGTCATGTCGGCCTGCACCTGCTTATTATATGCAATAACCTCGCCGACCATGTCCATGCGGGCAAGGAGGTCGGACAGGCTGGTCGCCTCGAGCAGGATGGCGATGTAGGACATCTGGCCGTATTCCTCGAGGTGGCGCACGCAGCTGCGGAAGCGGACCGTCTGGGCCTCTTCCTCCTGCTTGGCGGCCTCGAGCTCAACGCCCTTGTCCTCGATCTGCTGGTCGTAGGCCGTGATCTGCTCCTTGACGAGCTCGATCTCTTGCTGGGCCAGATCGTTTTCCTGATCGAGCGCGGCCTTCTGATCCACCACGCTGGCTTTCTTGGAGCGCAGGCTGTTGATGGTCTTCTGCTGCTCTTTCTGCTTGGCCTGCAGCTCCTTGCGCTGCTGCGTGAGCCGGTTGATCTCCGACTGAGACGCCGCGCTGGCGTTGGTCGGGATCAGCGCTGTCATGAGCGAGATGACAAAGATCAGCGCGAGCAGCACGCAAATAACGGATCGAACGACTTTGCGGTTCATCTTCATTCTATTTCCTCCTTAGACTTTCAGATAGTTGCGAATGGCCGTGAGGCCGCCGAACACGCCGACGAGCACACCCACGCCGAGGAACACCAGCAGCAGCGGCAGCGACACGGACGCAAACGGGAGCACCGTGATGATGCCGGCCGCCATGGTGGACATGATCTTGCTGACGATCAGGCTGTAGAGCCCCCACTGAAGCAGGAACGCAATCAGGCCGCCGACCAGGCCGAGCACAAGGCCCTCGACCACGAACGGCAGGCGGATGAAGCCATTCGTCGCACCGACCATCTTCATGATGGCGATCTCTTCACGCCGACCGAACGTGGCCAGCTTGATGGTGTTGGTCATGATAAACAGGGACACCGCGATGAGGATCACGATCAAAACGACGGAGACCACGCTCACAATGTTCCGGAACGTGATGAAGTTTTCCGCATAATCCAGGTGCGCCGTGACATCGGCGATGCCGTCCACGTTCTTGAGCGCGGCCTGCGTGTCCTTCATGAGCGACAGGTCGTCGAGCGTCACGACATAGCGGTGACGGAAGACTGAGGCGTCAATGTTGTCAAAGAGGTCGGAGTCATACTCGGCCTCGAACGTCTGCATGGCCTGCTCGCGCGTGACGAACTCGACCGAGGCAACATTCGGCACCGCGGCAACCTTGGGCTCGATGGCCCGGGCCTCGTCCTCCGTGAGCGTCTCATCGACGTAGGCAATGACCTCGTTCTGGTTTTGCAGGCGGTCGATGTTCGCGTCAATGTTGAGCGTCAGCAGCGAGAAGCTGCCCATGATGAGCAGGCACGCGATGATGATCGTGATCGACGCGAAGGACATGAAACCGTGCGTGAAAATGTTTTTCACGCCCTGCGCCATCAGGTAGTTGAATCTATTCAGCTTCATATCCGTAGTACCCGTCCAATCCGTCACTGATGACTTTTCCGGCGTCGATAGAGATGACGCGCTTGGAAAAAGCGTCGACCAGTTCCTTTTCGTGCGTCACCACGAGGACCGTGGTGCCGAGCTCGTTGATCTTCTCCAGCAGCAGCATCAGCTCCAGACTGCGCACCGGGTCGAGGTTGCCGGTCGGCTCGTCCGCGATAATCATGCGCGGATTGTTCACGAGCGCGCGGGCGATGGCCACGCGCTGCTGCTCGCCGCCGGAAAGCTCCGCCGGGAAGCGCTTTTCCCGGTCGGCCAGGCCGACCAGCTCGAGCACCTGCGGCACGCGGCGGCGGATCTCCTTATTGGACGCTCCCACCACGCGCATGGCAAACGCAACGTTTTCATACACCGTCATCTTGTCGATCAGGCGGAAATCCTGAAAAATGACGCCCAGTGTCCGGCGCAGCTTCGGCAGCTTGCGGCGCTTGATGCCCTGCATGTCAAAGCCGTTGACCGTGATCTGTCCGGATGTGGGGCTCAGCTCGCCGGTGATCAGTTTGATGATCGTCGTCTTGCCGGAGCCGGACGGTCCGACCAGAAACACAAACTCGCCCTCATTGATCGTAAACGTGATACCATTGAGCGCCGCAGCTTCCGTGTTTCCGTAGACCATCTTCACATCGTTCATTTGAACCATAAGATGTCCTCCAATATGTTGGGCTTACGCCCGCCCGGGTAAGTGCTCAGAACTTGGCGGTGTTCTGAGCGTCGAGGTATTTCTTTACCATGACCGCGACCTTGAAGAGGATTGCATCCTCAAACTCGCGCAGATCCAGGCCCGTGATCTTCTTGACTTTCTCCAACCGGTATACCAAAGTGTTTCGATGGACGTAGAGCTTACGCGCCGTCTCCGAAACGTTGAGGTTATTCTCAAAGAAGCGATTGATCGTGTCGAGCGTGTCCTCATCGAGCGCCTCGATGGGGTTTTTCTTGAACGCTTCGGACAGGAACATCTCGCACAGCGTCGTCGGCAGCTGATAAATGATGCGGCCGATGCCGAGGTTATCGTAGTGAATGACCGGCTTCTCGTTTTCAAATACCTTGCCGACCTCGATGGCGACCTGCGCCTCCTTATAGCGGTCGGCCAGCTCGCGCAGGTGGTTGGCCGTCGTGCCGATGCCGATGACCGTCTGCACGTGCAGCTCCGTGTGCACGGCGCGCTCGATGCTCTCGGCCAGCGCGCAGATATCCTCCGAGGTCTCGTCCGGCGTCATTTCCTTGATGACGACGATGTCCGACTCACTCACGCTGAGCACAAAATCATGCTGCCGGTCCGGGAACATGTTCTGGATCAGCTCGAGCACGGCGATATCCGTCACGTTCACCTGACGCACCAGCAGCACGGCGCGCGGCACGTCGGTGGTAAAATGCAGCTCCTTGGCGCGCACATACACGTCGCCGGGGAGAATGTTGTCCGAAATGATGTTCTTGACGAAGGCAGCCTTATTGTGCTTTTCCTCGAAGTTCGTGCTGGCCTCCGTCATGCCGACGGCCGCGAGAATGCAGATGCTGCGCGCCGTCTGGTCATTGCCCTCGACGAACACGGCATACTCGAAGCGCGCCGTGCTGGCAGACAGGATCTTATACGTGCGCGTGTCCGTTGCAAACAGCTGCTCCTGCACTTCGCCCACTGCGGCCTGAAAGTCATCCAGACGCGAGCCGATCATCGAAAGCTCACTGCAGGCAATGACAAACCCCTGCTCGTCCACGACACCGATGCAGCGCGTGGTGGCGTCTTTCATCTGAACGATCACACCCTGAAAAATTCTGCTCGACATATCTTTTCCTCCTACGAACGGACGCCGCAGTCTCCCACAGCACCTGCCAATTTCCTACTTTACATAATAGCCGATTTATGTGCATTTTTCAATAGAAAAATGGTCGTTTTTTGTGAATAATTTTCGAAATTTCGTGAGATAGTCGGATAATTTCCCGAACTTTTGTAAATTTTCACGAAGTTGGCAGCGAAAAAACGAGCATTGCCTCGTCTGGGCTCAGTTCCCGGTAAGCGCCCGGAGACAGCGCGGGATCGAGCGTCAGCGCCCCGATCGACAACCGGTGCAGCTGCAAAACCGGCGTCCCGCAGCCGGCGAGCATCCGCTTGACCATGTGGTATTTCCCCTCATAAACCGTGACGCGGCAGCCCCCCTGCTCCGGCAGGCGCTCGAGCCGGGCGGGCAGGCACTGCGTCCCGTCGCCGAGGACGACGCCCTGCGCGAAGCGCTCTGCATCCGCATCCGTCGGCTGCCCATCCGTGCGCGCGAAATAGACCTTCGGCACATGCTTTTTCGGCGTGATAACACGGTGGACATAGTCTCCGTCGTCCGTGACGAGCAGCAGACCGGTCGTGTCCTTGTCGAGCCGCCCCGCGGGCACGAGCCCAAAGCGCCGCAGCTCCGGCGGGAACAGATCGAGCACCGTTGGCTGGCTGCGGTCGGCCGTCGCGGTGAGGACGCCGGCGGGCTTGTGGAGCATGTAATAATGACAGGTCTGATAGCGCAGCGGCTGGCCGCGCAGACAGACGACTGCGGTCTCCGCGATCTTCTGCTCCGGCGCGCGGGTAGGCACACCGTCGACCGTGACCTCGCCACGGCGGATATACGCCTTGGCCTCGCGCCGGGAAGCGGCGCCGGTATCGGCCAGATATTTGTCCAGACGGATCACGCGCGCCCCCTCCTTTGCGGACATTTGGATTCATTATAACATATCCGGCGGCAAATTTGAATAGGGTTATTCCGAGGTGTGGTTATGAAGCTCAAATCCTTTCACTGGACAAGACGGACCGTCGTGTTCGCGCTCATCGGGCTGGCCGTGCTGCTGGCGCTGGCCGTCATCTGGCGCAGCAATGACGGCGTGCTCTCGGCGCACTACAACGTCACGACGACCGACGGGCGCATCGCCTATCTGCAGGCGCTGGGCTGGGAGGCGGACCCCGCGACCGAAACGACGCAGGAGATCGTGATCCCGCGCGTGTTCAACGGTGTCTTCGGCGATTACAACGCCCTGCAAAAGCAGCAGGGCTTTGACCTGTCCACCTACGCCGGCGAGACGTGCACGGCCTATACCTACCGCGTGACGAACTACGAGGGCTCGACGGACACCGTGCTCGCGCAGCTGTTTGTCTACCGCAACCGCGTCATCGGCGGCGACATCCACGCGACGGCCATGGACGGCTTCATGCACGGTCTGCGGTAAAGGGGTGAAAAAACTCCCGGCACGGATGTGCCGGGAGTTTGCTGTTTCATTGAGGGTTCAGGCGAGCGCCGTCCAGCGCTCGATGCCGGCCAACTCCTGCACCTCGGCGCAGATGCGCCGGCTGAGCGCGTTGAGCTTTTCGATGCGCTCAAGGTCGTTGCCGTGGTAGCCGACGCGCTTCATGATCGTCAGCGGCTTTGTATTTTGCGCCACGAAGCTCACGGCGACACAGTTCGGGATGGCGAACGCCTGCCCCTCCGTGCCATACGCCTCGATCACGCGGCGCATCGTCTCCTCGACGCGGTAGGTCTCCGCACCGGCGATCGCAAGCTCGTAGCCGATCTGCACCGTCATATCTGCCAAAAGATAACAATCCATAGTCGTCTTTCCATTCGCGTATATTTCCCGGCTGAGGCCGGACTTTTCGCTCTGACAGCGTACCACATTTTGCGGCGCAAATCAACGCGTTTTTCGTCTGCCCAGTCTTTCCGATTGGCGGTGCACGGCGCTGATTTGTGAGCACGTCACCTGAAATTTGTGGAGTTTTTACGAAGCGGAGCAAGCGAAAACGCCGAAACGCAATCATTTTCTCTGTACAATGCAGATCGATCGTGGTAGAATAAAATTTTGAAAGAGCGAGATCAAATATCTCAATATCGCTATTTTTCATCTCGGAGGATAACTATGCGCACACGCAAAACACTTGGCGGCGCGCTCGCTGCCATTCTATTGCTCATCCTGACGCAGCTGATTGCGCAGGGAGCAGCCGGTCTGCTCGCCATGATCAAGCTCCCGGCCGGTGTCTGCAACATCATCGCCGGCATCCTGTATGTAGGTCTTGCCTACGCTGCGCTGCGGCTGCTGTGCGAAAAGGTGCTGCACGAGCATACGGCCGCACTCGGGATGCCGAAGCTGCACATTCAGCCCCGCTGGGCAATCACGGCGGTGCTCCTGCCGCTGGCCGTGACCGGCTGCTATCTGCTGCTCTTTCGCGGCACATTTGTGCGCACGGATATGCGCAGCGGCGAGATGTTCAGCACCCTCAGCGCCGGGATCGCGTTCACTGGCATCGCCGCCGGATTCGTAGAGGAAATGGTCTTTCGCGGCGTGATCCTGAACCTCTTTGCGCAGCGTTGGAACAAGGTCGTCGCCGTCATCGTGCCGTCGCTCCTGTTTGGCATTGTGCACATTCTGGGCGCGGATTTTACGTTCGGAAGCTGTCTGCTCGTCATCCTCACCGGGACGATGGTCGGCGTGATGTTTTCGCTCATTGCGCTGCAAAGCGGCTCGATCTGGAACAGTGGGATCGTGCACGCCGTCTGGAACATCGTGATCATCGGCGGCGGGCTCTCGATCGGCGAGGCAGCAGATGCGCACGCCGTTGCGAGCTATGTGCTCGAGTCAGACAGCTTCGCCGTCACGGGCGGGCAATTCGGCATTGAGGCGTCTGTGATCTCACTTGCCGGGTACTGCATCGTCGCCGCGATCGCATATGCGCGGCTGCGCGCAGACAACGCAAAGCGCAGCTAACCGAAACCGGATAACAAACGGCGGGCTGTCCGAGATGGGCAGCCCGCCGCTTTGTCTCATCAGGCATCTAAAAAAAATTCTCCCCCGGCAAAGCCGGAGGAGAATTTCAAAGCGATGAATTACTCGTTGATGGCGATGACAACACCGGAACCAACGGTACGGCCGCCTTCACGGATAGCGAAGCGCAGGCCAACCTCGATCGCGATCGGGGTGATCAGCTCGACGTCCATGTCGACGTTATCGCCAGGCATGCACATCTCAACACCCTCGGGGAGGTTGATGACGCCGGTCACGTCGGTGGTACGGAAGTAGAACTGGGGACGGTAGTTGTTGAAGAACGGGGTGTGACGGCCGCCCTCTTCCTTGGACAGGACGTAAACCTGGCCCTTGAACTTGGTGTGGGGGTGGATGGACTTCGGAGCAGCGAGAACCTGGCCGCGCTCGACGCCCTTCTTGTCGATGCCGCGGAGCAGGCAGCCGACGTTGTCGCCAGCCTCGGCGAACTCGAGGGTCTTGTGGAACATCTCGGTGCCGGTGACGGTGGTCTCCTGGGTGTCCTTGATGCCGACGATCTCAACCTTATCGCCAACCTTGACAACGCCACGCTCGACACGGCCGGTAACGACGGTGCCACGACCGGAGATGGTGAACACGTCCTCGATGGGCATCAGGAACGGCTTGTCAGCAGCACGGTCCGGAGTCTTGATCCAAGTGTCAACAGCGTCCATGAGCTCCCAGATGCACTTGTACTCGGGGGCCTTCGGATCGGTGGACTCGGAGATCAGAGCGTTCAGAGCGGAGCCCTTGATGATCGGGGTGTCGTCGCCCGGGAAGTCGTACTTGTCGAGCAGCTCACGGACTTCCATCTCGACGAGCTCAAGCAGCTCGGGATCGTCGACCTGGTCGACCTTGTTCAGGAACACCAGAACGTACGGAACGTTGACCTGACGGGCAAGCAGCAGGTGCTCACGGGTCTGAGCCATCGGGCCGTCGGAAGCAGCGATAACGAGGATCGCGCCGTCCATCTGAGCAGCGCCAGTGATCATGTTCTTGATATAGTCGGCGTGGCCCGGGCAGTCGACGTGCGCATAGTGGCGGCCCTTGATCTCGGTGCCGTCAAGGCCGATGCGGTCGTCGGTCTGGTACTCAACGTGAGCGGTGTTGATCGTGATGCCACGAGCCTTTTCTTCCGGAGCCTTATCGATCTGGTCGTAGGCGGCGAACTCGGCGCTGTTCGGGTCAGCCAGGGACAGAACCTTGGTAATCGCAGCGGTCAGGGTGGTCTTGCCGTGGTCGATATGGCCGATGGTGCCGATATTGACATGGGGCTTGGTTCTATTGTACATCTGCTTTGCCATTAGAATATCCTCCTAATTCTAAAATAATGTTGTGACTTACTCTCTTATAAGGCACATTGTGCCGGTTGCGCAGGTCAGTTGCTGCCGTGGATGATCTTCTCCTGAAGAGATTTCGGCAGCTCTACGAAGTGGCTGGGCTCCATGCTGTAGGTCGCGCGGCCCTGCGTTTTGCTGCGCAGGTCGGTCGCATAGCCGAACATGGATGCCAGCGGCACGCTTGCAGTGACGATCGCCGCACCGTTGCGGATGTCCGTGCCGGCGATCTGACCGCGGCGGGCATTGATATCGCCCATGACGTCGCCCATATAGCTTTCCGGTGCCGTAACGACGACCTTCATGATGGGCTCGAGGAGCGTCGGGCCCGCCTTCTGGCAGGCTTCCTTGAATGCCATGCTGCCGCAGATCTTAAACGCCATCTCGGACGAGTCGACCTCGTGATACGAGCCGTCGAGCAGCGTGACTTTCACGTCCACGACCTCATAGCCCGCAAGCACGCCGGACTGCATTGCGCCCTGGATGCCCTGATCCACACAGGGGATAAACTCTTTCGGGATCGCACCGCCGGTGATCTGGTTGATGAACTCGTAGCCCTTGCCGGGTTCGTTGGGTTCCACCATGAGCTTGACGTGTGCAAACTGGCCTTTGCCGCCGGTCTGGCGCGCGTAGCGCGTGTCCACCGTAGCGGCCTTGGTGATGGTCTCTTTGTAGGAGACCTGAGGTCTGCCGACATTCGCCTCGACGCGGAACTCGCGCAGAAGGCGATCGACGATGATCTCCAGATGGAGCTCGCCCATGCCGGCGATGATGGTCTGGCCCGTTTCCTCGTCCGTGTAGGCCTTGAAGGTGGGGTCTTCCTCGGCAAGCTTGCCGAGGGCGATGTCCATCTTCTCCTGCCCGGCCTTGGTCTTGGGCTCGATTGCTACGCGGATGACCGGTTCCGGGAACTCCATCGACTCGAGTACGATCGGGTACTTTTCGTCGCAGAGCGTGTCGCCGGTCGTCGTATTCTTGAGGCCGACCGCCGCCGCGATGTCACCGGAATACACCTGCGTGATATCCTCGCGGTGGTTGGCATGCATCAAAAGGATGCGGCCCAGACGCTCGCGCTGGCCCTTGGTGGAGTTCAGGACGGATTTGCCAGCTTCGATCGTGCCGGAATAGACACGGAAGAACGCCAGACGGCCGACGTACGGGTCGGTCATGATCTTGAAGGCCAGAGCGGAGAACGGCGCGGAATCGTCCGCGGCGCGGTGCTCGACCTCATCCGTCTTGGGCACCGTGCCGGTGATCGGCGGGATGTCCAGCGGGGACGGCATATAATCGACGATGGCGTCCAGCAGCTTCTGCACGCCCTTGTTCTTGTAGGACGTGCCGCACACGATCGGGACGAACTTGACCTGCGTCGTGGCCTTGCGGATGGCCGCCTTGATCTTTTCGGTGGGGACTTCCTCACCTTCCAGATACATCTCCATGATCTCGTCGTCGAAATCGGCGACGGCCTCAAGGAGCTGCGTGCGGTACTCTTCGGCCTCGGCGCGCATATCCTCGGGGATCTCCTCGACGCGCATATCCTTGCCAAGATCGTCGTAGTAGACATCCGCCTTCATCTCGAGCAGGTCGATGATGCCGCGGAAGTCCGCCTCGGAGCCGATCGGCAGCTGGATCGGAACAGCGTTGCAGCGCAGGCGTTCATGCACCATGTCGACAACGTTGTAGAAGTTCGCGCCCATGATGTCCATCTTGTTGATGTAGATCATGCGGGGAACATTGTAGTGGTCAGCCTGTCTCCAGACCGTCTCGGACTGCGGCTCCACGCCGCCTTTGGCACAAAGGACCATCACGCAGCCGTCGAGCACGCGCAGGCTGCGCTCGACCTCAACGGTGAAGTCGACGTGGCCCGGGGTGTCGATGATGTTGATGCGGTTGCCCTTCCAGAAGCAAGTGGTCGCAGCGCTCGTGATCGTGATGCCGCGCTCCTGCTCCTGCGCCATCCAGTCCATGGTGGCGGTGCCTTCATGGGTCTCACCGAGCTTGTGGTTGACGCCCGTGTAGAACAGAATGCGTTCCGTCGTGGTCGTCTTACCGGCGTCGATGTGCGCCATGATGCCAATGTTTCTTGTGTTTTCAAGGGAATATTGTCTGGGCATAATTGATAGCTCCTAGTCGGAAGATTACCAGCGGAAGTGTGCGAACGCCTTGTTGGACTCGGCCATCTTGTGCGTGTCTTCGCGCTTCTTCACAGCAGCGCCGGTGTTGTTGCAGGCATCCATGATCTCGCCTGCGAGGCGCTCCTTCATGGTCTTTTCGCTGCGCTTGCGGGCATAGCCGGTCAGCCAGCGCAGGCCGAGCGTCTGGCGTCTCTCAGGACGCACTTCCATAGGAACCTGGTAGGTCGCACCGCCGACGCGGCGGGCCTTGACTTCGAGGCTCGGCATGATGTTGTTCATGGCTTCGGTAAACGCATCGAGCGGTTCCTTGCCGGTCTTTTCCTTGATGATGTCAAAAGCATCGTACACGACCTTCTGAGCAACACCCTTTTTGCCGTCGAGCATCACGCTGTTGATGAGCTTGGTCACCAGAACGCTGTTGTACATCGGATCCGGCAAAATTTCTCTTTTGGGAACGTTACCTCTTCTGGGCACTATACTTCCCTCCTTCATTAAAAAATGACTTCACAGGTACTCGAAGATGCGGTGCATCTCCGTCTGCGCCCCGGGGTTAACGAATACATATATATCAGTTAACAACAGGGCAAAATTTGCTGTTGGAACTTACTTCTTTCCTGCCTTCGGCCGCTTGGCACCGTACTTGGAACGGGCCTGCATACGTCCGGAAACGCCCTGCGTATCGAGCGTGCCGCGGATGATGTGGTAACGAACGCCAGGAAGGTCCTTGACACGGCCGCCGCGGATCATAACAACGCTATGCTCCTGCAGGTTGTGACCGATGCCCGGGATGTAGGCGGTTACCTCGTAGCCGTTGGTCAGACGCACACGGGCGATCTTACGAAGCGCGGAGTTCGGCTTCTTGGGGGTAGAGGTACGCACGGCAGTGCAGACGCCTCTCTTCTGAGGAGCGCTCAGATTGGTCTCGCGGTTCTTCAGGGTGTTGAGACCCTTCTGCATGGCGGGAGACGTGGACTTGTAGGTGACTTTCTCTCTGCCCTTTCTCACCAACTGGTTAAAAGTAGGCATGGTTTTCCTCCTTTCCTCGGAAATTTGATATATTTATACGATGCCAAAAAACAGCATCGGATAAACCGTGATTCTGCCGGAAAAATTTCAGGAAATCCCGGCCATTTTTGTGCTTTTTACACAGGCATGACAAATCCGTGGGCGCACGCCCACGCAAAATAGGATTTTAGCATATTGCACAAGATTCGTCAAGCATTTTTATTCAAGACGGAAGCAAAAATTTCACCGGGATATGCAGGCATATCCCGGTGAAACGGTTGGTATTTGGTCGTTTAAAGCGCATTGGAGATGTTGGCGAGGTCGGACAGATCCACGCCGTCATCCTCGGGCTCTGCGGGGGCCGCCGGCTCCTCGTTCGTCTCAAAGTTGCGGTAGCAGGCAAGGCCGCTGCCGGCAGGAATGAGCTTGCCGATGATGACGTTCTCCTTCAGGCCGACGAGATGGTCGATCTTGCCCTTGATGGCGGCATCGGTGAGCACCTTCGTGGTCTCCTGGAAGGACGCAGCCGACAGGAAGCTCTCCGTAGCGAGCGACGCCTTCGTGATGCCCATGAGGACATGCTCGGCCGTGGCGGGCACGAGGTCGGTCTCCCCTGCCGCGATGCGCTCGGCGATGGCGCGGTTGGCCGCACGGAACTCGTGCAGGTCCACGACAGCGCCGGACAGCAGATCCGTGCTGCCGGAATCGTCAACGCGAACCTTGCGCATCATCTGGCGGACGATGATCTCGATGTGCTTATCGTTGATGTCAACGCCCTGCTGACGGTAGACCTTCTGGACCTCCTGAATGATATACTGCTGGCAGGCGTCCACGCCGCAGATGCGCAGCACGTCATGCGGGCTGTACGCGCCGCTCGAGAGCGGCTGGCCCTTCGTGACCGTGTCGCCGTTGGCAACGAGGATGCCGGCAGAGTACGGCAGGTTGTAGGTGACGGTCTCACCATCGACCGGGTTGGTGATCGTGACGGCGTAGATGGAGGTCTTCTTCGTCTCCTCGACGCTGACGATGCCGGGGATCTCGGCGAGGGTGGCCATCTTCTTCGGCTTGCGCGCCTCGAACAATTCCTCAACACGCGGGAGGCCCTGCGTGATATCGTCGCCGGCGACGCCGCCGGTGTGGAACGTACGCATGGTCAGCTGCGTGCCCGGTTCGCCGATGGACTGGGCGGCGATGACGCCGACCGCCTCGCCGGCGTTGACCGGCTGGCCGATGGCCAGGTTGATGCCGTAGCACTTGGCGCAGACGCCGCTGCGCGCCTCGCAGGTCATGACGCTGCGGATCTTGACTTCCTCGATGCCATGCTCTTCGAGCACCTTGGCATCGCCGGGCATGAGCATATGGTCGGTATCGAACAGCACCTCGCCGGTCTTGGGCGACACGACGGGCTCGGCCGGGTAGCGGCCGTGGATGCTCTCGCCGAGGCTCTGGACCTCCTGTCCCTTGTCGAACACAGCGCGGGCCATGATGCCGTCGGTCGTGCCGCAGTCCTCCTCACGGATGATGACATCCTGCGAGACATCGACCAGACGACGGGTCAGGTAACCGGAGTCGGCGGTACGCAGTGCGGTATCGGCCAGGCCCTTACGGGCGCCTCGGGACGAGATGAAGTACTCGAGGACGGACAGGCCTTCGCGGTAGTTGGCCTTGATCGGGATCTCGATGGTCTTACCGGCGGTGTTCGCAATCAGGCCGCGCATGCCGGCGAGCTGACGGATCTGCGCCATGGAACCACGGGCGCCGGAGTCCGCCATCATATAGATCGGGTTGAACTCATCGAGGCAGTTCTGCAGGGCCGAGGTGACGTCCTTCGTGGTCTTTTCCCACTCGGACACGGCCAGACGGTAGCGCTCGTCCTCGGTGATGAAGCCGCGCTTGTACTTCTTCTCGATCGCGATGACCTTCTTCTCCGTGGCGGAGATGAGAGTCTTCTTCTCCTCCGGGACGGTCATGTCCGCGATGGAGATCGTGATGGCACCGATGGTGGAGTACTTGTAGCCGAGGGCCTTGACGTTGTCGAGCACCTCGGTCGCAACGGTGAAGCCGTGCTTTTCGATGCAGCGGTCGATGATCTTGCCGAGCTGCTTCTTGCCGACCTTGAAGCTGACCTCGAGGTCGAACATGTGCTCGGGATCGGTACGGTCGACGTAGCCGAGGTCCTGCGGGATGGGCTCGTTGTAGATGATGCGGCCGACGGTCGTCTCGATCGTGCGGTGCAGCGTCTCGCCGTTGACCTCGCGCGCAACGCGCACCAGGATCGGCGCGTGCAGGCCGACATCGCCGTAGTTGTAGGCCATGATGGCCTCATTCGGGTCGCGGTAAACCTTGAGCGGCTTATAGCTCGGGAGCTTGCCGCCATCGGCCTCGGCCTTCTTCTGCGCGGCGACGAAATCATCTGCGTCGACGATCTCATTGACTGGCAGGTCGGTATCGCCGGCGTCGGTCACGAACACCTGCTCGGCACCCTTCTCGGCCTTGCCGAGGCGGACGTAGGTCAGGTAGTACGCGCCGAGGATCATATCCTGCGTCGGCACGGTGACGGGGTGGCCGTCCTGCGGGCGGAGAAGGTTGTTGGCCGAGAGCATGAGGATGCGCGCCTCGGCCTGCGCCTCCGCGGACAGCGGGACGTGGATAGCCATCTGGTCGCCGTCGAAGTCGGCGTTGAACGCGGTGCAGCACAGGGGGTGCAGCTTGAGCGCGCGGCCCTCGACCAGCACGGGCTCGAACGCCTGGATGCCCAGACGGTGGAGCGTCGGCGCACGGTTGAGCATGACCGGGTGGTCCTTGATGACGACCTCGAGCGCGTCCCAGACCTCGGTGCGCTGCTTGTCGACCATCTTCTTGGCGGACTTGATGTTGTTGGCAACGCCGTCCTCGACGAGCTTTTTCATGACGAACGGGCGGAAGAGCTCAATGGCCATTTCCTTCGGCACGCCGCACTGATAGAGCTTCAGGTCCGGGCCGACGACAATAACGCTTCGGCCGGAGTAGTCCACGCGCTTGCCGAGCAGGTTCTGACGGAAGCGGCCCTGCTTGCCCTTGAGCATGTCGGACAGGGACTTGAGCGCGCGGGAGTTGGCGCCGGTGACGGCGCGGCCGCGGCGGCCGTTATCGATCAGGGCGTCAACGGCTTCCTGCAGCATGCGCTTCTCATTGCGGACGATGATGTCCGGCGCATTGAGCTGCATGAGGCGCTTGAGACGGTTGTTGCGGTTGATGACGCGGCGGTACAGGTCGTTGAGGTCGGACGTGGCGAAACGACCGCCGTCGAGCTGGACCATGGGGCGGATCTCGGGCGGGATGACCGGCAGGATGTCAATGATCATCCACTCCGGGCGGTTGCCGCTGCGGTGGAAGGCCTCAACGACCTCCAGACGCTTGACGATCTTCGCCTTCTTCTGGCCGCTGGCCTCCTCGAGCTCGGCGCGCAGCTGCTCGGAGAGCTTGGCGCAGTCGATCTGCTGCAGGAGCTTCTTGATGGCCTCGGCGCCCATGCCGGCCTCAAAATCGTCCTCATACTTCTCGCGCATGTCGCGGTACTCTTTTTCGGACAGGATCTGGCAGCGCTGCAGCGGCGTCATGCCGGGGTCGGTGACGATATACGCGCCGAAATACAGCACCTTTTCCAGCACGCGCGGGGTCAGATCGAGGATCAGGCCCATGCGCGACGGGATGCCCTTGAAATACCAGATGTGGCTCACGGGCGCGGCCAGCTCGATGTGGCCCATGCGCTCGCGGCGGACCTTTGCGCGCGTGACTTCGACGCCGCAGCGGTCGCAGATCTTGCCCTTGTAGCGGATCTTCTTATACTTGCCGCAGTGGCACTCCCAGTCCTTCGTGGGTCCAAAAATGCGCTCGCAGAACAGGCCGTCACGCTCGGGCTTGAGCGTGCGGTAGTTGATGGTCTCGGGCTTTTTCACTTCGCCGGAGGACCAGGAAAGGATCATTTCAGGGGAGGCAATGCCGATCTGAATTGCATCAAACGGGGTGTAGCTCATGTTTTATTCCTCCTCCTTGTCAGAATCGTCCGTATAGTCATCGTCGTCGCCGGCATCGCCGAACGCGCCGAGGCTGTCGTCTTCCTCCACCGGTACGTCCTCGATCGTGAAGCCGCTGCCGGTGATCTCATCATCGTCGGACTTATAGGACATCTCATCGCGCATACCCGGGATGTAATCGTCCTCGTCGTCCTTGAGTTCGATCTCGTCGCCATTCTCGTCGAGGATGCGCACGTCCAGGCACAGGGACTGCAGCTCCTTGATGAGCACCTTGAACGACTCGGGCACACCCGGCTGCGGGATGTTCTCGCCCTTGACGATGGCTTCATACGTGCGCACGCGGCCGGTCACGTCGTCGGACTTCACCGTCAGGATCTCCTGCAGGGTGTAAGCCGCGCCGTAGGCCTCGAGCGCCCAGACTTCCATTTCGCCGAAGCGCTGGCCGCCGAACTGCGCCTTGCCGCCGAGCGGCTGCTGCGTGACGAGGCTGTAGGGGCCGGTACTGCGGGCGTGGATCTTATCATCGACGAGGTGGTGGAGCTTGAGGAAGTAGACCCAGCCAACCGTAACGTCGTTATCAAACTTCTGGCCGGTACGGCCGTCGTACAGAACACTCTTGCCGTCCTCGCGCAGGCCGGCTTTGTTGAGCGTCTCGCGGATGGTCTCCTCGTTGGCGCCGTTGAAGACCGGCGTTGCGACCTTCCAGCCGAGGGCCTGCGCCGCGTAACCCAGATGCACCTCAAGCATCTGACCGATGTTCATACGGGAAGGCACGCCCAGCGGGTTCAGCACGATGTCCAGCGGAGTGCCGTCGGGCAGGTAGGGCATATCCTCCTGCGGCAGGATGCGGGAAACGACACCCTTGTTGCCGTGACGGCCTGCCATCTTATCGCCGACGCTGATCTTACGCTTCTGGGCGATGTAGCAGCGCACGCACATACGCACGCCGGGCTGCAGCTCGTCGCTGTTCTCGGGGGTAAAGACCTTGACGTCGACAACGATGCCGTAGGCGCCGTGGGGCACACGCAGGGAGGTGTCGCGGACCTCGCGGGCCTTCTCGCCGAAGATGGCGCGCAGCAGGCGCTCCTCGGCGGTCAGCTCGGTCTCTCCCTTCGGGGTGACCT
>OIAF01000288.1_pt1 | contig 20807 bp, 10 predicted proteins | sample 1580751 | NCBI WGS metagenome assembly OIAF01 (sample SAMEA3882511, study PRJEB24775) | human gut metagenome | biome: human-associated habitat; feature: intestine environment; material: feces | place: Netherlands | collected 2009/2010
TCTGCCGTACCTCGCTCGCCGTATCGGCACTTAGAATTATGCGGTATTGCCTTAAATGATACCTATGTACCTTATTTACCGCCCATGAAAGCCGGCAGAGGTTTGTCCTCTTTGAGCCACTGGTGGTATTCGGCGGTGGCGGCAAATTCCACGTCACCGGCGGAGTTCAGCGCAGTCTCAACGGAGTCCTGAATAACGCCAATGATGAAGCCAACGCCGACGACCTGCATGGCAATATCATTGGAAATGCCAAACAGCGAGCAGGCCATGGGGATGAGCAGCAGCGAACCGCCCGCAACACCGGAAGCGCCGCATGCGCCCAAAGCCGACATGACGGACAGCAGGATGGCAGCAGGCACGGAGACCTGCATGCCCAGCGTGTTGGCGGCAGCCAGCGTCATGATGGTGATGGTAATGGCAGCGCCGTCCATATTGATGGTTGCGCCCAGCGGGATGGAGACGGAGTAAATATCCTTATCCAGGCCCAGCTTTTCGCACAGAGACATGTTGACCGGGATGTTGGCGGCGGAGCTGCGGGTGAAGAAAGCGGTCAGGCCGCTTTCACGCAGGCAGCGGAACACCAGTGGGTAGGGGTTGCGGTGCAGGTAGATAAAGATGATGAACGGGTTGATCACCAGCGCCATCAGCAGCATGGTGCCCACCAGCAGCAGCAACAGGCGCCCGTACTGGGTAAAGATGGACAGGCCGTTGTCCGACACGTTGGTAAACACCAGGCCCATAATGCCAAACGGCGCCAGGTTGATGATCCACCGCACAATGGTAGAAATTGCATCCGCCGTGTTGGCCATAAAGTTCTTGGTGGTATCGCTGCCCAGCTTTTTCATGGCAAGGCCGAACAGGCAGGCCCACATCAGGATGCCGATATAGTTGCCGTTCATGATGGAAGCAACCGGGTTAGAAACAATGTTGGAAAGCAGGGTGTGCATCACATCACCCAGGCCCTGGGGCACCACATCCGCCGTGGCAGCTTCCGCCAGAACCAGCGTCTGCGGGAACAGCTTGCTGGTCACAACGCTGAGCGCAGCCGCCACAAAGGTGGTGAGCATGTACAGCCAGACCACCGTACCAAAGCGGCGGTCCAGCTTGGAGGAGCCCTGCGCCAGTGCACTGGCAACAATAACAAACACCAGCACCGGTGCAACGCCTTTCAGCGCGCCGACAAACAGGTTGCCGAATTCTTCGATCCATGCAGCACCGGGGCAGATCAAAGCCAGCACCGAACCGACCACCAGGCCGATTGCAATGCGCAGGATCAGGCTGGTGGAGTTGTACTTGGCAGCCAGCGTTTTGGCCGCTTTTGTGAGTTGATTCATAACGATTCCTCTTCCCTATTTTAATTGGGTTTGGCAGATGTTCCGCACCTGCCCATTCCGCAGCCGCCCGCACAAACGGTTTCGCGGAATGTTTTCCATTATACCGCAATCGTTCAAGATTGCAAGAGGCGGACAGGTGTGCCCTATGGAAAAACAATCTATTTTATCGTTGATACGAAGTAAAAAATATTTAAAAAATGTTTTTGTGGACAATATATCTGTGTTCCGTCCGTGGACATTTCGTTGTATGAAAGAGGGCAGCATACGAATACACTGCCCTTTTATCTTGCTTTATTGGGAACACGGTTTAGAGCCAGATTCAGGGCCACAGGGAAACGCAGGCATATGGAAATTCGCCTGACAGCTTGTGGTAAACCTTCATATGGCCTTTTTTCCTCACTGATACCGGAGCGGTAATCATCTCTCTGCTTTTGGCAGGGCAATAAACAACTTAAAAGCCAAGACAAAGAAAAAGAGCCTCAAGCCAAAGCTTGAAGCTCTTTGGTGCGGATGAAGGGATTTGAACCCACACTCTTTTAAGGGAACTAGAACCTGAATCTAGCGCGTCTGCCAGTTCCGCCACATCCGCTTATTTTGTTTGGCCGCCTCACCGGCGACGAGTATTATTATAACCAAGTATCCCCCTTTTGTCAACACTTTTTGAAAGTTTTTTTATTATTTTATGCCTTTTTAGTTTCGTCAAAATACCGTTCGTTTCATCGTCATTTATTTCCCATATCTTACAAAGTTTTTCCTGTTTTTGTTTCCCGAACTCCCCTTTTTCATCCGAAATTCCTCTTTCCAAAAGAAAAGCACAAAATTTCCTTTGTGATTTTTTCAAAAAAGAGTAGCGATATTTTTTTCTTTTCCCGTAAAAGGTTGACTTTTATAAGGCTGCGGAACGGTCAATCCCGTTCCCTACAGCATTTTTTCAGCATGTGGCTAATGATACAGTGCCCTATCGTGCTTTTCATCCGCGGATGGATTTCAAAGTTTTATTTTAGGCAACACCGCACAATTCCCGCCTGACGGCTTCAGCACCGCTCCGGCGGCTGCGGCACGGCATCTGCGTTGTCAAAATGCTCGATAAGACATCCAGTATTATCTGCGCTTTTGGCTTAGCATCTGCCGCACCTCGCTCGCCGTATCGGCACTTAGAATTATGCGGTATTGCCTTTACAACTTCACAAGTATCTCCCCCGCACCGGAATCCGATTGCCCTTCTCCCCTATCCCCCAACCGCGCGTACCGTTCATCTTCATCCGCTCCCCCACCCCAAAACAAAAGGCATGTGCCCCCTTATCTCTATCATAAGGTGGGCACATGCCGTTACATTATCATGATTTTATCACGCCAAAGTCATCAGGCAATGCAGCCATCGGCAAAGCTGTTGCGCTTGGCTTTCTCTTTCTGCTGGTTGCGCTTGGCGATGATTTCTTTGCTCAGGCCAATACGGTTGGTCTTGAAGTGGAAGAACGGGCGTTCCGGTACGGTGAAAATCTCCACCGGACGCATGTAACGTTCCGGCAGGCAGGCATTGATCTTATCGCGCACATCGTCCAAGGTGTAGCCATCTTTGAGCTGGACGTACAGGTACGGCAGGAAGCAGCCCTCGTGCTCATCATCCGGCACGATAACAAAGAACTCGTCCTTGATGCCCTTGATATCGGCATCGGCCACGATGTTCTCCAGCGGCTGCACCATCAGGTCGCCGCCGCCAAAGCGCGGGGATGCGCCGCGGGTCATCGTGTAGAGCACACCGTCCTCGGACATATAGCCAATATCGCCGGTGTGCAGCCAGGTCTTGCCGTCTGCGTGGACCTGCAGTGCCTTGGCGGTTGCTTCGGGGCGGTCATAGCCCAGCATCACGCCGGGGCCCGTCATGCAAATCTCACCGGGGGTATTGTAGGTCAGCTCTTCCTGGGTGCCGGGCTTGAAGATGCTGATGACGCTGTGGATCATCGGCACACCAACGTTGCCGTCACGCACCGGGAACGGAGCCATGGGCAGAGTGGCGTTGGAGCCGGCCTCGCTGCTGCCGTAGCCGGCAGTAAAGCGCAGGTTGCAGTTATGCTGCTTGAGGAACTCCTCAACATTGCGCAGCTGCTTGTTGTTGAATGCCTCGCAGCCGGCGCCGATGGCCAGCATGTGGGACATATCATAGTCAGCCGGAAGACGCTTGCTGCGGCGGATAACCTCCACAAACATGGGGATCAGGGGCCAGTTGTTGGGGCGGTAGCGCATCATTTCCAGGTCAACATCGTACACATCCACAAACGGATCCAGAATGAGCAGCATACCGCCGGCCAGGGGCAGCAGCATCATGGAAACCACAACAGCGATCAGAGCCGGGGGCAGGATGGTCAGCAGCCAGGTGGGGCGGAATTTATCCGAAGAGCCATAAAAGTTCATCTGGGCCAGCACGCCGATGATGCTGTGTGCAGAATGGATGACCTGCTTGGAAGGGCCGGTGGAACCGCTGGTGTAGGCGCGCAGCAGCGGGCGGTCAATGTTGACAGGAGCGGGCACAAAGCCGCGAAAACGCTGGCCCATGTTACAGAAATCAGCCCACATCATGGTATCAGAGCCACGGGCGGGAGCATCCGGATACAGGGCATCCAGGGAATGCTGCAGGTAAACCGGCATAGCGGCGCGGTCGCCGCTTTCCAGAGCGGGAACGATAACATAGGTATTCACGTTGGTCTGCTCACGGTAGGCTTCGATTTCGGCCTTGGAGAAGAAGTCGTGAACAAAAATCACCTTGGCATTGGCTTTCTGAACAGCTTCAATGTTTTCTTCCAGGGTGTTGTCACGGCACAGCAGCGAAGCGCCGATGCGCTCGGCTGCCAGCAGCAGATAAATGAATTCCGGCACAGAACGCAGGAACACGGGGATCTGGTCCCCCTGCTTGATGCCAAGCACCTGCAGAGCGCGGGCGGTGGCGTCCACCTTACGGAACACAGTACCCCAGGTGATATCCACGCCATAGTAGTGCATGGCAACCACGTTAGGGTCTGCAGCGCGCACGGAGAGGTACTGCTCCACGGTGCAGGCCGGAACCTGGATACCGCGCAGAACATCCGGATAGAACTTCATCCAGGGGCGGTCAATGCTGGGCTTGCCAGTCAACATCGCGTTTTCATTCATTGCAATTTCCTCCAAATGTCTTTCCCTTATAGTTGCAGGGAATTAAATTATCCAAATCAAATCACGCCAAACCTTTATGGCGCTTTCCCCTGCTGTGCACATCGTTGCACAGCGTCACCGAACCATAACGCTACAATTATCTTCGGTGCTGAACATAGTATACCATTCCTGTTTACGGAAAGCACGAGAATCCCATGGCACAAATTTCCAGAAATTGATTCCGCATGATTCACTTTTTTCACATGGATTTTCACGCTTTGGCATGGAGTTTTCTTGCAATTTCATTTTCCTCGGTGCAACAAAAGCCCCAGCTACCGCAGCAGCCAGGGCTTTATGTTTATGCGTATGTATGTTGTATTTTTAGATTTTGTTCATCCAGTTCTCTTGCAGTTCTTCCATTTCATCACTTTTGGCGCGGGTAATCAGATGGATTCCCTGCAGGACATGATGGATGTGCTCCGCAATGGCGTTGCGCTCTTTTGTCACGTTCTGGTCATCCAAATTCCAGACCTGATCAAAATATTCACTCAGGCGGTCTTCCATCACACTGTTGTTGACCATTGCAATCCGGTTGATGGGGCAGTTGTTATCCAGCCGAAGATACGATGCAGCGCCAGAAAGAAACATATTGGGGTCCGCCACATACTGGAAATCGTTCACAATGCGGCCGCTGATCAAGCGGAATTCAAGTTTTTCACGCTGCTTGCAAAGCTGCAGCACATAGCTGATGCACCGGCTGCGCTGATCCGGGGTAAGGCTGACCTTGTAACTGAAAAAGTCCAGCTCGCCGGAAACCGCCATGGAGGAAAATGCAGCTTCATAAATCAGGATGCGGATGTTTGTTTCCTCCACCACACCTTTGGCAAGGTTGTGTACGCTACGCAGCTCCGCAGGGGTAGCACCCAAAAAATCTTTCAGCTCGGCCTCGTGGGCGGTCAGGATCTCTTCAAACAAGTCATCCGGCAGCAGAAGCTCATTCAGGTGGCCGAACATCCACCGCAGATTGGAGGCCAGCAATGTGTGCATATAGTCGTACTGGCTGATCAGCTGGCGCATGCTGGTATCGCGGAAAAGCTGGTCATCCCGCACGCAGAGCTTGGAGAAGTTATCATACAGGCTTTCGCAGTTCTGCGGATCCTCGGTGGCGGTAACGGCAGCGCAGCGGCTGTGTCTGACCAGCAGGCCGGTAATGGCAAAATCGCCCTTGACCACAAACACCGCGCGCCCGGCAGCCGCGGTGCTGCCAAACAGCTTGAAATGAATATGGCTGAAGTTGGTCAGCACGTTGATAATGAGCGCGGCATCATAAATGGGGTCCCATTTTTCGCGGCTGATATCGATCATCAGCTTGAAATAGACGTTATCATAGCTGCGCTGGTCCACCAGCTGGCCGTTTTGCAGGTTGGCAACTTTCAGGCGGTATTCACGCGCCATTTCCATCAGGTCCATCACAGCCACAATGTCCAGCTGGCTGACGCGGCGCAGCACGGGGTGCGCCATTTTGGTCAGGTATTGCAGCATGTTCAGCTCGGCCCAAAAGTCCGTATAGGGGCCAATGCGCGCCTCGCCGCTGTCCAGTTCCTCTTGCAAATAATCATATTCAGCAATCAGGTTATCATAAATGGCGGCTTTCAGGTCACTGGGGATGCTAACGCTGTATTCCCGCAGCAGCAGGTTACGGCCATCATCGGTGGCTTCATCCACCACGCAGGCACTGATGCCCTTCATCACGCGCTTTTCAGTCTTTTTGGCAGGCAGCATGCGGCCGCTGACCCATTTGCTGATATAGGAAACATCGTATTGCAGGCGCTTGGCCAGGGTATAGTTCTTGACTTCCGCAACTTCCAGCAAATGCTCCAGCAGAATGCTGAATCTATTTTTATCTTCCATTGCACCAAATCCTCTTCGCCCATTTAGTTTGCACTTTTCTTTTATTCTATTATACAAGTTCCATATTTCGATTGCAAATTCAAATGATAACAGGTAAGGAGAAAACGAAGAAAATATATTAAAATCTTTCACAATTCGCGGCCGCATTCTTTGGCATTCATGCCAGTTTGTTGTTTTTTTGTTGTTTGAACTGACAAAGTTTGTTTGTTCTGCTTGTGATATCCTCCAAAAATTATACTTCGCGCGCCATATTTGCCAAATTTAGCCGCAGCTTTTTAGTAGGTTTTGCCCTTGCACCGGCCTGATGTGCTCGCCATGTTTTTGTGTGTTGCCTTTATTATGCGGGTAAGGTAAATTGCGATTTTTTAATCGTGTACTATTTCTAGCTTTCGGCGGGGTGGGGTCCCCCGCCCTACTGGCCTGGCAAATATTTCACCGAACCTATGCCCACAAATACAAAAATGCCGCAGCAGACTGTTACATCTGCTGCGGCATTTTATTTAGGGGTTAATGGGCTGGGTTACAGCTCATTGTTCAGGCTGTGGGATTACTGCAGAACGCCGGTGTTCTTATCAAAGTGATAAGTGCGGCCGTCGATGACTGCATCGCCCTTAGCCATGGTGCCATAGATCGGGTCGAAATAGTAACGCTTGTCCGCGCTCCAGCCCTTGATCATGTGGCCCTGTGCATCGTAACGGACCCACTTGCCGGTACCATCGGCGCGGTCAGCCCACTGGCCAGCTTCGGATTCCTGATAGACATCCTTGCTGGTGGCTTTCTTGCCCTGATCAACAGAGTCCAGCCAGTACCAAACATCGGAAGCCGGGTCATAGATTTCCTTGCCGCGGCCATCCAGGCCCTGGCGAACGCCCTTTTCGTACCAGAAGTCAGCGCCTTTGATGGTCAGCCACTGGCCGTCCAGAGCGATACCGGTGTACTCGTCAAATGCGCAAGGTACACCGTCAATATCGCCTGCGCCCTTAGCCATAGCGCCGGTGATCAGGTCAAAGTAGTAGGTGCCCTTATCGGTCGTCTGCCAGCCCTTGACCATGTGGCCGTTCTCATCGTAACGGACCCACTTGCCGGTGCCATCGGGCTTATCAGCCCACTGGCCGGCGGCGGATTCCTGGTAAACGTCCTTGCTGACGGTCATTGCGCCGCCCTGGACAGCATCCAGCCAGTACCAGGCGTCGGAATCGGGATCATAGATCTCTTTGCCGCGGCCGGTGGTACCCTGCTTCACGCCCTTTTCGTACCAGTACTTCTTGCCGTTTTCTTCAACCCAGCCGTTCTTCTCGCCGAACTTGGCGGTGTAGTCCTTGCCGTTGAAGGTGACAGCAGCGGTGGTAACGCCGCTGGTCTGCTTTACAGTTGCATCCACGAACTGTGCGCTTGCGCAGTTCTTATCGGTGCAGGTAAAGACAGCCATTGCGGTAATGGTGGTCTTTTCAGCGGCACCATGGACGGTGCGTTCCTCGGCCTCAGTAGACGGTCCCTTTTCAAAGGTTGCTTCAAACTTCACATGGTTTGCAGGCATAGTGAAGGTATACTCGCAACCGTTCTTCAACTCACTCGTAACCTCTTTGCTCTCACTGCCATCATCATACATCACCTTGGTCAATTCGTAGGTGGTACCATTCGGCGTGATGGTAGCTGTAACATTTGTACCTGCCGCGAAGCGGGTCTTACCATCAGTAAATGTGATAGTGCCTTCGCCTTCGCCCAGCATCTTAACTTCAATGCCATACTCAACGGTCGTAAACTTTACGCTGACATTTACATCGCCGTCCGGCATTTTGAAAGTATAGGTATTTTCATCTACCTTTGTGGTGGAGACATCAACTTTGCCAGATGTAACCGTTACGCCTGCCAGCTCAGTCAGCAAAGTATCTGTATCTATCGGGTTGATCTTCAGTGTAACAGTATCACCAGACTTTAGACCCTCAAGCTTTTCAGTTTCCTGTTCATTGACCGTAACTTTGCCGTCGCCGTCCTTGGTAACAGTTACTGTGTAAGTCTCGGTCGCAATTTCCTCAAACGCAGCGCTAACGGTAACATCAGCGGCAGGCATCTCGAAGGTGTAGGTGTTTTCCTTACCGTCTACTGCCTTAAAGTCGTTAATTTCTTTCTTCGTTCCGCCATCCGTATAAGTAGCTTTCAGGCTGCCGTCCGTGTACTTAAAGTTGGTATTCGGGGTAACGGTAACAGTAACAACATCCTTCGCAGCTGCGGTTTTCGGCTCTACGCCCACAGTGCCGTTTTCAACAGTACCCGCCACAGTAACGTTATACTTCTTAACCTCTTCAAACGCTGCGCTGACAGTTGCATCGCCAGCGGGCATTGCAAAGGTGTAAGTGTTGGCCTTTTCTGTGTCAGGAGTTGCTTTCAGGGTCTGATTGTCGCCGTAAGTAACCACCACACCGTCAGCCGTCAGGGTATAGCCATCCTTCGGGGTAGCCACAACGGTAACGCTGGTGCCCTCAGCAACCTTATCCAGGTCAGCTTCGGGGCTGGTGATCTTCAACGTATCCTTGTTAGCATCGGCCACCTTGACCGCATAGGTCTTAGCGGCTTTGGTAACGCTGATGGTCACATCGCCGTCCGGCATGGTGAAGGTGTAAACCGTCTTAGCCTTTTCGGTGGTAGCCTGGGCTGCGGCTTCGTCCTGCGCTGCTTCCTGAACTTCAGTCAGGGCAACATCGGTATCGCCGTTCTTTGCGGTAACGGTAACGATATCGGTGCCTTCCTTTTCTACGGTCAGGGTAACGGTATCGTCCTTGATGTAGGTGTTGTTGGTGGTGCCCAGGGTCAGGGTAACGCCTTGAACTGCTTCCGGCAGGGTTACAGTGTGAGGTACGCTCTCGGTTGCGGTATGGCAATCAGAGCACAGGTACACATTGTTGCCAACGGACTTGGTTTCCAGCTCGTCCAGAGCCCAGGTATGGCCCTTGGGCAGTGCGCCGTCAGCGTACTTCTTTTCACCCTTGGTCAGGCCGTACTTGGTGGTGCGGTCCTGGGTGTAAGCGGGGGTATCGCACCATGCTTCAACGGAAACATTGGTGGTTGCGCCGCTGCTCAGGTCGCTGACCATGTCGGACATCGGCATGGTTTCAACCAGGTTAGCGCACCACATGAACTCTTCGTTCTTGTTCTTCTCGTCAGAGCTGCCCATGTTCTGGTTGTAACTCGGGTTGTAGTTCCAGGACTCGGTCTTGTAGCTCTTACGGTTTGCATAAGAAGTGCCGGAGGCATCGGTCTTGACTTCTGCCTTGCCGTCCACCAGTTCCTTATAGGTGTTGGACAGGTTGGTGCCGACAGAAACGACCAGCTGATCCTTGGTGGTGTTGATGCCGGTGATCACAGTCTGGCCCTGCTGGGTGGTGGTAGCAAAGCTGTAGCTGTCACGCAGGGTCAGGCCCGCCAGAGGATGGTTCTTGAAGGTGTTCAGATACTTCACACTGCTGGTATCCTGGGCGCTATCCATGATAACCATGCTCATGCCGGGAAAGTGGGTATCGGGAACCATGTTGCCGTCCTTATCCTTGGTCAGCTTAATGCCGCCATAGACGGTGTTGTATTCCTTCACTTCTTCCACTGTGCCGGTGGTCGGGTCCATACGGTAGATGGCGTTGTTGACGTTGAAGTACAGCTTGCCATCATACAGTGCGGTAGAGTGTACCAGTGCGGGGTAGATCCGCTTTGCAGCAGCGTCTGCCAGGCACTCGGTGTTCAGGTTGTTTTCAACCTTGGTATGCTTATCTTTTGCACTGGTATCGATCTTATAGATGGTGCCAGCTTCGGCCAGGACCTTGGCATTGCTGTCGTCATCATTGAAGTTGCTGCTGGTTTCCTTCAGATCGTTGTAGTACATCAGGATGATATCAAACGGGTCATCCGTCTTGGTAAAGCTGCTCATGCTGAAGCCGCCGGGTCTGCTGCTGGAATCCTCTTTGCGGATATAGTAGTTCGCATTACGCGGACGTGCTTCCAGAGTATCGGGGCCCTGGTTCTGCATCTTCTTCATGAACTGCTGCATCTGGGAGTTGTTACCAGAGCTGCCGGAACCAGAGTTGCCGTTGTTGCCGTTCTCGGACTGCTGGCGGCGCATGTTGTTATACAGGTTCTGGTTGGTCGTGGTATCAACGTAATAGAAGTAATTATTGTCGAAGTAGATGGGGCTGCAGATAGAGGTGAACCAGGTATCCTCGTAGCAGGTATCGGTGTAACGGGTCTCGTTCTTGTTCTCCGCCTTGGTGTAAGAGTAATGCGGCTTGCCGTTGTTCAACACAACATTGCCGTCATCATCCACATCGGGATTCTTGTTCTTGGTGTAGGTGTAGCCATCGTACAGCGAGTCAATGTAATCATAGTACTTGCTGTAACGGCCTTCCAGACCGGAGGGAGAAACCAGGAAGTTGACATGGCGCAGGTCGCCTGCGTTCTCAACGCGGGTCTGGGCCATGCACTCGGTGTTCACGTCATCATAGCAGACGTCAACATAGTACCAGTTCTTGTTGGGGTCGCCGGTGGTCATCGTAGCAGAGTTGCTGTCGCCCTGCAGCTTGTTGACCTTGACTGCGTTGAAGTAGTGGACGTTGTTGAACATGCCGCCGCCGAACGCATTACCGGCAACACTGGTATCAGAAGTATCGCAGTAATACAGGATCTGGGCAAAGTCAACAACAGCGTTATCGCCTACTTCATCGGGGGTCTTCCAGCTGCCGTCATCATTCTTATAGATGCTCTTGTTGTCAGGCAAATTCTGGACCATGTAGTTAAATGCAGCTGCATAGCCCAGGCAGATGCAGCCATACTCAACGCCGGAAGCGCCGATCCCGCCGCCCAGCAGGGCGCCGAAAGCAGTCATCTGGATGGGATCGTTGTTGCCGCCGCCGGTGATATCGCCCATGGAGCCCATATCGAATTCTGCAACCTGGGAGATCCAGTCGTGCAGGATCAGCAGCTTGGTGACATAGTCAGCGCTTTCCCCCAGCTTGGCAACCTGTGCCAGGCCTGCATCACGGATGGCTTTCAGAGCTTCGCCATAGGTCATAACGTAAGACATAAAGCCCTGCGGAAGGAACTGCAGCATAAATGCCATGGTGGTCGGCGGGACATCATCGTTCGGATCAATGCTGCACAATACCTTGATTGCGCCCATGGTGCCGGTGATGCTGCCATCCTCGCCCTGCTTCTGAACGCCCTTGGAGGTCCAGAACGGAGCAGCCACGCCGAAGTACTCTGCTTCGTCCTAGTTGAACTGCGACAGCTGGAAGTAGTAGTAGTTCATCTGCGCAGTCGAGACATCGTAAGTATTGGTGACCTGGTTGCCCTGGTCGTCCACATACACGGCAGTCTTCTGGCTGTCGTACAGCAGCAGGCTGTTCTTGCCCTTGTTGTCGCCGCTCTGATAGGTGAAGTTCACCTTGCTTGCGTCAACCGGGTTGTTCTGCATATCGTACCAGTTGCCGTCCTTCATTGCGGACACCAGGGTAACGCCGACGCCGCCGGAGGTGGTATCCAGGGTCGGGGTGCCGCCCACGTTGATGTAGACGGAATTGTTATTCTGGTCTACCACAACGCTGACCGGCATGGTCATTACCGGCTGGGTTTTGATTTCTTCGCCGCAGGCAGCACACTTGAAGGTGATGCCGGTGCATTCCCAGTCAATGGTAACGGGAGCGCCGGCAGAAATTTGTTTGGTTTCGCTGTTATAGAACAGCTGGGCGTTGCTGTAGTCAGCTTCCAGCTTGCCCTCGACCTTCTTCATTTCCCAGTTGAAGGTAGCAACAAAGTTGCCATCTGCATCCTTGGGCACGGCATGGCTCTGGCAGGGCAGGGCGGCAATGTCGTCGGTGCGGGTGTTGGGTTCTTTGTACTCTTTGCCAACCGGGCTCTTGTCAGCGGGCACGCTGGCAGAGTAAACGGTCTTGCCGGCAACGCCGGGCTTTGCCTCGGCGGTATCCTTGGTTACGGTGCCTTCTACCTTCTGGTAGGCATCGCCCTTTTCACAGGTATACACAGCGGTGTAAGCCCAGCCGTCATCGGTCTTGGTCCAGTAACCATCGGGGGTTTCCTTCCAGGTATGGGTGTGGCCATCCTCCGGGTTGGTGTCATTCCAGTACCATTTCGGCTCGCCATAGGTATGGCCGTCTGCAGCGGCGCTGGCCGCAAAGGTATCGGAGTTTTCAGCAACGTAAGCCTGTGCGTAGCTGTCAGCCTGCTGCGCAATCACTTCATCATCGCTGTTGGTCATGGACTCCATCGCAGAGGTCATGCCGGAGCTGCCGGTAAAGGTAACGGCGGTCACAACGCCTGCGGCGTTCGTCTCATAGCCCAGGTCGGTAACGGCGCTGGACAGATGATACGTTTTGATGGTGGCAGCCATCACCGATGCCATCTCGTCCTTGTTCAGGCCATAGGCTTCGGTGTTGATCTTGCCGGCTGCGGCGTTGGCGTACATGGCATCGGCCAATGCATTTTCCAACGCTGCAAGGCTCATGCCCGCCTTGCTCTGTGCAGTCGCTTCCAGCTTGGCATCGTCCTGCTCCAGTTCATGCACTTCGCCCTGGGCAGCCAGCGTTTGGGCTGTCTGCTTGATCAGGTCTGCGGTGCTGGTGAACTTGGGCAGGGACTGCACAGCGCTGGCCGCGCTTGCTGCGCTAGCTGCAACAGACTGCGCTACCGAAGAATCAATCTTGGTAGTTTCGGCTGCTGCGGGAAGCGCCACGCTTTGGGCAACCATGGCTGCTGCCAACACGGATGCACCAAAACGCTGAAGGTTTTTCTTCATAGTTTTATCCTCCCTTAAGTGTTACTACTTTCCCCTTTTGTGTGAAAAGTGGTACGGCAGATGTGCGGCACTTTGCAGGTGTTGATTGCAAAACGCCTGGTTGTGCTCCCTCGGTCTGGCGATCCCCTGCCGGGCTGCGGCCTGCTTTTGGGGCTTTTGGCCCCGGCACAGCGGCTGACAAAACGTTGTACCGGCTGCATGCCTTGGTCCCGCAAATGATAACCTTTCCGACACATCTAGGTATATACATTATATCACAGTTGCCAGAATTTGCATAGTTAATTAGAGCGGTTTCTATCTAAATTTTTCTCCTTGAATCAACTGAAACCTGTTTTTCGCACATTATTTGCGCTGCGGTGCGGTGACCCTTTGGCGGTATTTATTAACATTTTTGAATGGTTTATTCCTGATTTTATCAAATGATTGAACATTTACCCCGATAATGTTCTTTGCAATCTCTTAATCCAATCACCCGGTATTGTGATCGCGCATTTTTTGCCATTTCGGTTTGGCTTGTTGTTGAGAGATTTGGCAGAGATTGGAGGAAACTTGAAGGGAAAATTGTAGGTTGAGAATTACCCATTATAAATTGTACTGTAGAGAGCCTTCCTGACCGTTCCGAAAACTTAGGGATAGATCAACCCTTGCCCCTTAACCGCGACCTGAAATACACCTTCCCAAGGTAGGGCGGTGTGAGTGCCCCCTTCTGCTCCACTTTTTCAAAGTTCCGAATGGTGTCCTCTCCCCTATCTACAATTCCTGATGTTTTCATGATGCCTTCCTTGGTCTTCCACACCCGGCCTTTGCCCCCTCCCCGTCCCATAAGTCGTACACAACAAAAAGGCCCCTGCCTTAACAGCAGGAGCCTTGAAAGCTATATCACAAGCCGAAAATTACTTCTCGATCTTGGAAACAACGCCGGAACCAACAGTGTGGCCGCCTTCGCGGATAGCGAAACGCATGCCTTCTTCCATGGCAACCGGGGTGATCAGCTCAACGTGCATATCAACGTTGTCGCCGGGCATGCACATCTCAGTGCCTTCGGGCAGGGTGATGATGCCGGTAACGTCGGTGGTACGGAAGTAGAACTGAGGACGATAGTTGTTGAAGAACGGGGTATGACGGCCGCCTTCTTCCTTCTTCAGGACGTAAACATGGCCATCGAAAGTGGTGTGGGGATGAACAGAGCCGGGAACAGCCAGAACCTGGCCACGCTCGATCTGGTCACGGTCAATACCACGCAGCAGAGCGCCGATGTTGTCGCCAGCCTGAGCGAACTCGAGGCTCTTGCGGAACATTTCCAGACCAGTGATGGTGGTGGTCAGCTTCTCTTCCTTCAGACCAACGATTTCCATCTGATCGCCGACATGAGCAGTACCACGCTCAACACGACCGGTAGCAACGGTGCCACGGCCGGAGATGGTCATAACGTCCTCAACGGGCATCAGGAACGGCTTATCAGCAGCACGGTCCGGGGTCGGGATGTAGCTGTCAACAGCGTCCATCAGCTCCCAAATGCACTTGTATTCCGGAGCATCGGGATCCTTGGAAGTGCTCTCCAGAGCCTTCAGAGCGGAACCACGGATGATCGGGGTGTTGTCGCCGTCGAAATCCTGGCTGTCCAGCAGTTCGCGAACTTCCATTTCGACCAGGTCGAGCAGCTCTTCGTCGTCAACCATATCGCACTTGTTCAGGAACACAACGATCTTGGGCACGCCAACCTGACGAGCCAGCAGGATGTGCTCACGGGTCTGCGGCATCGGGCCATCGGTTGCAGCAACAACCAGGATAGCGCCGTCCATCTGAGCAGCACCGGTGATCATGTTCTTGATGTAGTCAGCATGGCCCGGGCAGTCAACGTGGGCATAGTGACGCTTCGCGGTGTGGTACTCAACGTGAGCGGTGTTGATCGTGATACCACGAGCCTTCTCTTCAGGAGCCTTATCGATGCTGGAGTAATCCATGAAATCGGCGTCGCCCTTCAGAGCCAGAACCTTGGTGATAGCGGCAGTCAGAGTGGTCTTGCCGTGGTCAACGTGACCGATGGTACCGATGTTGACATGCTCCAAAGAGCGGTCAAATTTTTCCTTTTCAGCCATTGGAAGTATCCTCCTTTAATTCAAACAGATAAAATAGCCTGTTGTAAGGCTATCATACTAGATTTTTCAAGAAAAATCAAGTATTTTGCGCGAATTTGTGCAGAATCAGCCCTTATTGCGCTCGGTCATGATCTTATCTGCAACACTCTTGGGAACCTGCTGGTAATCAGCCGGCTCCATGGAGTACTGGCCACGGCCCTGGGTCTTGGAACGCAGGTCAGTAGCGTAACCGAACATCTCGGACAGAGGAACCATAGCGGTGACACGGGCAGTGCCATCGGTGGATTCCTGGTTCTGGATCGCGCCGCGGCGGCTGTTCAAGTCGCCAATGACGTTGCCCATATACTCGTCAGGAACAACAACGTCAACCTTCATGATGGGCTCCATAATGACGGGGTCAGCCTTCTTCATAGCATCCTTGAATGCCATGGAGCCGGCGATGGAGAACGCCATTTCAGAGGAGTCAACTTCATGATAGGAGCCGTCCCACAGAGTGACCTTGACATCCACGACGGGATAGCCAGCCAGAATGCCGGACTTCATCGCGCCCTGGATACCGTTGTCAACAGCGGGGATGTATTCCTTCGGGATAGCGCCGCCAACAATACCGTTGACAAACTCATAACCCTTACCCGGGTTGGGCTCAATCTTGATCTTAACGTGACCATACTGGCCCTTACCACCGGACTGACGTGCGTACTTGGTTTCCTGGTTAGCATCCTTGCGGATGGTTTCACGGTAGGCAACCTGAGGTGCGCCAACGTTAGCTTCGACCTTAAACTCGCGGAGCAGACGGTCCACGATGATTTCCAGGTGGAGCTCGCCCATGCCGGCGATGATGGTCTGACCGGTTTCTTCATCGGTCCAGGTACGGAAAGTCGGGTCCTCTTCAGCCAGCTTAGACAGGGCAATACCCATCTTCTCGCTGCCAGCCTTGGTCTTGGGCTCGATGGCAACGCGGATAACCGGCTCGGGGAAGTTCATGGACTCGAGGATGATGGGATGCTTCTCATCGCACAGGGTATCACCAGTGGTGGTGTTCTTCAGACCAACAGCAGCGGCGATATCGCCAGCGTAGCAGATGTCGATATCCTTACGGTTGTTTGCATGCATCTGCAGGATACGGCCGATACGCTCGTCCTGATCCTTAACAGAGTTGTAAACAGTGGTGCCAGCCTCAACGGTACCAGAGTACACGCGGAAGAAGCACAGCTTACCGACATACGGGTCAGTCATAATCTTGAATGCCAGTGCAGAGAACGGCTGATCATCGGAAGAAGTGCGATCTTCTTCCTCGCCAGTCTCCGGGTTGGTGCCCTTGATGGCCGCAACGTCGGTCGGAGCAGGCATATAATCAACGATTGCATCCAACAGTTTCTGAACGCCACGGTTCTTGTAAGAAGAGCCGCAGACAACAGGAACGATCTCGTTGGAAATAGTAGCCTTACGCAGAGCAGCCTTGATTTCTCCCTTGGTCAGCTCTTCGCCTTCCAGGTACTTCATCATCAGCTCTTCGTCGGTCTCAGCAACAGCTTCGATCAGCTTGTCATGATATTCCTGAGCCTGTTCTTTCAGGTCTTCAGGAATTTCCTCAACGCGCACATCATTGCCCATATCATCATAGTAGATATCGGCTTTCATGTCGATCAGATCGATGATGCCGCGGAAAGTGTCTTCCTGGCCGACAGGCAGCTGGATAGGCACACCGTTAGCATGCAGACGATCATGCATCATCTGTACGCAGCGGAAGAAGTCAGCACCCATGGTATCCATCTTGTTGACGTAAACCATGCGGGGAACCTTGTACTCGTCAGCCTGGCGCCAAACGGTTTCAGACTGAGGCTCAACGCCACCCTTTGCGGCCAGAACGGTAACAGAACCGTCCAGAACACGCAGAGAACGCTGAACTTCAACAGTAAAGTCAACGTGGCCCGGGGTGTCGATGATGTTGATACGATGACGGTTCTTTTTGAACAGAGCCGGATCGTGCTGGGTCTCGGTGTGGCTCCAGTAGCAGGTGGTTGCAGCGGAAGTGATGGTGATACCACGTTCCTGTTCCTGCTCCATCCAGTCCATCGTGGCAGCGCCGTCATGAACTTCGCCGATCTTATGGTTAATACCGGTGTAGTACAGAATGCGCTCGGTGGTGGTGGTCTTGCCTGCGTCGATGTGGGCCATGATACCGATATTTCGGGTCATTTGCAGGGATACGTCTCTCGGCGTTGCCATGGCTTAAACCTCCTCAGTAAGCAGATCAATAACGGTAATGCGCGAAAGCCTTGTTGGCTTCTGCCATCTTGTGGGTATCTTCGCGCTTCTTGACAGCGCCGCCAACGTTGTTGGTAGCGTCGATGATCTCGGCGGCCAGGCGAGCGGACATGGTCTTTTCACCACGGCTGCGGCTGTACAGAGTCAGCCAGCGCAGGCCGAGGGTCTCGCGGCGGGCGGGGCTGACCTCCAGGGGAACCTGGTAGGTGGAGCCGCCAACACGGCGGGCCTTAACTTCGAGGCTGGGCATGATGTTTTCCATGGCCTTCTCGAACATTTCGAGAGGATCGTTGCCGGTCTTCTCTTTGACAGTCTCAAAAGCTTCGTAAACGATCTTCTGAGCGACGCCCTTCTTGCCATCCAGCATGATGCTGTTGACCAGACGGGTGACGAGCTTGGAATTGTAAATAGGATCAGCCAGAACTTCGCGCTTTGCGATTTTACCTCTTCTGGGCATCTTTCTTCCCTCCTTCACATTAATGATATCATCGGTACTCGAAAGTTAAAGAAAACTCCCGTTATGCCACAAAAGGGTCAGCCGACCATTTTATGGCGAAAAGATGTTTCCTTACTTCTTGGCACCGGCCTTGGGACGCTTTGCGCCGTATTTGCTGCGAGCCTGGTTACGGTTTGCAACACCCTGAGTATCCAGAGTACCACGGATGATGTGGTAACGGACACCGGGCAGGTCCTTAACACGACCGCCACGGATCAGGACAACGCTGTGCTCCTGCAGGTTATGGCCGATACCAGGAATGTAGGAGGTGACCTCGATACCATTCGTCAGGCGGACACGGGCAACTTTACGCAGAGCAGAGTTGGGCTTTTTGGGGGTCATGGTACGAACAGCGGTGCAAACACCACGCTTCTGGGGGCTGTTCATGGTGGTGTACTGCTTCTTCTGGGAGTTGTAGCTCTTCTGAAGGGCAGGAGCAGTGCTCTTGGTTACCAGGACCTCACGGCCTTTGCGTACGAGCTGGTTAAAAGTAGGCATTTCTTTTCTCCTTTCTTGATTATTCCGCGCAGTTTTTTGCGGGGGTTGTGCTTCCATTTTGGCCGCACTTGACCCCTTAACTCACGCATTTATTATAATAGCGGATAAACCACGCTCTGTCAAGAGTATTCACAAAAAATATTTCAAATAATCGTGCAAGATGCTGATTTTCTGCACTGGGGGTTCTAATTGTGCGCTTAAGATGTATCTGAAAACAAAGAATCAGATACCCCCTCGGACTTTCCCCTGCTTATTTTGCAGCTTCCAGCTGTGCCACGCAGGCTTCGGCTTCGTCCAGAATGCGGCCGAACTTATCCAGGGCAGCATCCACCGGGGCGGGGGTGGTCAGGTCCACGCCGGCATGGCGCAGCTCATCCAGCGGGTAAGCGCTGCCGCCCATGTGCAGGAACTCCAGGTACTTCTTAACAGCCGGTTCGCCGTTCTTCAGGATGCCCTCGGACAATGCCACGGCAGTGGAATAGCCGGTTGCATACTTATAAACATAGAACGGGCGGTAGAAGTGCGGGATGCGTGCCCACTCGTACTGTACTTCGTCATCCACAACCAGCTCCGGTCCAAAGTAGTCCACAATGAGCTTCTTGTACAGATTGTTCAGGGCGGCGGGGTTCAGGGCTTCGCCGTGCTCGGCCATGGCGTGGGCATCGCGCTCAAACTCGGCAAACATCGTCTGGCGGTAGACGGTTCCCTTGAAATTTTCGAGGTACTGATTCAGCAGGGCCAGGCGGGTTGCGGGATCCTGGTTCTTTTCTGCCAGCAGGTGCTCAATGAGCAGGTTCTCGTTGACGGTGGAAGCGACCTCTGCGACAAACAGGGTATAGTCGGCATACTGGGCAGGCTGGGTATGGCGGCTGAACCAGCTGTGCATGCTGTGGCCCATCTCATGCGCAATGGTGGAAACGCTGTCCAGCGTACCGGTAAAGTTGCACATGATATAGGGGTTGGAATCATAGCTGCCGCCGGAGTAAGCGCCGCCGCTCTTGCCCTTGTTGGGGAACACATCGATCCAGCGCTCGGCAAAGCCCTTGCGAACGATGGTGCCGTACTCTTCGCCCAGCGGTGCAACGGCATCCAGAACCATCTGCTTGGCCTGGTCATAGGTGTAATGGGCGCTGACGCCCTTGGTCAGCGGGGCGTACACATCATAGTAGTGCAGCTCGTCCACACCCAGGATGCGCTTGCGCAGAGCAACATAGCGGTACATATCCGGCAGGTGCTTGCGCACAGTAGCCACCAGGTTATCATAAACCTGGCCGGGCACGTTCTCCCCTGCCATGGACATGGCGCGGGAAGATTCATAATGACGGACGGAGGCTTCGGCGGTAGCGGTCTTGACAGCGCCGGAGTAAGAGGCAGCCAGCGTGTTGATGTGCTGGCGGAAGCTCTTGTAGTAGCTTTCAAAGGCATTCTTGCGCAGCACGCGGTCATTGGAGGTTTGCAGCAGGATGTAGTTGGAAGCGGTCAGCTCCACATCGTTGCCCTCGCCATCCTTGACGGAATCGAACACCATGTCGGCGTCTTCCAGGTTATCGGCAACATTTTTCGGGGTGCCGAATGCCTCACCGAAAGCAGCCAGCAGCTTTTCTTCCGGGGCGGTCAGGGTGTGAGGCTTTGCACGCAGCAGGTCTTCCAGAGCAAAACGATAGGGGGCAACCTGCTCGTCAGCCATGATGGCATTCAGGGTTTCCTGTGGCAGTGCCAGGATTTCCGGCTGAGCATAGGCGATGGTACCGACAGCCTTTACATATTTGGCAGTAGCGCGGGCATCCATGCTCTGGGCGTCATCAGCACGGGTATCCTCGCTCAGACGCAGGCTGGTGTAGACAGCCAGGTTTTCCAGTTCACGGAACACGCCGATTTCTGCATCATAAAATTCACGAATGCTGGCAGCGTTGTTCAGCTTGCCCTCCCAGGCAGCCAAATCTTCAATTTTGGGGTCAATGGCGGCAAAAGCCTTTTCCCATTCCGCATCGCTGGCGTACATTTTGGTCAGGTCCCACTGGTACTGCGGGTCCATCTCTTTGCGTTCTTTCAATGCTTCCGACATGGCGGATTCTCCTTTTCTATATGGTGTCTTTCTGAGCCTGTCAGGGAAGCGTTCTCCCCTGCCCTCCATGCAGGCACCATTCATCCTGCACAGACAAACCCAGTATAAAAGTATTATACACCAAATGTTAGAAAAAACAAATCCGTTTTTATTTAAGGCAATACCGCACAATTCCCGCCTTACGGCTTAAGCACCGCTCCGACGGCTGCGGCACGGC
>OIAF01000309.1_pt1 | contig 19904 bp, 18 predicted proteins | sample 1580751 | NCBI WGS metagenome assembly OIAF01 (sample SAMEA3882511, study PRJEB24775) | human gut metagenome | biome: human-associated habitat; feature: intestine environment; material: feces | place: Netherlands | collected 2009/2010
GCCGTGCAGGAAATGGTCAAGAAGCTCACCGGCAAGGAAGGCTTCAAGGGCATCAACCCCGATGAGTGCGTGGCCGACGGTGCTGCCATCCAGGGCGGCGTGCTCGGCGGCGACGTCGCGGGCGTGGTCCTGCTCGATGTGACCCCGCTGTCCCTCGGCATCGAGACCCTCGGCGGCGTGTTCACCAAGCTCATTGAGCGCAACACCACCATCCCGACCAAGAAGAGCCAGGTGTTCTCCACCGCGGCCGACAACCAGACCTCTGTCGAGGTCAACGTCCTGCAGGGCGAGCGTGAGATGGCCGCTTACAACAAGAGCCTCGGCCGCTTCCAGCTCGACGGCATCGCCCCGGCCCGCCGCGGCGTGCCGCAGATCGAGGTCACGTTCGACATCGACGCCAACGGCATCGTGAACGTCTCCGCCAAGGACCTCGGCACCGGCAAGGAGCAGCACATCACCATCACCTCCTCGACCAACATGTCCAAGGAAGACGTGGACAAGGCCGTCCGCGAGGCGGAGCAGTACGCCGCCGAGGACGCCAAGCGCAAGGAAGAGATCGACACCCGCAACCAGGGCGACCAGATGGTCTACCAGACCGAGCGCACGCTCGAGGAGCTGGGCGACAAGGTCGACGCGGCTGAAAAGGCCGAGGTCGAGAGCAAGCTCAACGAGCTCAAGGAGACCCTCAAGGGCAGCGACACCGCAGCCATCAAGGCCGCGACCGAGGCGCTGACGCAGGTGTTCTACAAGCTCAGCGAGAAGATGTATCAGCAGGCCAACCCGCAGGGCGGCCAGCCGGGCGCGAACCCGGGCTGTGACCCGAACTGCCAGGGCGGCGACTGCGGCAACGGCGGCGACAACGGCCAGCAGTACTACGACGCGGACTACACCGTCGTCGACGACGACAAGAAGTAAACACCCCGCCCCCGACACGGGCAAAGCAACGCGGGCGCGCCGAACAAGCGCGCCCGCATTTGGAGCTTTCTGACCCCCGCGCGGGGGAATCCATAGACAGTTGAGGTTCATGTATGGCTGAAAAACGAGATTATTATGAAGTGCTCGGCGTCCAGAAGGACGCATCCGAGGACGAGATCAAAAAAGCCTACCGCAAGCTGGCCAAGGCCAACCACCCGGACCTGCATCCGGGCGATAAGGAATGCGAGGAGCGCTTCAAGGAGATCAATGAGGCCTACGAGGTGCTGTCCGATCCCGACAAGCGCGCGAAGTATGACCAGTTCGGCCATGCGGCGTTCGACCCGTCCGCCGGCGGCCCCGGCGGCGCCGGTTTCGGCGGCTTCGGCGGCTTTGGGGACATTTTCGGCGGCGGCTTCGGCGATATCTTCGGCGACATCTTCGGCGGCGGCTTCGGCGGCGGACAGACCCAGCGCAGCGGCCCGCGCCGGGGCGAAAACCTGCGCGTGCGCCTGAACATCACCTTTGAAGAGGCGGCGTTCGGCTGCGAGAAGGAGATCAACGTCGGCCGTGTCGAGCAGTGCCCGGACTGCAAGGGCACCGGCTGCGCCCCCGGCACCACGCCGGAGGTCTGCCCGGACTGCAAGGGCACCGGCAGCGTGCGCACCACGCAGCGCACCCCGTTCGGCATGGTGCAGACCAGCGGCGCGTGCAAGAAGTGCGGCGGCCGCGGCAAGATCATCCACCAGCCGTGTCCGCGCTGCGGCGGCCGCGGTGCCGTGCGCAAGAATCAGACCATCAAGGTCAAGATCCCGGCCGGCATCGACGACGGCCAGACGCTGAATCTGCGCGGCAAGGGCAACGCCGGGCTTGACGGCGGGCCGGCGGGCGATCTGCTCATCACGGTCTTTGTCAAGCCGCACCCGCTCTTCGAGCGCGACGGCAACTCCGTGCTCATGGAGATGCCGGTGTCGTTCGCCCAGGCGGCGCTCGGCGCCGAGATTGAGGTGCCGACCATCGACGGCCGCGTCAAGCTCACCATCCCCGAGGGGACGCAGCCGGGCAGCGTGTTCCGTCTGCGCGGCAAGGGCATCCCGTACCTGCAGAGCAAGGGCGGCGGCCGCGGCGACCAGTTCGTCACGATCACGGTCACGGTACCGAAGAACATGACATCCGAGCAGAAGGAGCGCCTGCGCGCCTATGCCGAGGCGATGAACGAATCGGTCAGTGAAGGCCGCAGCGGCATCTTCGGCAATAAGAAAAAACGCTGAGCAGAAAACATAAAAAAGCCAGTCACGGCTCTGCCGTGGCTGGCTTTTTTGCGCGCTCGCGTGACCGGGATCATGCGTCAAAAAAACAGCGGCGTCACGGAGCTGTCTCCGTGACGCCGCTGCGTCGGTGCGCACACTTAACGCTTGCGCTTATTCTTCTGATACAGGGCCCACAGGCCGTTGAGCAGCAGGTTCTTGTCGTACGTGATCTCGCGCCGGCAATATGGGATGATGCAGCCGCCGAGGCCGCCGGTCGCAATGACGGCGGCGGGCTCGCCGAGTTCGGCCTCCATGCGCTCGATCATGCCGTCGAGCATGGCGGCCGTGCCGTAGACGCTGCCGGAGCGCATGGCCTCGACCGTGTCGGAGCTGATGCACTTTTTCGGCGCGTCGAGCGAAATGTGCGGCAGCTGCGACGTGCCGTTGGCGAGCGCCTCGAGTGAGATGCCCACGCCGGGGATGATGGCCCCGCCGAGCACGCGCGCCTCGCGGTCGATCACGGTCATGGTGGTGGCCGTGCCCATGTCGATGATGATCAGCGGCGGAGCGTGGATGGCCAGCGCGGCGGCCGCGCCGACGACGAGGTCGCTGCCCATGGCGGCGGGATTGTCGAGCGCGATGTTCAGCCCCGTTTTCATGCCGGGGCCGACGACGAGCGGGCGGATGCCCGTGATCATGCGCACGGCGGCGATGAGCGCGCCGTTGATCGGCGGCACGACGGACGACAAAATGGCGCCGTCGATGTTCTCCGGCGCGATGCCGGAAAACTCGATCACCTGCCGCAGCGAGATGGCGTACTCGTGCGCGGTCTTGTCGCGGTCGGTCTCCAGACGGGCAATGTTGCGGATGCCGGACTCATCGAGAAAACCGATCACAATATTCGTATTGCCAACGTCCAGAGCCAGCAGCATATCAGTCCACCGGGCCTTTCTTGCCGGCCGCGATCAGCCGGGTGATGGTCGGGCTCAGGACGAGGTTCACGCCCAGCTCGAGCAGGAAGTTCACGCCCACGAGACCCGTAACGATATAGGTCGCGACAGCCGTGCCGCCGGCCCACGCCTGCAGCTGCGGCTGGAAAAACAGCACCATGGCAAGCACGAACAGCCCGGTGTTGACGACCGGGGCGGCCGCAGCCGCGACGATGACGCCCGCGAGCGCGTGCTTTTTGCCGATGGCGCGATAGAGCGCACCGGCAACGAGGCCGGCCGCCGTGCCCTTGATGAGGCAGACGAGCACGGTCATGACCGGGCGCGCGGAAAACATGATGTAACCGCCCTGATCGGCGCCGGTGACGACGGCGATCGTGACGACGACGCCAAACACGAAGCCGAGCCACGCGCCGGCGCTCACGCCGTAAACGGCTGCGCCGACCACGATCGGGATCAGCACGAGCGACACGGCGAACGGGCCGACCTTGATGAAGCTGCCGAGCAGCTGCAGCACGACGACGATGGCGGTGAAGAGTGCAAGCCCAGCCAGACGCCGGGTCTTACCATTGCTGTTGTTCATTTTTGATACCTCCTAAAGCTGCTGTTCCCGCTCCGGGCGGGATATAGCGCAGGAGTATGATACCCAATCCGGCGCAAAAAATCAAGAGCGGACGCGCAAACTTTGCACGTCCGCCCATGACAATTTTTGATGATGCAATTACTTCAGCGCGTCCACGGTCGCCAGATACAGGGCATCCGACCCGTCGGACGGCATGCTGAAGCCGGTGCGCGGCGAGAAGCTGAAGCCGTTGAGCGTCGGGCCGTCCTGCAGGCAGGAGCGCTTGAACTGCTGGCTGAAGAGGCGGCGGCAGTAGCTGCGCAGCCACTTTTTGAGCGTCGCGTGGTCAAACTCGTCGCCGTAGGCGATGTCGGCCAGGCGCAGCACCTTCTCGGGTGCGAAGCCGTGATCGACCAGATAGTACAAGAAGAAGTCCTGGAGGTTGTACGGGCCGACGGAGTCCTCGCTCTTCTGGGCGATCTCGCCGTTGCGCGTCGGGGGCAGCAGCTCGGGGCTGACCGGCGTGTCGAGCACGTCGAGCAGGGCCTTGGCGAGCACTTTGTCCTCCGTCGTCTCGGCAACATAGCGCACGACCATCTGCACCATGGTCTTGGTGGAGCCGGCGTTGACGTCGTACATGGAGATGTGATCGCCGTTGTAGGTGCACCAGCCGTCGGCAAACTCGCTCATGTCCTCGGTGCCGACATGGATGCCGCCATCGGCAAAGCCGTTGGCCACGTCCATGAGGATCTGGGTGCGCTCGCGCGCCTGCGAATTCTCATACACGACGTTGCGGTTTTCAGGGTCGTGGCCGATGTCTTTAAAGTGCTGCATGACGCTCTCGCCGATGTCGATGACGCGCACGGTCGCGCCGAGCTGCTCGGACACGATGATGGCGTTGGACTTCGTGCGGTCGGTCGTGCCGAAGCACGGCATGGTCACGGCGGTGACGTAGTCGGCCGGCAGGCCCATCATCTTCACGGCCTCGGCGCAGATGATGACGGCGAGCGTGGAGTCCACGCCGCCGGAGATGCCGACGACCGGGTGCTTGAGATTGGCGTACTGCATGCGGCGCACGAGGCTGGCGGCCTGCATGTGCAGCAGGCGCTTGGCCGCGGCGTGATAATCGGCCGGGTCGTCCGGGCGGTAGGGGTACTTGCCGAACGGGCGGGTGAGCACGGTCTCCTCGACGCCCTCGCCCCACTCGGTGACGACGTAGGACGCAGCGTCGCCGGTGAAGGTCGCGTCCTTGCGGCGCGCGGCGATGAGCAGCTGCACGTCGAGCTCGGTCACGATATCGGAGCAGCCGTCCTCGGCGCTCTCGAGCACCTTGCCGTCCTCAGCGATGAGGCACAGGCCGGAATACGTCGCGTCGGTGCTCGACTCGCCGAAGCCGGGGGCCGCCAGCACGACGCCGGCGTGCAGCTTCGCGCTCTCGGCGCGCACGGCGGTGGTCACGCGGCAGGCGGAGTCCGTCGCCATCGGGAAGCCCGCCATCTCGACGAGCACGGTCGCACCGGCGAGCGCATGGCGCACGGCCGGGGACACCGGGGCGGACACGTCCGCGCCGACGAGCGCGGCGACGTTCAGCTCACTGACCGCGCTGTGCTGGAACAGCTGCTGCGGGTGGAAATCGACCGGGCCGAGGGAGCCGATCTGAATATCGTCGAGCAGCGCGCCGGGCAGGGCGAAGTGCTTGTCGCCCGGGCAGCTGGCCGGCACGACGCCGAGCAGCTCGCCGTTGCACACGGCGGCCGCCGCGTCATACACCTTCGCGCCCTGCGCGACCGGCAGGCCGACGAACACGAGCATGTCCTTGCCCTCGGACGCTTTGACGACCTTTTCGAGTGCGGCCGCCGCGCCCGCGAGCAGGGTGTTCTGGTAGAACAGATCGCCGCAGGTGGCGCCCGTGAGCGTCAGCTCCGGGAACACGAGCACCTTCACGCCGAGGCGTGCGTGCTCGTCCATGGCGCGGATGACGGCATCCGCATTGAACATCGGGTCTGCTACCCGGATCTCGGGAGCAGCCGCTGCAACCTTGATAAATCCGTGTTTCATGTTGATTCTTCCTTTTCTCTATTCTAATTTGCTTTCTCGAATGTAAAGAGCGCCGCATCATAAAACTTCAGCACCGCACCGCGCACGGGCACGTATTCCTTTTCCGACGCTGTAACGGTGACAGTGCCGTCCCCCGCCTCGGCGTGCGCGGTCCCGTCGAGCACGGGCAGGACGTTGGCATTGAGCTCCTGCGCGAGCTCGTCGAGATGCTGGGCGTAATAGTCGCTGTCGTGCGGCGGCGTGTAGCCCGGCACGGGGTCTGCGCCCCGCGTGAGGCAGAACACCACCATCAGCACCGACAGCAGCAGCACGAAGCCGCCGCCCACGGGCCCGAGCCAGCGGGCGATCTGCGCGCCGGGCTCCTCCTTCGCGGTCGGGTCCGGCGGCGGGACGATCTTCGGCATGGCTTAAAACCGGATGCGCGCGGCGATGTAGTCGGCCAGCTGCTCCATGGGGATGCGCTCCTGCTGCATGGAGTCGCGGTCGCGCACGGTCACGCAGCCGTCGGCGGCGGAGTCAAAGTCGAACGTCACGCAGTACGGCGTGCCGATCTCGTCCTGGCGGCGGTAGCGCTTGCCGATGGAGCCGGCCTCGTCATAGTCGCACATGAAGCGCTTTTGCAGCTTGTGGTAGAGCTCGGTCGCGGGCTCGGAGAGCTTTTTCGACAGCGGCAGCACCGCGCACTTGAACGGCGCGAGCGCCGGGTGGAAGTGCATGACGACGCGGGTGTCGTTCTTGGCCTCGTCCACGACCTCCTCGTCATACGCCTCGCACAGGAAGGCCAGCGTCACGCGGTCGGCGCCGAGCGACGGCTCGATGACGTAGGGGATGTAGTGCTCGTTTTTCTCCTGGTCGAAATAGTCCATGTCCTGGCCGGAGAACTTCTGGTGCTGGGTCAGGTCGTAGTTCGTGCGGTCGGCGACGCCCCAGAGCTCGCCCCAGCCGAACGGGAACAGATACTCAAAGTCGGTCGTAGCCTTGGAGTAGAAGCTCAGCTCCTCCTTCTCATGGTCGCGCAGGCGGAGGTTCTCATCGTGCATGTTCAGGCCCTTGAGCCACTCGTGGCAGAAGCTGCGCCAGTAGTCGAACCACTCGAGATCGGTGTCCGGCTCGCAGAAAAACTCCAGCTCCATCTGCTCGAACTCGCGGATGCGGAAGATGAAGTTGCCCGGCGTGATCTCGTTGCGGAAGCTCTTGCCGATCTGGCAGACGCCGAACGGGATCTTGCGGCGCGTCGTGCGCTGGATGTTCTTGAAGTTGACGAAAATGCCCTGCGCGGTCTCGGGGCGCAGATACACCTCGGCGGCCGTGTCCTCGGTCACGCCTTGGTGGGTCTTGAACATGAGGTTGAACTTGCGGATATCGGTAAAGTCGCTCTTGCCGCAGCCCGGGCAGGGGATCTGCTGCTCGCGGATGAAGGCGACCATCTCGTCGTTGGTCATGGCCTCGACATTCACGTCGGGCATGGGGTTCTCGGCCAGCCAGCCCTCGATGAGCTTGTCGGCGCGGTGGCGCATCTTGCAGGACTTGCAGTCGATGAGCGGGTCATTGAACGTCGTCACGTGGCCGGAAGCCACCCAGACCTGCGGGTTCATGAGGATGGCGGAGTCGAGCCCGACGTTGTAGGGGTTTTCCTGCACGAACTTCTGCCACCAGGCGCGCTTGACGTTGTTTTTCAGCTCCACGCCGAGCGGGCCGTAGTCCCAGGAGTTGGCGAGGCCGCCGTAAATCTCGGAACCGGGGTACACAAAGCCGCGGTTCTTGCACAGGGCGACGATCTTGTCCATGGTTTTTTCGGTGTTTTTCATTGTTTTTCCTCCCTGCTCCGCCAATGGCGATGGCGGAAGCCAAATGATCTCCGCCGATGGCTTCGGCGGGACGTGTCCGGCCGGAAATGACCCGATCGGACAATTTTATATTATAGCACCGCGCCCCCCGTCCTGCAAGGAATGACACAACGTTAACACGGGACGGGCGCTTGTCTGCAATTTGGGTTGCGTTCCCGAAAAAATCATGTTAAACTACTTTTACCCCCAGTTGTCAGCCGGGGGGTACTCACAAAAGTAAAGGAGACGATAACCATGTCCATTTCCGTTGGCGCCGTCGGCACCGCTTCCGCCGTCGTGACGCCTGAAAATACCGCGGCTGCGGTCGGCTCCGGCTCGCTGCCGGTGTTCGCCACGCCGTATATGATCGCCCTGATGGAAAACGCCGCCTGCAACGCCATTGCCGACGGTCTGGAGGAAGGCCAGAGCAGCGTTGGCACGAAGCTCGACGTGTCGCACGACGCGGCGACGCCCGTCGGCATGCACGTCACAGCGAAGGCCGAGCTTGTGGAGGTCGACCGCCGCCGCCTCGTGTTCCGCGTCACGGCGGAAGACGACGCCGGCCCCATCGGCCAGGGCACGCACGAGCGCTTTCTCATCATGGCGGACAAGTTCCTCGCCAAGGCGGAGGCCAAGAAGGGCTGAGTCCCCCTGCCCCGCACAAAAAATTGCCGGCGATGCGGTAATTGAGAAAGATTCACAAAATGTCCCTTTCTTTTTGCCGCAAGACCGGTTACACTGTAGTTAACAGATCCGGGGCGACCCGGAGTGGAAAACCTGAAAGGAGTGGCGTTTTATGAAGTTCACGTTCATTGAAAAGAAAATGGCCCCGTCCGATTCCCTGCGTGCGTACGCGGAGAAAAAGGTCAGCAAGATCGACCGGCTCTTCCGCACCGAAAGCGAGGCAAACGTCACCTTCAGCACGGAGCGCGGCCGCTTCACGGCCGAGATCACGATCAAGAACAACGGCACGTTCTTCCGCGCCCACGAGACGACGAGCGACATGTACGCCTCCGTCGATTCCGCCGTGGCGACGATCGTACGCCAGATCCGCAAGAACAAGACCCGCCTGGCCAAAAAGCTGCGCGAGGGCGCCCTCGAGCGCGAGGTGCAGCCGGAGTACGTCCCCGCGGACGACGCGGTCGAGGCCGGCGCGTTCGAGGTCGTGCGCCGCAAGCGCTTCCCCATCAAGCCCATGAGCGTCGAGGAAGCGATCCTGCAGATGGACCTGCTCGAGCACACGTTCTTCGTCTTTCGCGATGTTGCGGCCGACGGCGCCGTGTCGGTCGTTTACCGGCGCAAAAACGGCGGCTACGGCCTCATCTCCGACGAGACGGAGTAAGCCCCCCATCGCCCCCGCCCGGGGCGGACAAGCCAAAAGAATGTGAAATAGGTGAAATAGGCACGCCCCGCGCCGAATGGCGCGGGGCGTGTTTTTCTGATAAATCAAAATGGATACGGCCTTGCCCGTCAGACTTTGGGCGCCGTGCAGTCCCTTCCGCAGATCGGGCAAAAACGCATGCCTTTTTCCAGCTTTCTGCCGCAATTCGTGCAGTACCGCTCTTGTTCCAGCTTTGCGCCGCAGGCGAAGCAGAACTGGCTGTCCTCGCTATGGACGGCGCTGCCGCAGTTCGGGCAGAATCTGCCCGGCGCTTTCGGCGGCACCGGCGCTCCGGTTTTATTGGTATGAAACACCTTGAGGACAGAGTCCATTGCAACATCCGGCATTTTCTTGCAGACGAGCACCCCCAGCACACCGAGTACCAGTGTGAAATATGCGCACACTTCGAGCGTAAAGAGCCTCGGAACATAGCCGTCGCTCTCGGAGTTGACCACGCCGTTTGCGATCAGCACAAGCAGCAGCATAACGACAAAGAGACCGATGCCGTATAGAAAGCCATGCGGCTTGATCTCCTCAGATCTGAAAATGGAAAGGACGGTTTTTACGCACATCCACACGCCGACCGCAAGCAGCACATAGATCAGCACCGCAAGGGCGATCAGCCCATCCGCTTCATCACCGATCATATTGCCGAGGTTTGACAGGAGCTTTCCAACGCCGAGCAGCGTTGTGCTGTCGCTGGTCGTGCCGAACAGGTAATTGAGCGAATAGCCGAGCCATTTTCCAAACACCACCAGCAGCACGATCACAAACTGGATAAGAAACGCAAGCCACTGCTTTCCAGACCAGGATCTCATTTCGTTCATGGTTCATTTTCCTCTCTATTTCTATTTCCCATGATACAGAAAAATCTTCCGTAAAAAGTATACCTGTTCTTGGATGAAAATGCAAGCGCTTTCTCATTTATGCGTATTTGTTACAGGATACGTCTGCCCCCCTCCCCCGTTGCGCAAGCGGCGGGGCTTTGCTATAATGGGGCCAAATCATGCACAAAGGAGCACCGCTTATGCAATGGATCGAAGTGTCCGTCCCCACCCGCAGCGACGAGATCGACGACGTCTGCGCGCAGCTGGCCGAGCTGGGCGCGGGCGGCATGGTCGTGGAGGACGAGAAGGATTTTCAGCAGTTTTTGGAGCAGAACCACCAGTACTGGGACTACGTGGACGATGCGCTCGAGGCGCAGTTTCGCGGCGTGTCGCGCATCAAGTTCTACCTCGCCGACGATGACGACGGCCGCGCGCAGTTGGAAACCATCCGCGCCGGCATCGGCCGCGCGCTGACGACCGCAACCGTGCGCGACAGCGACTGGGAGAATAACTGGCGGCAGTACTATCAGCCCATTGAAGTCGGCGAACGGCTCGTCGTCGTGCCCGAGTGGCTCGACGCGCCTGCCGCTGCGGCTCGACCCCGGCCTCATCTTCGGCACCGGCAGCCACGCCACGACGCGCATGTGCCTCGCCGCGCTCGAGCACTGCGCCGGCGCAGGCAAGACGGTGCTCGACCTCGGCTGCGGCAGCGGCATCCTCGGCATCGGCGCGCTGCTGCTCGGCTGCGCACACGTCACCGGCTGCGACATTGACCCCAAGGCCCCGGAGGTCGCGGCGGCCAACGCCGCGCTCAACGGCTTTTACGAGGACAGGTTCACCGTCTGCGCGGGCGACATTCTCGCCGACGCCGGCCTGCGCCGCCGGCTCGGCACGGGGTATGATCTTGTGCTGGCGAACATCGTGGCCGACGTCATCATCCCGCTGGCCGCGCTGGCCCCGGCGTTTCTCGCCCCGGGCGGCACGTTCGTGTGCTCGGGCATCATCGACGGGCGCGAGGACGAGGTGGCCGCTGCGCTCACGCGCGCGGGCTTCACCGTCACGGCGCACGACACGCTCGAGGAGTGGCACTGCTTCACGGCTGTGCTGGCGTGACGGGGTGCAGTGCATCACCGCAGACGCCGGAAGGTCCGGATTTGGGAGGCAATGCAAAAATTTCATCCGAGGCGGGCCTTGCCCCCTCGGGCTCCCCTGCGGCTCAATTTCACAGCACAGCAGCATCATTTTTACCCCAATATAGAACAAACCCCAGACGGCAAGCCGCCTGGGGTTCATCGGCTTGCTGCGCAAGCTCGCAGCATCCGAACCGAGGCGGGCCTTGCCCCCTCGGGCTCCCCTGCGGCTCAATTTCACAGCGCAGCAGCATCATTTTTACCCAAACATAGAACAAACCCCAGACGGCAAGCCGCCTGGGGTTCGTTCAATAGAGAGGAGAATATGAGGAGGGAGAAACTAGCAAATTAAGAGATGTCGTTCGTATCGACGAGCTTGACGTCGACGTCGAACGTTTTGCCATCGCGGTAGATGGTCAGCGTGACGGTGTCGCCCACCTTCAGCCCGTCCTTGACGGCGCTGACATCATAGGTGGTGGTCACGGCCTGACCGTTGACGGCCAGCAGCATGTCGCCGGACTGGATGCCCTGCTTTTCGGCGTCCGAGCCCTCAGCGACGGCGCTGATATACAGCCCCTCGGGCAGATCGTAGTATTCGGAAGCGGCGGAGGACACCGCGCCAACGGTGATGCCGATGCTCACGCGGCCGGAAACGCGGCCGTCAGCAAGCAGCGCATTGACGATCGGGCGGATGGACGCCGTCGGGATCGCGAAGCCGATGCCCTCCACACCCGTGGACAGGGCCTTCATGTTCGTGATGCCGATCACCTGCCCATACATGTTGATGAGCGGGCCGCCGGAGTTGCCTTCATTGATGGCGGCATTGGTCTGCAGGAGGGTCATGCTGTGCCCGTTATAGACCATGTCGCGGTTGATGGCGGAGATGATGCCGTTGGTCATCGTCCAGCGCAGCTGTTCGCCGAGCGGGTTGCCGATGGACACAACGTCGTCGCCGACCTGCAGGGAGCTGGAGTCGCCGAATTCGGCGGGCGTGAGGCCCTGCGCCTCGATCTTGAGCACGGCGATGTCGCTCACGGCGTCCGCGCCGACGAGCTTGCCGCTGTACTCGGTACCGTCCGAGGTCGTCACGGTGACGGCCTTGGCGCCGTCGAGCACGTGCGTGTTCGTGACGATGTAGCCATCGCTCGTGAGCACGACGCCGGTGCCGGTGCTGTATTCGCCGCGGCTGATGTCGGCATGGATGCCGACGACGGACGGCAGGCACTTGGCATACACGCTCTGCAGCGAGAGCGCGCTGCCCCCGGCGGGCTGGAGCGTCATGGTCACACTCGGATCGGTCGGCGCGGCCGGCAGCTCATTCTTGCCGGTGACGGTGGTGTCATCGTCCGTGTCCTCGCGGGGGAGCGTCACGCTGCCGTGCTGGCCCGGCTCACCGTCGGGGGAGATCGCCTCCCGGCCGCGGCCGGCGAACACATAGCAGGACGCGATGATGAGTACGAGCACGCCGAGGATGATCATCGTGATCTTCAGCCCCTGATGGGACTTTTTCTTCGGCGCGGCGGCCTGCGACGGGCTCCAGTAGGAGTCGTAGCAGCCGGTGCCGGCGGCATCGGTGCGGGGCGCGGTATAGCCGGCCTCATACCAGTCGGACTCCGGTTTGCGGACGTTGTCGTACATTGTGGTGTCCCTCCCAAGGAACGATTTGATGATAGCACGTGATTTTGTGCTGCTTATGAATGGAAAACAAACATTTTATGAATTCCGCGAACAAATCATGAATTCTTGCGCCCGCCCCGGCGGCCGGTGCTCTCGGGCTTGGCGGTGGGCTTGGGCGCGGGCTTTGCGAGCGTGAGCGTGAACACGAACTCCGTCACCCCGTCGCGGCTCGTGACGGTGATGTCCTCGCCGTGCGCATCGAGGATGCTCTTGACCAGGTACAATCCGAGACCCACGCCGTCGCGGTCGAGGCTGCGGCTGCGGTCGGACTTGTGGAAGCGGTCGAAGATGAACGGCAGGTCGTCCGGCGGGATGGTCTCGCCGTGATCGCGCACGGAGATATAGGCCTTGCCCTCCGACTTCCAGAGCGAGACGCACAGCGTGCTGCCGGGCGCGGCGAACTTGACGGCGTTGTCCATCAGGTTATAGAGCACGCGCGTGATGGCGTCGGGGTCGGCGAGCACCTGCATGGAGTCCTCGGGCAGCTGCAGATCGACGTCGAGCTGCTTGTCGTCGGCGCGCGCCTCAAAGCTGAGCATGGTGCTGACGATCTTCTCCGAGATGTCAAACTCGCGCCGGCGCGTCAGATCCTCGCCCGTGCTCTCGAGACGTGACATGTCGAGCATGCTGCGCACGAGGCGCGAGAGCCGGCGCGTCTCGTCGGCGATGGTGGCGAGGTACTTGTCCTCCTGATCCTTGGGGATCGTGCCGTCGAGAATGCCGTCGGCAAAGCCGGCGATGGTGGTCATGGGGGTCTTGAGCTCGTGCGAGACGTTGGCGATGAAGGCGTTGCGGCGCTGCTCGCTCGTCTCGAGCGAGTCTGCCATGGTGTTGAACGCCGAGATGAGTGCGCCGACCTCGTCGGTGCGTCCGTCGTCCGTGACGCGGGCGGAGAAGTCGCCGTGGGCGAACTTCTTGGCCGCGACAGCCATCTCGTCGAGCGGCTGGGCCATGCGCTTGCTCGTCACGAGCGAGAGCAGCAGCGCGATCATCATCACGGCTGCGGACGCGGCGAGAAACACCCACACGAACGTGCGCCAGCCGTCGATGATCGTGGCGCTGTTGGTCGTCACGAACACGTAGCCGACCACGCGCGCGGCCGTGCCGATGGTGATCGGCTGCGCGACGACGTAGTGCGCAGAGGCGTAAAACCCGCCGAGGTTCGTGATGAGGTTGAGCTTACCGTCGCTGCGCAGCTGGATCATCGACGCGGTGCCGATCGTGCGGCCGAGGTGCTCGCAGGCGATGTTGCGGCACGAGCAGGACACAATCGTCCCGTCGGTGTCCGTGATGAAGATGTGGTTACCGGTAGATTGTGCAAGGGTGCTGATGACCATACGCAGGTCCCAGTTGGAGAGCTCGCCGTCGCGCACGAGTGCCTGCGCGGCGTGGCTGACCTCCCCGGCGTTGGAGACCATGTTGTCGCGGTATTCGCTGATGACATAGCTGCGGCCGAGGAACACGAATGCCGCGCCGAGGATGAGGAAGCTGAACATGACCATGGCGGCGGTCGCGGCGAAGTTTTTGAAATAGATGCTTTTCACTTACGTCTCTTCCGCTTCAAACTTATAGCCCACGCCCCAGACGGTCTTGAGCGCCCACTTGTCGGACACGCCCTCGAGCTTTTCGCGCAGGCGCTTGATGTGCACGTCCACGGTGCGGCTGTCGCCGAAGTAGTCAAAGCCCCACACCTCGTCGAGCAGCTGGTTGCGGGTGTAGACGCGGTTGGGCGTGGCCGCGAGGTGGTACAGCAGCTCCATCTCCTTGGGCGGCGTGTCGATCTTTTTGCCGTCGACGATCAGCTCATAGGAGTCGAGGTTGATGACGAGCTTGTCGAACGTGAGCTTCTTGCTCTTGGGCTTGCCGTCGTCGCCGGTGCGGCGCAGCACGGCGTGCACGCGCGCGAGTAGCTCCTTGACCTCGAATGGCTTGACGATGTAGTCATCCGCGCCCATCTCCAGACCGGAGACCTTGTCCTCGGTCTCGCCCTTGGCGGTGAGCATGATGATGGGCATTTTCATGGTCTTGCGCAGCTCGCGGCAGACCTGCCAGCCGTCCATGACGGGCAGCATGATATCGAGCAGCACGAGGTCGGGCTGGATCTCCTTGGCCATCTCGACGGCCTTGCCGCCGTCGGCCGCATGCGACACCTCGAACCCGTCCTTCTGCAGGTACAGGCGCAGCAGCTCTGCAATGTTGTTATCGTCCTCCACGACGAGCACTTTCTGGCTCATGTGTGATTGCCTCCTTCACCGGCGCGGGCCGCGCCGGGTATCATTTTCACAATTTGTCCTTATTATAAAACAACCGGCGCGGCGTTTTCATGTCCAATCTGTAAAATCCGCGCGCCTATGGCCCCTGCGCGCATGCAAAAGGCATTTACAAGACCGGAAAAATGTTGTATGGTTATTTGTATCCTTCATTTTGAACGAACAGCGAGGCAAACGCATGAATACCTATGGCGAACGCGTAAAAGTGACGATCTTCGGCGAGTCGCACGGCCCGGCGATCGGCGTCGTGCTCGACGGTGTCCCGGCCGGTGAGGCCATCGACATGGACGCCGTGCGCATCCAGATGCGCCGGCGCGCGCCCGGCTCGTCCGACCTGACGACCCACCGCTCGGAGACGGACGACCCGCTCGTGATGAGCGGCATCCTCGACGGCGTGACGACCGGCGCGCCGATCTCGGCCATCTTCCGCAACAAGGACCAGAACAGCGCGGCCTACCACCCGGAGATCCCGCGCCCGAGCCACGCGGACTACGCGGCGACCGTGCGCTTCGGCGGCCACGCCGACCTGCGCGGCGGCGGCCCGTTCAGCGGCCGGCTCACGGCGTGTCTGGTGTTCGCCGGGGCGGTCTGCCGGCAGATCCTTGAGCGCCGCGGCATCACGATCACGGCCAACGCCGTGCGCGTCGGCCAGGCGACGGGCAGGGAGCTGAACTTTGACATGAAGCGCGCCATTCTCGACGCGCGCAGCGCCGGCGACTCCGTCGGCAGCGAGCTCGAGTGCGTCGTCACGGGCGTGCCAGCCGGCGTCGGCGGGCTGCTCTTCGGCGGTATGGAGAGCCGCATCGCCGGCATGCTCTATGCCATCCCCGGCGTGAAGGGTGTGGAGTTCGGCCGCGGCTTCGCCCTCGCCGAAATGCGCGGCAGCGAGGCCAACGACCCCATCCGCCTGAAAAACGGGCGCATCACCATGGCCTCGAACAATGCCGGCGGCATCAACGGCGGCATCACCAACGGCATGCCGCTCGTCGTGCGCATGGCCCTGCGGCCCACGCCGTCGATCGCGTGCGAGCAGCCGTCGGTCGACCTCGCCACGATGGAAGAGACGCCGCTGCGCATCAACGGCCGGCACGACCCGTGCCTCGCCCCGCGGGCGATCCCGGTCATGGAGGCCGCGCTCGCCTGCTGCGTGCTCGACGCCATGCTTGACACCGCCGCCACGATCTGAGAAAGGAGTTCCTCATGGACGAAAACAAGACCCCGGCTCAGCAGGCCCCCGATACGGCCGCGCCGGAAACCGCAAACATCGAAGCAACCACCCAGCCGGAAACCGCTCCGGCCCCGGAAGTCACGGCCGCTCCGGCCGCTCCGGAACCCCCCGCGCAGAAGGCCGGACACGGCACGCGCTGGCACCACGCGCTCTGGCGCGGTGTGGCCGGTCTGCTGGCGGCCATCGTGCTGCTGGCGGCATCCGGCTTCGGCGTGTTCCGCCTTGGCAGGGGCGCGCAGGAGATCGCCGGCACGTTCGATGCCGACCCCGGCACGTTCGTGCAGCATGACATTGTCTTTATTCTCAACACGTTTTCCGACCCCAACGGCGGCAGCGCGCAGTACGGCGTTGTGCCCATCGGCGGCAAGCTCGTGGCCTTCCGCTTCCCCGCGCGGTGGAACGCCTCGGTCAAGACCATCTCCGACGCGACCAACAGCGTCCTGCAGGGCCAGAGCTACTCGGTCGACAGCTTCATCCGCGTCACCGGCACGGTCAAGACCATGCCGGAGGATGTCTCGTCCGCGCTCTACAGCTGGTACACGGACAACCATGACTATCTGCAGCAGATCGGCGCCATCGGCGACAGCGACGACGCGGCCGACTACCTGCCCGACGCCATCGTGTGCGTGGACACCGTCGGCAGCATCCCGCAGGGCTGGGTCGAGGGGCTGACGGTCGCGGCCGTCGCCTGCCTGATTTATGCCATCGTCGTGCTCATCCGCATCCTCTGCGGCAAGTATGATGAAGTGAAGCTGCCGGACATCACCTTCGAGCTCGTGGACATGACGCCCGAGACGGAAGCGAAGCCCGAGACCGCACCGGAGGCAGACAGCGCACCGGAGGCCGAGCCGGAGGCTGAGGCCGCGCAGCCCGAAAAATCTGACGAAACCGAGGACACGCCCGATGCCTGAGCACAAACTGTGCGTGCCGTGCCTGTTCGGGCTCGAGGGCCCGCTCGGCAACGAGCTGCGCCACATGGGCCTGCGCGACGTTATGCCCGAAAACGGCCGCGTGCACTGCACGGGCACGGACGCGGACATCGCGCGCATGAACATCCGCTGCCGCTTCGGCGAGCGCGTGCTGCTCGAGCTGGGCAGCTTCCCCGCCCCGACGTTTGACGTGCTCTTCGAGGGCGTGAAGGCCCTGCCGTGGGCGCAGTACCTGCCCGCGGACGCGGCCTTCCCCGTCAAGGGCTACAGTCTGGAGTCGGCCCTGCACTCGGTGCCCGACTGCCAGAAGATCATCAAAAAAGCCGTCGTCGAGTCGCTCAAGCAGCGCTACCGCGTCAACTGGTTTGCCGAGACCGGCGCCCTGTACCAGATCCAGTTCTCGCTCGTGCACGACACGGCCACGCTCTATCTCGACACGACCGGCACGCCGCTGCACAAGCGCGGCTACCGTCCGGCGCACGTGGCCGCGCCCCTGCGCGAGACGCTGGCCGCCGCGCTCGTGGACATCGCGGGCTACCGCGGCCGTGGCGACTTCTGCGACCCGTTTTGCGGCAGCGGCACCATCGCCATCGAGGCGGCGCTGGCCGCCAAAGGCCGCGCGCCGGGCATCAGCCGCGACTTTGCGGCCATGCAGTGGGCGTGGCTGCCGGCCGAGGTCTGGCCGCAGGCGCGCGAGGAAGCGCGCGCACGCGAGTTTCACGGCGAGTACCACATCTTCGCCTCCGACATTGACCCCCGCGCCGTCGCCATGGCGCGCGACAATGCCCGCCGCGCCGGCGTGGACGACTGCATCACCTTCGCGGTGGCGGACGCGCGGGAATTTGACCGCACGACCGACCGCGGCGTCATCGTCACGAACCCGCCCTACGGCGAGCGCCTCATGGAAAAGCGCGAGGCCGAGGCGCTCTACACCGCCTTCGGCACGGCCTATGCCAAAACGGAGCACTGGCGGCTCTACCTCCTGAGCTCGCACACGGAGTTTGAGCGCGCGTTCGGCCGCCCGGCGGACAAGAAGCGCAAGCTCTACAACGGTACGCTCCGCTGCGACCTGTTCCAGTACACGAAGGACGTGTGAGGCCGCATATCCGACACGCAGCCGCATATATTTAACACCGGTAGTTAAAAATCCGCAAATATTCACGATTTCCCTCTTGCGCGCCCCCACCGCGCGGGGTATAGTAATGGTATTATTTTGTCGAAAGTGCAGGAATGGAGCTATGAAACATCTGTTCATTGTCAACCCCGTCGCCGGCGGCAAGGACCGGCACGAATACGTGGCCGAGCAGGCGCGCCTCGCGCTCGAGGGCAGCGCGGACGCTTACGAGGTCTATGTCACCACCGCGCCCATGGACGCGTGCGCAAAAATCGCGGCGGAGGCCGCTTCCGGCGAGGAGCTGCGGGTGTATGCCTGCGGCGGCGACGGCACGCTCAACGAGTGCGTCAACGGCGCCGTGGGGCACGCTAACGTTGCCGTGACGCACTTCCCCTGCGGCACGGGCAACGACTTCATCAAAATGTTCGGTGAGGAGAAGGCGCGCTTTTTCGACCTCGCGGAGCTCGTGCGCGGCGAGGTGCGCCCCTTTGACGTCATGGAGTGCTGCGGGCGCTACGCGGTCAATATCTGCTCGGTCGGCATCGACGCGCGCATCGGCACCGAGGTGCACCAGTACCACGACAGCTATGTGCTGTCCGCCGTGGCCAACCTCTTCAAGGGCATTGCCCAACCGCTGACCGTGCGCGGCTGCGGCATGGAGTATTCCGGCGGCACGTCGCTCATCTGCGCGTGCAACGGCCGGTTCTACGGCGGCGGCTTCAACCCCATCCCCGACTCCCGGCCCGACAACGGCAAGCTCGAGTTTCTCGTCGTGCGCGATGTGTCGCGTCTGACGTTCATCCGGCTCGTCGGCAAGTACGCCAAGGGCCGCTACCGCGAGCTGGCAAATCTCATCACCCACCTCGAGGGCGACCATCTCGAGATCGACAGCGAGCAGGAACTCGTCGTGAACGTCGACGGCGAGGCTCTCTGGAGCAAGCACGTGAACTTTGACCTCATCCCCGGCGGCGTGAACTTCCTCGTGCCGGCGAACATGGCCTTCTTCCACCCCGAGACGGCGGGCGGCCACGAGACGCGCGAATTTGTCCACGCGTGACGAAAAACGCGGTCACAAAACGTTTACAAAAAAATTTCGCCAGGGGCTTGATAATCCGAAAAATTGTGGTATAGTATGATGCGTTAGCACTCCTAGGAATTGAGTGCTAACGCATCGCTTTTTTGTATTTAATATTAGGAGGCATATAGATCATGAAACTCAAACCGTTGGCAGACCGAGTGATCCTCAAGCAGTTCAAGGCTGAGGAAAAGACGAAGAGCGGCCTGATCCTGGCAGCGTCCGCGCAGGAGAAGCCCGAGATGTTCGAGGTCGTGGAAGTCGGCCCGGGCGGCATCGTGGACGGCAACGAAGTGAAGATGACCGTCGCCGCGGGCGACCGCGTGATCGTCGGCAAGTACTCCGGCACCACTGTGAAGGTGGACGGCGAGGAATATTCCATCGTGCGTCAGGGCGACATTCTGGCCGTCGTCGAGTAATCCAACCGCTTTGATTTTAGGAGGCTATCATTATGGCAAAACAGATCATTTATGGTGAAGAAGCACGCAAGGCGCTGCAGCGCGGCGTGGATCAGCTTGCAGATACCGTCAAGATCACCCTCGGCCCCAAGGGCCGCAACGTGGTGCTGGGCAAGAAGTTCGGCGCTCCGCTGATCACGAACGACGGCGTGACGATCGCAAAAGAGATCGAGCTCGAGGACCCGTTTGAGAACATGGGCGCGCAGCTCATCCGCGAAGTGAGCACCAAGACCAACGACGTCGCGGGCGACGGCACCACC
>OIAF01000348.1_pt1 | contig 18397 bp, 19 predicted proteins | sample 1580751 | NCBI WGS metagenome assembly OIAF01 (sample SAMEA3882511, study PRJEB24775) | human gut metagenome | biome: human-associated habitat; feature: intestine environment; material: feces | place: Netherlands | collected 2009/2010
AGGGCTGCTTGGTTTCCATGAACCAGATGTATTCGCGGATTTTCTCCGGGGCAACGGCTTCATTCAGGCAATCACCAACAAGCAGCGGTTCACCCAGATCGTAGAAGCTGAAATTGCCGCCTGTACCCTCCACAGCGTTCTTGCCCTCGCCGTGGCCACGGATCACGCGCTTGACGCGCTCGGCGGTGATTCTGTCGGCGTAGTCCATCATCTCGACAAGGATGAACTTGCGGTGTCCGCCGTCAGCTTTGTTCATGTTGAGGACAGCATGGGCAGTGGTGCCGGAACCAGCGAAGGAATCGAGGATAATATCATCACCAGCAGTTGCAATCTGTAAAATTCGCTGAATTGTTCCAACAGGCTTCGGATTCGGAAAATCTTCTTTTTTGAAGCCTAAATACTTGATAAATACTTCTGTGCCTCTCTCACTATTTACATCTTTGAAATCCCAGAGCGTAGTTGGCTTAGCCGCCCCGCGTTCATCAAGATATTCCCATTCAAACAAACTCCATTGTTGCTTGTTGGGCATATAGCGAGGATGTATATATGTTTTTTGAGCAATCGCTGTATCTTGCCCCCAACGCCATGTTCCCTGAACATCTTTAGATTTCATCGGCTCAATGCGTATAAAACCATCTGGCGTTTCCTCATCATTATTGCCAACAACAAGTTCCCCAGTTTCTTGATTAAAGAAAAATGGATAGAACAGGTTTGGACGGTCAGTTCTTTCGTCATGTGTACCTCTTTTTCGCAAATCTTCTTCACGATAAAGTCTGCCGTCAGTGTCGCGCTTATTGTAACGTTTAGTAATCTTTTCTTCCGGCTCAAATCCGCCAAGTGTGAGTAGCGGAGATTTGCGATACACAATAATGCTTTCATGCGCTGTGGCTATATATTTGTCATCAGATCGACCAGAAGGCTTGTTTACGCAAGCAATTTCTGAAACGTAGTTGCTTGCTCCGAATATTTCATCCATGATAAGTCGCATGACGGGCTGTTCATGGAAATCGAGACTAACGAAAATAACGCCATCATCCGCCAGCAGCTTTTGCAGCAGCTTCAACCGCGGGTACATCATGCACAGCCACTTGTCGTGGCGGGTCAAGTCCTCGCCCTCTTTGCCGACAACCGCGCCCAGCCACTTCTTGATCTTCGGGTCATTGACATTATCGTTGTAGACCCAGCCCTCGTTGCCGGTGTTGTATGGCGGATCGATATAAATGCACTTGACGCGCCCCTCATACCGGGGCAGCAGCGCTTTCAGGGCTTCCAGATTATCGCCCCGAATGATCATGTTTTCGCTGCCGTTATCCTCGTTGTGCTGTCCGTTTTCATCAAAGCTGTACTTGCGCTCCAACACCCGAAACGGCACGTCCTGATGGTGATTGATCACCTTGCTTTTTCCAATCCATTCAAGTGTTGGCATGGCTGATTTCCTCCGTAATCGTGTTATCCTCATTTCAAATGAGGGTATTTCTTCCCTGACCCTCAGCAATAATGAGGGTCACTTCTGGCTATGTCTGTATAGCGGTTATTGTGGTGAAAGACCTTTCCTGCCTCGGAAGGACTAATTTTTTGTCCAACGCTGTCATCGTTTATCGAATCGACGATTTGGGTAGAGTCGTAACCAAGGGGTCAGTGCGCCCATTCGCACCCGCGGGATGGAATAGACCCCATTATTTCGAGTTAGAGGCGCTGATATGATGCGGCTCATTTTTCATTTTCGGCGGGCTTCTTGATATACTTGCCGTTTTTGATTCTCGCGTCCGCTGGTTTCTCTGCGTCCTCTGGAATCCCCCAGACCGTGCCAATGCGGATGGCACTGGGAACGCGCCCCTCGCCGCACAAAATCTGAATACGGCGGGTGGAGATGCCCCAGCGTTCGGCGGTTTGCGTGATGGATAAGTATTTCATAGTCGGCGCTCCTGCTGCAGTTCATTCCTGCATCTGCTTATAAAATCACAGTATAATTATAATCGTCAAAGCGAATAAAAGCAAGAACTTTCCCGAAAAGTTCAGGAAGTACTTTCAAATTCGACACGAAAGGGGTGTGGGGATTCCCCAACAACAAAATGAGCAGTTCGGACGCAGGGCTGAACCGCTCATTTTCCGGTGTGTACGGACACCGGATGTGCTTGCTACTCTCTCAAATCTCATATCCGCAGATACAACGCGCTCCCGCTTTCGCAAAAGCAGGGGCGCATATTTTTTGAAAATTTCTCATTTCGATACCTGCGTTTCGACGAAGAAATGTCCGTTGTAAAGTGAGGGGCAACGAATCGCCAATGCCCTCGTCTTCAAAATTTTCTTTTCGTCACTACCAAGTTTTTGAGAAAAAATGTCCGTTGTATTGTGAAAGGAGTGTTTCAATATGCCAGACCGCACACGACCCATCCGCAAGGAAATCTGCCTGAACGAGCAGGAACTAAATCTCATCCAGCACAAAATGCGCCAGCTGGGGACGCAGAATTTTGGGGCGTATGCCCGCAAGATGCTGATCGACGGGTACATCATCAAGGTGGACTACACCGAGCAGAAGAAGCTGGCCGCTGCCGTCAGCCGTGCCGCCTCGAACATCAACCAGATTTGCCGCCGCATCAACAGTACCGGGCGCGTTTACGAAGATGACGTTGTCGAGCTGAAAGCACGGCAAGCCGAGATCTGGGAGCTGCTGAAAACGCGGCAAAAGGACGAGCTTTGACCACAACGGGATTTTCCATGTGTGGGTTTTCCGTCACCGGTTTTCCGGACGGTGGACAAGCTGACGCTCCGGAGCGTTCCGCAACCGGATTTCAGGACGACGGTTTTCGTGCCTTCCATCAGGGCTGAAATTCATCCTCTAACTAATAAGAAATAAATCAAGATACAAGAGAATCAATCCATCAATCAATCAACACAAAAATGGATGGATTGATGGATGGGATAGGAGGTCAGATGAAAACTTTTTGCAAGCTCACGATGCAGAGCCCGGCGGCGTCCTATGTGCCGCTTCCGAGGTTCCTTCTCCAAGACGAAGCCCTGCGGGGCATCAGCAACGACGCAAAAGTGCTCTACGCGCTGCTGCTGGACAGGGCAAGCATTTCCCGGCAGAACGGCTACGTCGAGCCGGACGGCACCATCCGGCTGTACTTCACCTTGGAGCAGGCGCAGACCAAACTCCACCGCAGCCGCCAGAGCGCCACACGGATCTTCCGGGAGCTGGAGTGCAGCGGCTTGATCGTTCGGCGCAAGCAGGGCTTGGGCAAGCCCGCCCTCATTACGCTGAACTACCCAGCGGACGCAAAGCTGATTCAGCCAAAAGAGGATGGCGCAATATCGCACGAATAAAGGTCGAAAGCAAGGTGTTTTCCGCCCCACAAGCGCTGAGAAAACACAGGGGAATATCTTTTCCCATAACACCTCAGAAAAGCGTGTCTATGCGCCTACAGAAGCGATAAAGGAGGAAACAAGTGAACGCAGAAAAAGCCAATATCCAGACTGGTGTTGATGCAGCCGAAATTCCGGAATACGTCTTTGAATCGCTGGCACGGAGTCTGCTTCCGGTAATTCAGAAGTACTACGAAAGCGAAGGTGGCAAAAAGGCATTTGCCGAATGGAAAGCAAAGAAGGAGATTTCAGACAGTGCATCTACATAAAGAAACCGGGAGAATTGCCCTGATCGGCAGTCCTCCCGGTTTCTTTATTACCAGTCTTCAACTTCTTCTATAAAAACAATAAATCCGAACCCATGACCAATCGGTACAAGGTTCGGATTATATTGTTTTGGTGGAGACGGAGGGATTCGAACCCTTGACCTCTCGGATGCGAACCGAACGCTCTCCCAGCTGAGCTACGCCCCCACAAGGCTTGTTTATTATAGCACATTTTTCGCATTTGTAAAGCCCATTTTTTCCGTTCCCGCGATTTTTTTATGCAAAAAGTCCCGCGCAAGAAAATTGCATCCCCCACTTGCGCAATCGCCGCTTTTGTAGTAGAATACGTTTACGTGGCCATTGACAAGGCTGCACTAGTCGGGGAGCCAGCGGTGTCCTGTACCTGCAATCCGCTATAGCAGGGATGAATTCCCGCCCCCGGATAGGCCGATGTGTCGTCTGCCCGCAGTAAGCGGCGTTGAAGGTTCGGTCCCGCGCAACGGAGCCCTGTGAACCATGTCAGGCGGGGAACCGAGCAGCATTAAGCAGGTCACTCCGTGTGCCGTGGGGACGCCGGGCCCGAGCTGGCTGCTGTGGTAACGGGCATGTCGTCTATTCAAAGGTGGGTGTGCAGTCTTGTCAATGGTCACGTTTTTTCATGTTTTCCGCTGCCGGAGGTGAAGCGCGCAATTATGTATCAGGCTCTCTACCGCAAATACCGGCCGAAGACGTTTGACGACGTCGTCGGTCAGGAGCATATTACCGAGACGCTGAAAAAGCAGGTCGAGACCGGACGGCTGTCCCACGCCTACCTGTTCATCGGCACGCGCGGCACCGGCAAGACCACCTGCGCCAAGATCCTGGCCAAGGCAGTCAACTGCGAGCACCCGGTCAACGGCAATCCGTGCAATCAATGCGCCGCCTGCCGCGGCATCGACGACGGGTCGATCCTTGACGTGGTCGAGATCGATGCGGCATCCAACAACCGCGTAGAAGACGTGCGCGCGCTGCGCGACGAGGCGGTGTTCTCCCCCGCCAACGTAAACAAGCGCGTCTATATCATCGACGAGGTGCACATGCTCAGCAACTCGGCGTTTAATGCCCTGCTGAAAATCCTTGAGGAGCCGCCGGCACACCTCATGTTCATCCTCGCGACGACGGAGCTGCACAAGGTCCCGGCAACGATCCTCTCCCGCTGTCAGCGGCACAGCTTCAAGCGCATCCCGGTCGATACGATCGCCGCGCGCCTGAACTATGTAGCACAGCAGGAACGCCTGGACCTGCAGCCGGACGCGGCCGCATTGCTCGCCCGCATGGCGGACGGCGGCATGCGCGACGCGCTGACGCTGCTCGACCAGTGCTCCGGCAGCGATGTGATCACCACCGAAGCGGTCATCTCCGCCATGGGCCTTGCCGGCAATCTGCGCACGGCGCGGCTGCTGCAGAGCATTGCCGACGGCGACACCGCAAAAACACTCGAACAATTCCGCAGCCTCTGGCAGGACGGGAAAGACCCCGCTGCCCTGCTTGACGAGCTGAGCATGCTCCAGCGCGACCTGCTCATGCAGGCCGTGGCGCCGCACGGCGGCCGCGAGCTGCTCTCCGGCGGATACGACAGCGAAACGCTGCGCTCGCTCTCCGGCGCCTTCACACCGGCGCAGCTGCTGGCAAACCTGCAGAGCATTCAGGATGCGCTCACTGCCATGGCGGCACAGCCCAACCCGCGCATCGCGGCGGAGCTCTGTCTGATCCGGCTCTGCCGGCCGGAGCTGTGCGACGATGTGCCGACACTGTGCGCGCGCGTGGATAAGCTGGAACAGGCCGTGCGCAGTGGGGACATCCCGGCACTGACAGAGGCCGCTACGGCAAGGCCGGCCCCCGCCCCGCAGCAGGAGCCCATGCCGAAACCGAGCCCGGTGCAAAAAGCGCAGCCCAAACCGGAACCGAAGCCGGTGTATGACGACGTACCCCCGTGGGAGCCGCCCGCTCCGCCGGCCTCCGTGCCGAAGGCAAAACCGGAACCGAAGCCGGTATACGACGACATGCCCCCATGGGAGCCGCCCCCGGAGTCGATGGCTCCGCCGGAGGAGCGGCCGCCCTGGGAAATGCCGCCCGCACCGAAACCAAAACCGCGCCCGGCGCCCAAAGCTGCACCCGCACCGGAGCCGGCCGCGCCCACCATCCCGGAACCGGAGCCGAGCCCCGAACCCGCTCCGCAGACGGAGCCAACCCCCACGCCCACCGGCGCGTTCGACTGGCAGGCGCTGTGCGCGTATATGGAGCATGAGCTGCCGATTGGCCTTTACAACCTGCTACTTGACCCGCTGCAGGCAGCCGGTGAGCTGGCGGACGGCACACTGACGCTGCACCTGAATAAGGCCCCGGCCTACCCGATGTTCAACAAGCCGGACATCGCGGAAAAATTCCGTCTGGCCGTGCAAAAGCTGACCGGGCAGAACGTCCGCGTGGTCATGCAGCCAATGGATACGGCCACGCAGATCAAGCAGCGGCAGATCGAGGAGCTGACGCGCTTCCCGAACGTAACGATCCGATAAAAATTTTTTTGATTCACAGGAGGATACAAACATGGCAAAAGGCGGTTTTCGCGGCGGTTATGGCGGCATGAATCAGGCCAACATGATGAAGCAGGCGCAGAAGATGCAGCAGGACTTCCTGCGGATGCAGAAAGAACTGGAAGAGAAAGAGTTCACGGCCAAGTCCGGCGGCGGCATGGTCTCGGCGACGGTCAACGGCAACCGTGAGGTCACCAAGATCGAGATCAAGCCCGAGGCGGTCGATCCTGACGACGTCGAAATGCTCGAGGATCTGGTGCTGGCGGCCGTCAACGAGGCGCTGCGTCAGTACGAGGCAGCTTCCGACGCCACGGTCAGCAAGATCACCGGCGGCATGAAGCTCGGCTTCTGAACCCATAAACATCAGCACGCACAGTCCATTGGGACGGTGCGTGCTTTTTCATTTGCGCAAAAACGCGTGCTCCTCGCGCTGAACGAGACCGAGTGCCGGGTCAAAACAGGCGCGGCCGCGCAGAACGCAGGTCTTGCCATAGCGTGCGCGGAGATTATCGAGCGTGATGTCGAGCTGCCGCTGCCGCACACGGTGCTCCGCATCCTCAAACAGGTCGAGCTGGTGCGGCGCGCACGCAGGCACCAGATCCAGCGCGCGGATGCCGATGCTGCGCAGCGGATCGGGCCACAGGTGCGCCTGCTCGCACAGGGCCAGCGCCGCGCCGAGCAGCTCACTTGTCAGGTCGGACGGGTGCCGCAGCGCCATGCAGTGGCTGCACCAGTGCAGGTCGGCCGTGCGCACGCTCAGCTCTACCGTGCGGCACTGGTACCCCTCCAGCCGCAGGCGCGCGCCCACGCTTTCCGCCAGCGACAGGAGCGCCGCACGCGCGTCCGCCTCGCAGATGAGGTCGCGCGGCGCGGTGGCGCTGTTGCCGATGGATTTCGGCGGCGGCAGATCCTCGATGCGGTGCACCGGCGTGGGGTCATACCCGTTGGCGTAGGCGTGCAGCAGCCGCCCGCCCTTGCCGAGGCGCTGCTCGAGCACATCGGCGTCCGCCGCCGCGAGCGCGCCGACCGTGCGGATGCCCAGCCGCTCGAGCTGCCGCACCGAGCTGCGCCCGGCGAAGAGCAGACTGCTGACCGGCAGCGGCCAGACCATGTCCGCAAAGCGCGCCCGGTCAATGACCGTCACGGCGTTCGGCTTGCGGTAGTCCGAGCCGAGCTTCGCGATCGCCTTACACCACGACACGCCGACGCTCACCGTCAGGCCCGTGGCATCGAGCACGCGTTGGCGCACCTCCTGCGCCGTGCGCAGCGCGTCCTCGCGGCCGACACAGCCGGTCATGTCCAGCCAGCACTCATCCATGCCGAACGGCTCGCACCGGTCGGTGAAGCCGGCATAGACCTCGCGCACGCGGCGCGAGTAGTCGTAGTAGAGGTCGAAGTCCGGCGGCAGGATCGTCAGCTCCGGGCACTGCTGCCGCGCCGCCCAGAGCGTCATGCCCGTGCGCACCCCGGCAGCGCGCGCCATCTGGTCCTTGGCCAGGATGATGCCGTGGCGCAGCTCCCGCTCCCCGCCGACCGCCACCGGCCGCCCGCGCAGCTCCGGATGGCGCAGCAGCTCGATGCTCGCATAGCAGGCGTTGATATCCGAATGTAAGATCATACGGTCCATAGTGCTTTCTCCCAAAACGAGATTGTCTCTATTATAAATCTCTTTTGGGGATATTTAAAGCATTTTCTTATCTGATTCAGATATTTTTCTTGCGTTTTTTCGTCCGATACGATATATTGTATGTGAGGTGCTGCATATGTACAAAACCTTTGGTGAAACGATCGCTTCCCTGCGCCGCGCACACGGCATGCGCCAGCAGACGCTGGCGGACGCACTGGCCGAGGCCGGTGTGCCCGTATCGAACCAGGCGGTGTCGAAGTGGGAAAATGACGCCACGCTCCCGAACGCGCAGCAGTTTCTGACGCTGTGCCGCGTGCTGGACGTGGACGATATTGCGGGCACGTTCTCCGGCGGGGACGCCGGCGGCCTGCTCGCCGGGCTGAACGCGGAGGGCCGCCGCCGCGCGCTGGAATACATCGCGCTCCTGCGCGAGAGCAAGCGCTTTGCCGCCGCGCCGGAGCCGGCCGCGCTGCGCAGTCTGCCGCTGTACTCGCTGGCCGTCTCGGCCGGTACGGGCCAGTTTCTCGATGGGGAGAGCTATGAGATGCAGCTGGTCGGCCCCGAGGTGCCGGAGGCGGCAAACTTCGGCGTGCGCGTGGCGGGCGACAGTATGGAGCCGCGCTTTCACAGCGGGCAGACCGTCTGGGTGCACCAGCAGCCGACGCTCGCCCCCGGTGAGATCGGCGTGTTCCTCTACGACGGCAGCGCCTATCTCAAGCAGCTCCGGCGCGACGGCGGGCGCGTGTTTCTGCACTCACTCAACCCGGCCTATGCCGATCTGGAGATCTCGGACGCGCTGCCGCTGCGCGTGCTCGGAAAAGCGGTGTCCTGATAACGAACAAAAAACTCCCTGCGGGAACACATGGTTTCCGCAGGGAGTTTTGGATTTATGCCTCGTTCCAGTGCAGCAGGCACTCGGACAGCTCTGCGACCGTCTGCACCGTGGCCGCCGCGCCGGCAGCTTCCAGCTCGCCCGGCTCGGCATACCCGTAATACACACCGATACACGGCACGCCGCAGGCAGCGGCGCCGGTGACGTCATACTTCCGGTCGCCGACCATGAGCGCGTCCTCCGGGGCCGTGTGCGTCTCGGCAAGCACCGCCGCGACGACCTCCGCCTTCGTGCTGCGCGAGCCGTCATATTCCGATCCGATCACGCAGTCAAACAGCCGCTCCATATCAAAGCGCTGCAAAATCGTGCGCGCCAGCGGCGTGGGCTTCCCGGTCGCGACCGCGATGCGAAAACCGTGCGCACGCAGCCGCTCGAGCAATTCCGGAATGCCGGGATAGAGCGTGCACTCATAGATGCCGACAGGCAGATACCGCTCCCGGTAGCGTGCGACCGCCGCCTGCGCCTGCTCGGGCGTCATGGCATACAGCTCCGAGAACGAATCGAGCAGCGGCGGACCGACAAACTTGCGCAGACGCGCCGTGTCCGTCTCATGGATGCCGAAGCCCTCGAGCGCATACTGCACGCTGCGCAGGATACCTTCGCCGGTGTCAAACAGCGTACCGTCAAAATCAAATAAAACAGTCTGGATCATGACAAATCTCCGTAATCAAGATGGCAAAAGGATAGCATCGGGGCGCGAAATTGTCAACGGCAGCGCCGGATGCATACGCTGTAGCAACCTGAAAATGTGAGGTTTCGCCATGAACAACGGACTGGAAACACGCTACTTTCTCAGCGCCCTGACCGGCGCGGGCTACTACGCACTTCACAGGCAGTTCCTGCGGCCGCCGGAGCGGTATTTCTGCATCCTCAAGGGCGGGCCGGGCTGCGGAAAATCCACGTTTCTCAAGCGCGTCGGCGACGCCGGGCGCGCGGCCGGGCTGGCCGTCGCCTGGCTGCACTGCGCGGGCGACCCTGCCTCGCTCGACGGGGTCTATTTCCCGGAAAAACGCTCCGGCTTCTTTGACGGCACAGCGCCGCACATCGTCGAGCCTGCGCTCTTCGGCGCGAGCGGCGAATATCTGGACCTCGGCACGTTCTGCCGCACGGAAGCACTCGACACGGCGCGCATCCGCGCCCTGAATGCCGACTGCGCCATGTTCCGCCTGCGCGCGCAGCAGTATCTGGCGGCAGCCGCCGCGCTCGATGCGCGCGTCACGCCGGGGCTGGTCTATCCCGAGGACCGCGAGGCCGCGCGCCGCCGGGCAAGGAGCGTCTGCGCGCGGGAATTCGGCACGCCGGGCAAGGGCGCGAAACACGGCCGGTGTGAGCGGCTGTTTTTGAGTGCCATCACGTGTGAGGGGCGAATTTTCTTCCCTGAGACGATCGCCGCGCAGTGTGAGCGCGTGTACCTGCTCGACGACGGCTGCGGCCTGGCAGAAGAATTTCTGCACATCGTGCGTGCACACGCCGTCCGGTGCGGGCTGGACGTTCTCTCCTGCCCCGACCCGCTCATCCCATCGCGCACGCAGGCCGTGCTCGTGCCGTCGCACGGCGTAGGCTTTCTCGCCGGCACGGCGGACGACGTGCCGGAGGGGCCGACCCAGCGGCACATCCGGCTCGACGTGCTGCCGGACCCCGTGCGCCAGCGGGCACTGCGCCGCACCATGCGCAGCGACACCCGGCAGCAGCAGCTCGCACTCGCAAGCGCAGTGGAGCAGCTGTGCATGGCCAATCTCCTGCACAACGAACTGGAAGCCGTCTACCGGCCGTGCATGGACTTTGCCGCGCTGACCACGTTCACCGACCGGTATCTGCGCACCTTCCCCGGCACATGAGCGCAAAACGCCCCGGCAGGACGCGCAGTCCCGCCGGGGTGTTCGTTTGCAGTTGTCTCAGCAGCAGGGGGAAAAGCACGGATTGCAGCACAGGTTCAGCAGGCACATATCCGCGCACCAGCTGCCGGTGCCGAAGCCACTGTTCGGATAACCGGCGCTGTAGGTCGCATACGCATCGCCGCCGCTCTCGAGCTGGTGCAGCAGGCGCTGAAAGTCCGGATTCGTCGGATCCATCTCGACCGCGCGCCTGGCATCCGCCAACGCCTGCACACGGTTGCCCGCGCCGGAATTCGCCATGGCGCTCAGGGCGTACCAGGTGGCATCGCGCTCGGCCATCGGCACGCCGGACAGCGCCTGCAGCGCCTCGGCAAAATGCCGCGTCTGAATAAAGTTCACCGCCGCCTGATATTCCGGCCGGATGCCGGGATCGCGCCGCGCGCCCCAGCCGCCATAGGCGCCGTAACCACCCGCCTGGCCGTAACCGCCGGACGCTCCGTAGCTGCCGGCCTGCCCGTTTTTGATCGCGTCATAGGCCGCGTTGACCTCGTTCATCTTTTCCGTCGCGTGCGGGTCATCCGGATTCAGGTCCGGATGATATTTTTTGGCCAGGCGACGATAGGCCGCCTTGATTTCCTCTTCGCTCGCGTCTCTGGAAACACCGAGGACTTCATATGGGTCTCTCATTCGGCGCTCCTCCCGATCTTTCGTTTTTTCATGGCCGCCTCGTAGCGCAGCCACACGCCGGAGTATAAAATATTGCGCAGCAGCTCCACGTCCTGCAGCACCGGCAGCGCCTCAAACGCCGCCGAACACTCGCCGAGCAGCATCGTCAGCAGCGCGTGCAGGTCCGCATCCTGCGGCAGTGTGCGCAGCGGATTATAGCGCCCGTGCCGGAGATCTTCCGGCAGGTCGATCACCGCGTCAAGCAGATAGATAAACCGGCCCAGCGCCTCGCCAAACGGGCGCAAGCGGTCGTCCCAGAGCTCATCCGTCACAAACAGCTCGCCCATCAGGCGGCCGAAGCAGTTGGCCGCGGCGTCCAGGTCGCCGGTGTCGGCCTGCTCGATCTCAGAAAGCTCCGCCATGCACTGCTCAATCGCGGCACATTGGCGCGGCCAGCGCGCGCGCACGGCCGCACACTGGCGGCTGAGCGCCTCCGCTTCCCAATATTTCAGCGCGCTGCCGTCATCCTGCCAGTCGTCGCGGCAGTTGTTGTACGCCAGCACGACGTTCATATCGGCAGCGTAGGCGGTGTAGCGCGTCTGCCAGTAAAAATGCTTGCGCAGCGGGTGCGCCGGGCAGATCTCCATGCCGCGCTCCTCGTCCGCTTCATACAGCGCCGAGAGCAGCAGCACCAGAAACGTCATGTCGTACGTCAGCGTCATGCGGCCGGAAAAGCCGTGCTGCTGCTTAAGCACCCGGCACAGGCCGCAGTAGCAGCCCTTATAGCGATCTTTCTGCGCCTGCGTCAGGCCCTCGAGATTTGCGATCACATATCCAAACATCTGGCTTCGCCTCAGGTTTTCCGCTGGAAGGACGTGCCGCATTTGCGGCAGACGATGTTGATCCTGCCCTTGCCGCGCGGCACGCGCAGACGCGTCCGGCACGACGGACATTTGAAAAAGCGGTACTCGTGCCGCTGATGCCAGCGGTCAACAGCCCCGCGCCACGCGCTCGTCACCTTGTATCTCTGGCGCAGATACGCGCCGTTTTCCTGCTGCCGGCGATAGACATTGCGCGAGAGCATACGAAAATAAATCACGATCAGGCCAAGGACCGCCAGCGACCACAGGATGCGCGCCGCATAACCGTGCACGAACATGCTGACGATCAACACAATCAGTGTCAGCACGGACAGAAGGCGGTTGAGTGCGTCCATCCCGTTTCTGCCCATCATCCATTTTGCAAGCCGTTGTCTCATGACCGATCACCTTTCCAGGCTGATGAATTTGATTCTTGTATTTTATCACACGTCTATGAGAAATATATCAAAGAACTGTAAACACCGCACTTTTCCGTGAAAAAATTGCACTTTTCCGACAGAGCGTGGTATACTGCTGAAAAAACGAGGAGGTACCCCAATGAACACTCCGGATGCAGCGCCCGTCGCTCTCGATACCTGGCCGCGGCGCGAAGCATACACGTTCTTCTCCGGCCTGTCGGATCCGTTTTACAGCGTGACCGTCACCGTGGACGTCACGGCACTGCATACTTACACGAAGCGGCGCGGCCTGTCCTTTTATTACGCTCTGGTCTGGCTGTGCACGCAATCGATCAATCAAACGGCCGCATTCCGATATGCCATCCGAAACGGCCAGCCGGTCCTACTCGCACGCCGTGAACCGAGCTTCACCGACCTGCACCCCGGTGCGGAACAATTCCACATCGTGACGATGCCGGCCGGTGACGCACTGGAGGACTTCTGCCGCGCAGCCCGCGCCAAGAGCCGGGCGCAGACGGAGTTTCTCTCCGCTGCGGCCGAGAGCGACGCGCTGATCTATTTCAGCTGCCTGCCGTGGGTCTCGCTCACGGCGCTGACCAACGAGCGGGATTTTGACGCCGACGACGCCATCCCGCGCATTGTCTGGGGCAAATATCATCGCGAGGGCGAACGGGATGTGCTCGGTCTCGCGCTCGAGGTGAACCACCGGCTCATCGACGGGCTGCACATCGGGCGGTTCGTTCAGGACCTGCAGCAGCGCATCGACGCGCTGGCCGAGGCAGAATGATCGTATGTATCAGGCCGACGTGATCTTCAGTCCAATGATGCCAACAAGCAGCAGAGCGGCAAAGATCAGACGTCCCGCCGTTACCGGCTCATTGAACAAGATGATGCCGACGATCACGGAGCCCAGCGCGCCAATGCCCGTCCAGACCGCATACGCCGTACCGAGCGGCAGTGTTTTCGTTGCGCGCGCCAGCAGGTAAAAGCTCACCGCCATGCAGGCGAACGTGAGCAGCGACCAGCTGAGCTTTGTGAATCCCTCCGAATACTTCATACAGGTCGCCCAAACGACCTCAAAAATCCCGGCAATGCCGAGCATGACCCATGCCATAATGTTTCCCTCCAAATAAAAAATGCGCCCGCCCGCGTCTTCTAAGGCCTACGACGCAGAGCAAACGCTCCCGATCCCGCCCGGCGGTAGGAACACGGACAGGATGCCAAAATCAACATCTTTTGTCAAGCGGCGGAGCTGCGATAAACAGCATTTCAACATCAACGGCAATACAGAAACACTTTGCCCTTTCAATTGCTTTCGCGCACTCTACAATGGATGAGGCAAACAATTACACAAGGAAATGGAAACGTGAAAGAGCGCCACACAAAGCAAATGGCATTCGTAGCAGTATTGCTAGCGACACTTACGCTTATCGGCGGCTGCGGCAACCAGGAGCCATCAGACACCGCCACCGAATCGGCACCAGATACAGAGGTAACGACCACGGGAGCCGCGTCAGCAGCAGAGACACCAGTTGGCTAACTGAAACACGGGAAATTGAAAAAATTCTGATTGACCGAATCACCGAGCAATATACCATGACACAGATAGATAGAATCACAATTAACGATGATTTGGGAACAGAAGCGGATGGTGATTACATCGCACTACATCGCACTCGTCTATCTGACTTGGGACCAAAAGAACATAGGAATGTTACCAAAATATTTAATTACTTCATCTTCTAAAACTCTTACGTCCATGCTATTGCTGCTGGATTTTAAGAACCTATTCAACTCTCGGCGGTAATCATCCATTGTTTTCTTTGCAAGGCTATCAGCCTTTTTCCGAATCATAAATTTCTCGATTGTGTCCCCAAGGGTGATTGTGTTAGATACTTTGGTTGCAATACGCATAGTGCAGCGGCCTCCTATAAAAAATTCAGAAACCATAGGCCTACAAGCAGAAACCGTAGGCCTAGCACCAGCTTTTAACCATTTATTAGGGAAATCAAAAAGACGCTACTAGGCAAGAAACCTAGTAGCGTCAACACTTTTGGCAGGGGAAGAAGGCTTCGAACCCTCGGCCTACGGTTTTGGAGACCGTCGCTCTACCAACTGAGCTATTCCCCTATATGTCATAATATTGGTGGGCCTTCAGGGACTTGAACCCGGGACCGACCGGTTATGAGCCGGTTGCTCTAACCAACTGAGCTAAAGGCCCATATAGGGAATCGACTTTACCCTGCCGTCACAATGAAGTGACGGCAAAGCATTGTCTGAGTGGCTCCTCAAGTTGGACTCGAACCAACGACCCTGCGGTTAACAGCCGCATGCTCTACCAACTGAGCTATTGAGGAATATAAAATGCTGGTACACGCTGTTTGGATGGTTTATCGCAATCAGCTTATATATTATAGCGCGGATACAGCTTATTTGTCAATAGGTTTTGCAAATTTTTTTCGCAAGTTTTTTACTCCCGCGCAGAATGTCAAAAAGGGACCCTCTCGGGTCCCTTTTCAGGCTTTATTCGGTAACTTTTGCTCCGGTAACGATCGCCTTCGGCGAACCGGTGAGTTTTTTGCCGGTATACGGCGTGTTGATTCCCTTGGATTTATACGTTTCGTATACCTTCTCAGTATCCCAGTCCAGCAGCACCAGACGGGCGAAATTGCCTGCCTGCACAGCACGGTCGGTCAGACCGTAAATCTCGGCAGGAGCCTTACTCATGCGGTCAACAAGCTGCATCGGCGTGAGCTTTCCGGGCTGGACAAGGTAAGTATTGCACACCGAGAACGCGGTTTCCAAGCCGGTGATGCCGGACGGCGCCTTTGCGAACTCGCGGGCCTTCTCCTCGGCGGTGTGCGGTGCATGGTCGGTTGCCACCATGTCGATGGTGCCGTCCGCCAGAGCCGCAATCAGCGCCTGACGGTCAGCCTCCTTGCGGAGCGGCGGATTCATGCGCGCATAAGTGCCGTGTGCCGGCACATCATCCTCGGTCAGCGACAGATGATGCGGCGTGACCTCGGCGTAAATCTTCGCGCCCATCGCCTTGCCCGCTCGAATGAGCGCGACCGACTGCGCGGACGAAACGTGCTGGAACAGCACCCGTGCGCCGGTATCGAGCGCCAGCGCAATGTCACGGCCGATCATTGCAGATTCCGCGCTCGCCATTGCGCCCGGTACGCCGAAATGCTTGGCGGCCGCCGAGCCGTAGTTCACACCCGGGGACGGCACGAGCGACGGCTCCTCCTCGTGGAAGGATAGCAGCGTGCCGCGTTTGGCGGCTTCCGCCATGGCGGTGCGGCACAGCGCCGCACTCGTCAGATTGATGCCGTCATCGGTCAGGCACGGCGCACCCGCTTCAAGCAGTGCGTCAAAGTCGGTCAGCTCCTGCCCTTTCAGGCCCTTGGTGACCGAGCCTGCCTGCAAAACCTGCACCGGACAGTCCTTCGCCTTGTCGGTAACGTAGTGGATAATCTCGGGTGTGTCACAGGTCGGCACGGTGTTCGCCATGCAGATTACCGTGGCATAGCCGCCCGCGGCTGCCGCCGCCGCACCGGTCAGCACATCCTCTTTCTGGGTCTGACCCGGATCGCGGAAGTGAACATGGCCGTCCACAAAGCCAGGAGATACCGTCAGCCCGCTCGCGTCATACACCGTGCAGCCCGCGGGCGCGTCGATGTGCTCTGCCACCTGCGCGATAACGCCGTCGTCACCGATCAGCACATCACACAGCGCATCCATCTGCGTATACGGGTCGAGAACCCGTCCGTTTTGAATCAACAGCATGGTAAAACCTCCGTTTTATCTCGTTTAATCGCGGTAGAACGCACCAAAGCCCTTGTATGCCATATACAGATCCAGCTTGGCAATGCACTCGAACGGTGCGTGCATGGAGAGCACCGGAACACCTGCGTCTACGGTGTCAATGTTGCGGTTTGCGAGGTACATGGCAACCGTGCCGCCGCCGCCCTGATCAACCTTGCCAAGCTGACCGGTCTGCCAGATAACACCCGCCTTGTCAAAGATGCAGCGGATGCGCGCCATCAGCTCAGCGGTTGCATCCGAGGTGCCGGACTTGCCGCGTGCGCCCGTGTACTTGACGAGCGCGAAGCCGCAGTTTGCGCGCGCATCGTTGCGCTTCTCGGAGACCTCCGGATAGTTGGGGTCAAAGGCGTTGCAAACGTCGGCAGACAGGCAGACCGAGTTCTCAAAGCACTCGTCGAGCAGCACATCCTGGGCGCGGCACAGATCTGCCATAAAGGTGTCGAACGCGCGGGACTGCATGCCGGTTACGCCGTCCGAGCCGATCTCCTCCTTGTCCACCAGCAGGCATACGCCCGTGTGGGACGGAGTTTCGGTCAGGTCGAACAGAGAGGTTGCTGCCGGATAGGAACAAACGCGGTCGTCGTGGCCGTACGCGCCGACAAACGAGCGGTCAAAGCCGATGTCGCAGGCATTGAACGCCGGAACGCAGCACAGCTCGGCAGACAGGAAATCCGCTTCGGTCATGCCGTACTCGCGGTTAAGGTGCTCCATAATGGCGAGTTTGATCTTCTCGCTGCACTTTTCGTCCACGGTTTCGCTCGGAACCGAGCCGATGAGGATGTTCAGACCCTCGCCCTTGATCACCTCGGTCGCCTTGCGAGTCATCTGCTCGGTAGCAAGGTGCGGCAGCAAGTCGGTGATAACGAACTTCGGGTCGGTCGGCTTGTCGCCTACGCGCACCTGCACGCGCTTGACCTCGCCGTTCTCGCAGACGCAGACAACGCCGCGCAGCTCGAGCGGAATGGCCGTCCACTGGTACTTCTTGATGCCGCCGTAGTAGTGGGTCTTGAAGAACGCCATGCCGTTGTCCTCGTACAGCGGCACGGTGCGGATGTCAACGCGCGGTGCATCGAGGTGCGCGGCGGTCAGGCGCACGCCCTCGGCGAGGCTCTTTTCGCCAATAACAGCCAGCATGATGCCCTTGTGGCGGTTGATGCGGTAGATCTTGTCGCCCGGGCGAAGCGTGTCATCGCGCGTCCATGCACGAAAGCCCTTGCTCTCAGCCATGCGAGCGATTTCCAGCACAGCGTCACGCTCGGTTTTGCTCTCGTCGAGGAATTTTTTGTAACCCTCGGCGTAGGTCTGAATGCCCTGCTTGTCCTCGTCGGTCAGACGGTCAAAGCCGGTCTTTTTGTCGTAAAAAAGCTGTTCGGAAGTCATGTTGCATTCTCCTTTTTTAATCCGAATCACTTAATGAGTTGACTGTATAAAGCATCGGTGTCCCGATACAGCATATCGAGATCGCCGTTGTTTTCGATGATAAAATCGCATTTTTCGCGGTAGAACGTGTCGTTCGGCTGTGCATCGATGCGGGCGCGCGCGGCCTCGTCCGTCAGACCGTCCCGCTCGATGATTCGGGCAACGCGCGTGTCGTGCGGCGCGAGCACAGCGATGATTTTGTCGCAGAAGTCATCCGCACCGGCTTCAAACAGGGTCGGTGCATCGTACAGCACGATTGGACACGCGCTCTGCGCGTGAATCGCATCGAGAGACGCCTTGCGGATATACGGTGTGGTGATTTCGTTGAGCTGCCGCAGCTTTTCAGGGTCGGAAAACACGATTTTCGCGAGTTTCGGACGGTCAAGTACGCCGTTCGCGTCGGTTACGCCGCCGAAGGCGGTATCGAGCGCGGACAGCATTTCGCGGTTCTCCGCACAGAGCGTGCGATACACCGCGTCCGCGTCCACCCAGCCCGCGCCGAGAGCGCGCATACGCGCGGCAACCGTGCCTTTGCCGGTGCCGCTGCCGCCGGTCAAGCCGATGATTTTCATTAGTTTCACTTCCTCAACAGGAGTCTATGCATGAATAACGGCATTTTACAGCCGTTAATTGTCATTTAAACCAA
>OIAF01000377.1_pt1 | contig 16752 bp, 14 predicted proteins | sample 1580751 | NCBI WGS metagenome assembly OIAF01 (sample SAMEA3882511, study PRJEB24775) | human gut metagenome | biome: human-associated habitat; feature: intestine environment; material: feces | place: Netherlands | collected 2009/2010
CAGCTGCCGGAGCGGTGCTTAAGCCGCAAGGCGGGAATTGTGCGGTATTGCCCTATCCTCACTCCCCTTTTGGTGAGCGGCTAGCCTGCAATTCGACGTATTATTGAGGTTACCATTTCTATCCACACTCTCCTTGCAGAGAGCGATACGTTGGGGGCAACCAAGGCCGATGCGGCATTTCTATCCACACCCTCTCACAGGGAATGACTGGCATTTATTCATGGCTCTGGTAATGTTACACAAACTTTTACCGATGTTTGTGAACAGAAAAACAATTGTACTGGGCACTGGCATGGCATTTTTGCTGGCTCAAACACTCGTGCATTTATTTCATGTTCTGCTTCTGCTATTTTGTGCAGGCAATGCTTATTTCATCAGTTTCTGCAGCGTTTTCAGTAGCTCATCCACAACTTCGTCATTCCCGGCACGGATATCATCCGCCACACAGGTGCGGATATGGTTTGCCAGCAGCTCACGGTTGAACGCGTTCATCGCCGCCGTTACCGCCGCCGACTGCACCAGAATATCCGGACAATACACTTCGTTTTCCACCATCCCACGGATGCCCCGAATCTGCCCTTCGATCCGGTTCAGTCTGTGGACCAGGCTTTTATACTCTTCTTCACTGCGATGCTTTGTTTTGTGTGCACAGCAGCAACACGGTTCCTTCTTTTCGTTTTCCTGCATTATGTTACCCTCCCATCACATGCAAGGTACCCCGGAGGGGTATATTCACTATATACCCCGCCAGGGTACCTTGTCAAGTAAATAATATAATATTTTTATATTATTTTATGCGAGAGTTTTTTACTATAGCAATTTTTAAAATTAAAGCGGATATCCGCATGAACAAAACCACCCTGAACAGTCAGAAAGAGAAACATTCCACGCTCTCCTTGCGGAGAGCGACCAAAGAGCGCAAGGTGTTGATTGCTGATGTGTACATATTTCGATCCACACTCTCCTTGCGGAGAGCGACACGGTCACGGGGGTCTCCTCGTATACTGGTGCGTGATTTCTATCCACGCTCTCCTTGCGGAGAGCGACTGGCGGTCTTTTTCCTTGATCTTGTAGCCCTCGCGATTTCTATCCACGCTCTCCTTGCGGAGAGCGACCCCGCCTATCATGGCAGAGTTGCCCAGCTTGATTATTTCTATCCACGCTCTCCTTGCGGAGAGCGACTTGCCAAAGGTCTGCGCGAAAATGCCCTGACGGCAAATTTCTATCCACGCTCTCCTTGCGGAGAGCGACCCTGCACGCACTGCATTTGGCATATGTGCAACAGCATTTCTATCCACGCTCTCCTTGCGGAGAGCGACCCCGCGAGGTTGACTTTGTCACCCGCTTTGGCAAATTTCTATCCACGCTCTCCTTGCGGAGAGCGACGAGATTCTGTCCCCCTTTAATGGGCTGACGGCAGAGATTTCTATCCACGCTCTCCTTGCGGAGAGCGACTGCATATCGGCCGGGGTTGTGTTATGATACATAGAATTTCTATCCACGCCCTCCTTGCGGAGAGCGACTACGAGCGCAGCCCCATCAGCCTGACGGCAGCCGAATTTCTATCCACGCCCTCCTTGCGGAGAGCGACGGCTGACTCCGACAGCAGCAAGACCTATCTCGTGATTTCTATCCACACCCTCCTTGCGGAGAGCGACAGTGGATTGATGCTGTCACGGATTTCTGCGAAGGATTTCTATCCACGCCCTCCTTGCGGAGAGCGACGGCGCTGGCAGATAGAACAAGATCGGAGGAAAAAATTTCTATCCACGCTCTCCTTGCGGAGAGCGACGTATGAATCCGAGCACCAGGCTTTTGAGGATTACAATTTCTATCCACGCTCTCCTTGCGGAGAGCGACCGTACATGACAGCGGCAAACAGTACAAGACGGGCATTTCTATCCACGCTCTCCTTGCGGAGAGCGACCGCCTGACCAACGCGCAGCGCACGGCACTAGTGATTTCTATCCACGCTCTCCTTGCGGAGAGCGACTCGTTGCGCAGGATGTCGTACAGGCTGTTTTTGCCATTTCTATCCACGCTCTCCTTGCGGAGAGCGACGACAGACCGGAATTTTATTAGAGGGGAGATGTTTATTTCTATCCACGCTCTCCTTGCGGAGAGCGACGTCACGGTCTCAACACTCAAAATCTTGGCAATATTATTTCTATCCACGCTCTCCTTGCGGAGAGCGACTGGCTGTGCTTGTGCCGATTATTCTTAAAACCCACAATTTCTATCCACGCTCTCCTTGCGGAGAGCGACTTGGCGTTGTCAGCCAGGATTGCGTGGATGCCCTATTTCTATCCACGCTCTCCTTGCGGAGAGCGACCAGGCTGCAAAGCCGGACATACCAGGCAAAAGACGATTTCTATCCACGCTCTCCTTGCGGAGAGCGACAGGGCGTGTCCACTATGGACAACGGTGTCACCCAGATTTCTATCCACGCTCTCCTTGCGGAGAGCGACTTGAAACAATTTGTTGTTGGCGATGTAATGGGTATTTCTATCCACGCTCTCCTTGCGGAGAGCGACCCTATCACACCGGGAATAACCCACTATCAAGGGCATTTCTATCCACGCTCTCCTTGCGGAGAGCGACACTTGACTAACTATCATTTTACGCTACTTTTTATATTTCTATCCACGCTCTCCTTGCGGAGAGCGACCTTGACTAACTATCATTTTACGCTACTTTTTATATTTCTATCCACGCTCTCCTTGCGGAGAGCGACGAACAGTCCTCGAGCTACAATGCATACTTGGAAAATTTCTATCCACGCTCTCCTTGCGGAGAGCGACTATTGAAAAATATTTCATGCTGCCTGAAACGCTATTTCTATCCACGCTCTCCTTGCGGAGAGCGACGCCTGGAATCGATTTACTCAACGTCGAGATTTTATTTCTATCCACGCTCTCCTTGCGGAGAGCGACTGATTTTTTTTTTGCGTGATGTATCATTAAATTAATTTCTATCCACGCTCTCCTTGCGGAGAGCGACAGAATCTGCTGTGGATGAGGTGCTTATCAATGAGATTTCTATCCACGCTCTCCTTGCGGAGAGCGACAAGCTGATAGCGTGACACAGTGGACAGCTCTTTGATTTCTATCCACGCTCTCCTTGCGGAGAGCGACACGCTAATCTGGGACGTCATAGCCGAGATAACAATTTCTATCCACGCTCTCCTTGCGGAGAGCGACATCATCGGTCAACGTATCGGCATCAGGATCGACAATTTCTATCCACGCTCTCCTTGCGGAGAGCGACCGGGAGAATCTGGTCAACGGCGTTTGCCGCGTAATTTCTATCCACGCTCTCCTTGCGGAGAGCGACCGAGCAGGCCCAGGGCCTTAAAATCCCGCCGTTGAGTATTTCTATCCACGCTCTCCTTGCGGAGAGCGACATGATGGATTCATCACGCGCGGCCAGTTGCCAACACCATTTCTATCCACGCTCTCCTTGCGGAGAGCGACTAGATGTAAACAGCCCAGTAGCGGCCTTAACATCCATTTCTATCCACGCTCTCCTTGCGGAGAGCGACTTGTTATTGTTATAGTTGTACTGCACATAATCGCCAATTTCTATCCACGCTCTCCTTGCGGAGAGCGACGATAACGTATCAGCGCCAAATAGACCAAAAGAGTAATTTCTATCCACGCTCTCCTTGCGGAGAGCGACTAGTGCACGCCCTGAAACTCGCCGACGCGATGCTATTTCTATCCACGCTCTCCTTGCGGAGAGCGACGACCAATGGATGTACCACAGTACCAAATTTTAGAAATTTCTATCCACGCTCTCCTTGCGGAGAGCGACGGCGGCGTTCGGTTAAGTTGTTTCGTCAAAATTATATTTCTATCCACGCTCTCCTTGCGGAGAGCGACTTAAGTTTGTCAATCTCCGCGTTGTGGATGGCTCATTTCTATCCACGCTCTCCTTGCGGAGAGCGACGCAAGCCAAGGCGCTTAAAGTCTCTACGTTGCGTCATTTCTATCCACGCTCTCCTTGCGGAGAGCGACGGCCGAATCACATCAAACGGTACGAAAAAGTTAAATTTCTATCCACGCTCTCCTTGCGGAGAGCGACAACCTTGGCGTATGTATCATACAGTTGATAGAGTATTTCTATCCACGCTCTCCTTGCGGAGAGCGACCCCGCGCGGCCAACTGCCAACAACGCAACCACCAAATTTCTATCCACGCTCTCCTTGCGGAGAGCGACAACGACAGTAGATACGGAAATCTGGCCAGTCATTGCAATTTCTATCCACGCTCTCCTTGCGGAGAGCGACCGGCAAGTCAAACAAACTTGCCGGGCAAAATTATAAATTTCTATCCACGCTCTCCTTGCGGAGAGCGACGTACCAGAGTTCTGGTTATTAGACAGCAATGCAGGGATTTCTATCCACGCTCTCCTTGCGGAGAGCGACGTATACATTATGATAATTATAACTTGCACTGTGTCATTTCTATCCACGCTCTCCTTGCGGAGAGCGACTGTCAATGGCGGCGGTCTGTTAAGCTGTTTCGGCAATTTCTATCCACGCTCTCCTTGCGGAGAGCGACCAATGATGCTATTAACGGGTGCAATCCTGATTTTATTTCTATCCACGCTCTCCTTGCGGAGAGCGACAATGGGAAGGAATGAAAAGTCTCTCCGAAGTCGAATTTCTATCCACGCTCTCCTTGCGGAGAGCGACCCGCCTTTTTATGACTTCTCAAAAATTGCTAAAAAATTTCTATCCACGCTCTCCTTGCGGAGAGCGACCATCCGAAAATGTCAGATCATCCCCATAATACAGATTTCTATCCACGCTCTCCTTGCGGAGAGCGACATTTTCCCGCCGGTTGAAACATCATCAGTTAGCGATTTCTATCCACGCTCTCCTTGCGGAGAGCGACAGATACCTTATCAGCGCAAGATAGACCAAAAGAGAAATTTCTATCCACGCTCTCCTTGCGGAGAGCGACAGGACGCCAACGACAGTAGTAACGCTAATCTGCATTTCTATCCACGCTCTCCTTGCGGAGAGCGACAGGGCTAGAGTTCTGCAACAGAAATGGCCGGGCCATTTCTATCCACGCTCTCCTTGCGGAGAGCGACCGTTACAGTCTTAGGCGTTCAGCATCGAACCGGCATTTCTATCCACGCTCTCCTTGCGGAGAGCGACTAAACACATTGTAGGCACTTCGCAGGTGTTCCAAAATTTCTATCCACGCTCTCCTTGCGGAGAGCGACTTCACAAGCGTTACGAGTTCCGCGGGCACAATGGATTTCTATCCACGCTCTCCTTGCGGAGAGCGACGCCGACAAGGACGCCGACTGGGTGCGCGTGTATGTATTTCTATCCACGCTCTCCTTGCGGAGAGCGACGTCCACTCTGTCGGTGCCGCGTTAGCGCCTAAAGAATTTCTATCCACGCTCTCCTTGCGGAGAGCGACGCCCGGCGCGCGTCACGCCAACAGCCAGCAGGAATTTCTATCCACGCTCTCCTTGCGGAGAGCGACTTTTGACGCATGACCGCCGAAAAATAATCCAAAATGATTTCTATCCACGCTCTCCTTGCGGAGAGCGACGCCGCAGGGGGTTCACCTGTTACCTTGATAATATAATTTCTATCCACGCTCTCCTTGCGGAGAGCGACCGCGGGCACAATGGGAAAATCAAAAAGAGCAATTATTTCTATCCACGCTCTCCTTGCGGAGAGCGACGTAGTGGATACCGTTAAATTCGCCGGTTCGATGCTATTTCTATCCACGCTCTCCTTGCGGAGAGCGACGTCTCTTGTATGTTATATGATACATCCGCCTTAATATTTCTATCCACGCTCTCCTTGCGGAGAGCGACCGACGGCAAGCTGACCGAGTACAGCACCACCGAGATTTCTATCCACGCTCTCCTTGCGGAGAGCGACTTTGGGTTCGCTCATTCTTGGCTCCTTTCTTCATAATTTCTATCCACGCTCTCCTTGCGGAGAGCGACCTCAGAAGATCACCGGGAAACCGCGCCCGACCCAGATTTCTATCCACGCTCTCCTTGCGGAGAGCGACAAACAGGCCACGATCTGGGCGGCGGAGAACCTGGATTTCTATCCACGCTCTCCTTGCGGAGAGCGACGAGGCCGACATGATGGAAAATAAAGACATTTGCATTTCTATCCACGCTCTCCTTGCGGAGAGCGACTTGGCCGGGCCTTCTGGCCCGGCTTTTCTTTATAATTTCTATCCACGCTCTCCTTGCGGAGAGCGACCCGGGTCATTCAGGGGGATAACTTCCAGCAGGACCATTTCTATCCACGCTCTCCTTGCGGAGAGCGACATTCTGCATACGGCGCACTTGATGGAGCTTCTGATTTCTATCCACGCTCTCCTTGCGGAGAGCGACGGTGGGTTGAAGGCGATAATTTTTTTTATTATTCATTTCTATCCACGCTCTCCTTGCGGAGAGCGACACAGTTCTGTCAATACAGCCGACCAGGAAGCCAGATTTCTATCCACGCTCTCCTTGCGGAGAGCGACCAATCGCAGGTCTAATTACATCAAACGGCAAAAAATTTCTATCCACGCTCTCCTTGCGGAGAGCGACTAGACGTAAATAACCCAGTTTTGGCGGTTACATCCATTTCTATCCACGCTCTCCTTGCGGAGAGCGACATACTTTTTTAGCAATTTTTGAGAAGGCATAAAAATTTCTATCCACGCTCTCCTTGCGGAGAGCGACTTCGGCAGAATTATGAGTGTTTCAAGTGGATCAAATTTCTATCCACGCTCTCCTTGCGGAGAGCGACAGCAAAAGTGCACAAAACAGTGGGGCACTTTTGCGCATATGAAACAAATTTTATGGGGATTGCATCTTCATGCTGACAGGCAAGGCTGTATTTTACCCTTTCTGCCCCTGTTTTTTCCATATTTTCTGGTGCGAAGGAACCGGGAATTTTATGATTGCCTTCCCCTCGCACTAAGCAAACAAGATTCCATCCTGATCAAAATCCGGGTGCAGACCCACATGCTCGACTTTGCTTTTGTAATGGTTTCCCAATTGATAAAAGCGCAGGCTGTCCGATTCCGAATCGATCAGTTCGGTCAATTTTGCTTTGAACATCGTGTATTGCGCGGCATCCAGCAGGCACTCAAATACGGAGTTTTGCACCCGCTGGCCGTAGTCTACACAGACTTTTGCTACTTTGCGCAGCCTGCGACGACCGGCGGCTGTTTCGGTGTTGACATCATAGGTTACAAGCACCAACATAACGGCACCTCACTTCCAGAAAAACGGTGGGTACACTTCCAGGTCGCCGCGCAGAGCACGGGCCAGCAAAAGCGCCTGAACATAGGGCACCAGCCCCCAGGGCAGTTTTTCTTTCAAAAACGGATGGGTGATCTCTTCCTTCTTTTTGTTCTGCCATGCGGTCAGGAAAGCTTTGCGGCCATCATCCGTCAGCAGTACAGCACCATTTTCCTGTTTTTGCAGGTGTTTTGCCGTGATGATCTTTTGATTGATGCAGCTGATGACCAGCCGGTCTGCATAAACCGCCCGCAGTTCTTCCATCAGGTCAAGTGCCAGACTTTTGCGGCCGGGGCGCGGGCGGTGCATAAAGCCAACATAAGGGTCCAGGCCCACGGCGGTCAAGGCGGATGCACACTCCCGCGCCAGCATGCTGTAGGCAAACGAAAGCAGCGCATTCACATTGTCCAGCGGTGGACGGCGGCTGCGGCCCTCAAACACAAAATCCTGCTTTTGCTGCAGAATCAGGTCATTCAGGCAATCAAAGTAGCGCTGGGCTGCCTCGCCTTCCAGGCCGCGCAGCTGTTCCGGATCCTCGCTGGTCTGTATCAGCGGCAGCGCGGCGGCCAGCTGGGTGGAGGTGCGTTTCAGTTTTTCGACCGGGACACGCTGGGGATGATCGCGGGTTGCGCGTTCCAGCACCCAGCGTGCGTTATACACTTTACCAAGGATAAAGCTCCGGGCATAGCGACAGCTCTGGGCCGGGTCATCCGACACGCGGTACTGCGTCTGACGCAGCAGCACATTGCCGCGTTCTTCCCCCACGGTGCGGGCCTGAAATCTGCCATACGGGTCAAAAAAGCAAAGGTCAATGCCCCGCCGGGCACAAGCTCCCATCAAAGCGGGGCTGGCACCCGCGTAAGTAAAACAGACGACACCTTCCAGCGTATGCAGGGCACAGCGGTGGGTTTCCTGCTTATTGCGGGTAACAACAAGGTTTTCGCCATCCAATGTCAGGTAAGCGTCCTCATTGATGACAAACAGGGTGTTGAGCAGCTTTCTCATGGCGCGCCCTCCTCAATATGCTCCCGCAGATACGCCGCCGGGTCTGCCTGCTGATACAGCGCCGGCAGGCAAAGCTCTTTCAGTGAGCAGGCATTGCAATGCTTGCCGGGTTTGCTTTTTGGGGTATAGCCGCGCGCAAACAGGCGGTTCATCTCATCCGCCATGGTCTGCGCGGTGCTGCGCAGTTCCGGTGTCAGGGAAACATGTTCCCGCTGCCGGGTTTCTTCATAAAAGATTTCCCCTTCCGGCACCTCGCACACCAGCATTTCTTCCAGCGCCATGGCCTGTGCGCAGAGCTGCAAACGGTCGGCATCGTTTACCTTGCTACGGCCATGCTTATATTCCACGGGCATGGGCTGCCACAGGCCGCGGCGGCCCTGCAATGACACGCCGTTTGGATCCTTGTGAAACTCTACCACATCGCAGTCGCCGGTCAGTTTTAAGCGGTGGCTGACGACCCTCATACCGCGGGCGATCAGCAAATCGCCGCGTTTTTCCGTCAGGGTAACATCATGGCAGCGGGTATGCTGCAGGCGGCCTTCGGCGGTGCGTTGGTTTTCGGACCATTGTTGTTCCAGGTGTATGAGCGCCCACTGACGGCGGCAAAAGCTAAAATGCTGGATACCGGACATCAGCAGGTAATCATCTGGGGAAGCCATTACGACAGCCTCTCGCACGTTACCCCTGCGGGAAGATTTTCATCCACCGTTACCACATAGTCATGGTAACTGCGCGGGAAGGCTACCCCTTCGGCACGCGTGACATGCACTGCATCAAACAGTTTATAGGACGGCGCATTGCCCAGCTCCGAATCATGCTTGAACACGATCAGTTCCCGAACTGCCATTTTGCCGCGGGCTGCACTGTGGTCATTTTCAAACATATTCAGGATTGCCTGCCACAGCAGCTGCAGGTCATCCTCTGAGAATCCTGTAGTTTTGCGGGCCAAGTTGGCCGAAACATAGCCCTCTGCACGGTACAAACCATACGGGATCACATACTTGCGGCCCATCTCGGTGCCTTTACGCTCCGCATCCGCTTCGGTCGTAATGGCAATACGGGTAATGGTCACTTCCTGCGGGAGAACAGGGTCTACCGAGCGTGCAAAGCTCAACTGAACAGGGCCACGCACCTGCCCACAGTTCAGTGCGCCTTTTACAAAGGTTGTCATAACGGCGCCAAATGTGCGGATATCATAAAAGTTCTGGCACATAAAGTCCCGGATTTTACGGTCCAACTCCGGGTCATCTTTCTTGGCGACTTTCAGGGCATCCTTGGCATCAGCATCAATGCCCAAGTATTCGAGTGCTTTTTTATCGCTGCGGTTCAGGGGGACCTGATCTTTAATGTAAATCTGGTATCCTGCTTCATCTTCTTTGGCTACTTCGACATAGTTGCGAATCTTACGTTTCAAGCAGACATCTGTAACAATGCCATATCCCGTTTCCGGGTCAACGCGCGGCATGTTGCCTGCATCCGGATCGCCGTTCGGATTCCCATTTTCAACGTCAAACAGAATTACAAAATCATACCGGTTTTTGATTGCCTGTGCCATTGTTATTCCTCCACTTTCTTTGTATAGCGTTCCTGTGTCTGATGGTAATAGCCAAGGATAAAAGCGCCTTGTTCCGGCAAGGTCAGCCGTGCGGGAAAGCTTCCTTCTAATTTTCCGCCCGCCAGCGCAGCGATCTGCTTATCGTAATAAATCTTTTGCGCTTTGCTCATTTTTTGCATATGCTTTTGTGCCAGCATCAGAATTGTCGGGAATACAGTAGCTGGGGTGGATGCCGCCGCATTAAAATAGCGGTCTTTGATGGTTGTATTGATATCCGGGTTTACCGCCATCTGGATTGCTTCCAGCACAGCAAAAAGCTGACCCATAACATACGGTTGATAATTTGTTTCCTTGTTATTTTCCACAGTTAATACCTCCTTTGGGCAACGGGGATCTTCATTACGCAGGTAGTATGCTTTTATAATAGCGGCACGGCCGCGTGTTACTTTTTGCTCTGCGCGGATACGCATCATAACGCCATCCAGCAGGGTTGCCGGGTACCTTGTATTATTCAGGATTGCACGCAAGACATCGCCTGCCAGCTGCGGTGCTGCCGATGGGCTGCGGGAATTGGTGTTGACGGTTTCCTGCAGCAGCCAATACACCCCCAGCCGCGGGAATTTATCATAAGCAGGGCGCACAATCTCTAAGCGGTCATAATGCTTCTGCACATTATCAAGCAGCGTTTGAAATGTATCCTGCCAGAAAAAGCGAACCGAGAGGCGCGCCGCATTAGGGGCCAAGCCAAGCACATAAAAGTGCCTTTGTGGGTCAAGTGTCACGTTCTGCCACTCTACACTCTGTCCATGGACCAGCTTGTCCACTGCATTTCGCACATCGCTTTCGCTGACAGGCGCATCCATGGCAAACAACGCATCCATTGCTAACTGCTGGTAGGCGGTCTCACCACCTGCTGCCCAGCAGACAATGGTGGTATCGCCCACGCGCTGAACATGTTCCCTGTCTGCCAGCAGATAGTTTAATGCCTGTGCATAGGCAAAGGCCGCATAACTGCCAACTGGCGCATTGCCCCCCTGTTCATGTCCGTATGAGCAAAAAGCGTCCGCATTAAAAGAAACAATCGATGCGCCGGAAGGCTGTGCCCCGGTCACGCCTTTAATCGCCGGGTGCAGGCGGGCAAGCGGTGCCTTTTGCCCTGTAACCAGGCATCGGATTTCCGGTGCATCCGTGTTCTTATCACACTGCCGCTGCCAGGCTTTCTGTATTTCCGGATCGTCCTGAACATAGTTTTCCCGAATCAGAAATACCAGATTGCCACCCTTGTAAAGTTCCTTGAGACTTTGTTCCAGCGCTGGATTCTGCTCCGCCGCCTTGGGGTCCCAGTTTATAAAAAAGTTCCGCACTGCCTGTGCCGCCTGACCGGGAACATTTTGTAAAATGGCAAGATGCAGCTCCTTTGCAGCGGCAAAGCACTGCATTGCACGCTCCGGTTTGCCTTTTCCGTCAATGCCGAGCATGTAAGCACTGTTATCACACAAAAAATTGGCTGCCACACCACTAGAGCGTTTAACCTGTTCCGGAACTTGCAGCTGACATGGAGCAAGCACTGTTTTTTTACCGCGCTTTTCCTCTTGCTGCAAGGGGTGCAATGCCATCAGTTGGCCGTTTTCATCCAGTTCCAAAGCCCAACTGACTTTTGCGCTTGTCCAACCGGGGCGCGTGATTTTGCCATTGGCCAGCAAATCTTCATAGTATTGTACCAAAGCCTGTAAAATCATCGGTACACCTCGCAGTCTGCCACATTCAACACACCATGTTCCAATTTTGCATGGAAATACATCGGGGTTATGTTCTGCGGGTCAGTGTAGTCAAAGTCATATATCATGAATCCCAAATCCCGTGTTTCCTCAATGGTCGGGATTGGTCCGCCGGGCCATGCGCGGAATGCGGCAGGAAATTCACGGCACCCAAGATAGGGAGTATGAAAACACTGACCCCTGGACATGCGCCGGGTAACAATATCCTGGAACTTTCCCGGATTGTCGCTCGGTGCCGCACGGTCAGTCATCTCAAATTCTGCCTCAATCACATAATGAACGTCCTGCAACACCATGGCTGCACGCTGGACGATCTGCTGGGGCGTGGCAAGGTAAAGCTCTTTCCCTGTTCCCTGCATCGCGCTGCGTACATCGGAACAAAGAATTTTGCTTTTTACTTCGTTCCGACGGATGTTGGTAAAGCGGATGGGATTCATGACATAGATTTTCCGGATTTTCCACCGTAAGCCAGGGTGGTAATAGATTGCTTCTACTATGCCGCGTGCCGCGGAAGGGGTGAGGACTTCATATGAAACCCTTTCGACTTTTAGCTCAGGCCTCGAGAGCAAAGCATAATTCCCCCATACTTCCAGCTGGATCATCTGCATCAACTCCTTTGCATTTCTATTTTCAGTTGTTTTTAATTTACATTTTTGCTATAGTTTCAATATACGCTACTTGGCACCAAATGTCAATCCTTTTATCATGTATACTTTTTGTTTGCTTTTCATCCGGTTTTCTTTTATAATAAGTTGCGTCGGCAGCTTATGCCGTGGATAGAAATAGTTGATTTTACTTTAGCGCACAAAAACGGCAGGGCAGGCTCCCTGCCGTTTTTGCTTTATGCAAACCAGGCTGCTCCCGTTTCAGCTTCCATAGCAAGGCCCGTGTTGTTATCGTAAAGGCTTCCGTCCGTTAATTCCCATATGTCTTCACTGATTTGGAAAACCGCCCCGGCATTCTCCAGCGTTTTCAGATGATCCGGGTAAACCGGAACACCATATTGCCCCAGTTGACGGAACAAAGTTTTGCTTACCTCTCCTGCACGCAATCGTGCAAGCAAATGTTCCCCTTTCCCTTGGGGAATGTATACGGTCACGGCAGGTGTTTCAATTAAGCGGAACCTCTCTGCCGCTGTTGCAAAGGGGAAAATGCGCCCTTCCATATCCTGCTCGAACCCTTGCAGAATTTGCTGTTCATCCAGTCTTTTATCTCCTTTTAAGGTACGGTAAAACAGAAAGTATGTTTCGATTGCTTCCAGAGATGCCAGATCTGCATATTTTTTCAGGACGCTTTGCGTTGCGGATACATTCTGTTCCAGCATGCGCGGTACATGCTGCCCTTCCAATGTGAAAATCTGTACCAAGCTCTGCTCCGCCGGGCGTCTTCCCTCTCGATTGCAGCGCCCCGCCGCCTGCAAAATGGAATCCAGACCTGCTTCCTCGCGGTACACAGCCGGGAAATCCACATCAACACCCGCTTCGATCAAAGAAGTTGATATCACACGGCAGGGCAGCCCATCTTTTAAGCGTTCCCGGATTTCCTGCAATAACTGTTTGCGATGGGCTGGGTATAGCAATGTTGTCAGGCAGTAGCTGCCCTCTTTGGGCAGGTTATTGTATAATTCCTGTGCTGTTTTTCTCCGGTTTACAATACACAGCACTTGTTCCTGCGCTGCCAGTTCTGCACCAAGCTGGCTTTGTTCCAACTCTCCGCGCATTTTTAGCGTTGTACGCCGGAATGCCTGATATTGCTCTTTGGGATGTGGGCAAAGTTCCGTCATCTGCAGCCCAGGCGCCAGTTCATCAAACAAGGGCTGCAAAGCTGGTTGTGTGGCCGTGCAAAGCACCGCTGCTGCGCGGTAATGCTGTACCAGCTGCGCGATTGCCGCAACGCAGGGGCGCAAATAAGGAATCGGCAGGTTTTGTGCTTCGTCAAAAATGACCACGCTATTTGCAATGTTATGTAATTTACGGCATTGTGACGCATGGTTGCCGTAAAGTGATTCAAAGAATTGCACGGATGTGGTAACCACCACCGGAGCATCCCAGTTTTCCGCCGCCAATGCTTTGCGGTAGGCTGCCGGCTCATCATCTTCCTTGGCAGAGTAGTCCACCCCTGAATGGTGTTCCAAAACATTTTCTGCTCCTAATATCTCCGAAAACACATCCGCGGTCTGGTCAATAATGGATGTATAAGGGATCACATAAATAACCCGGTCCATATGGTTCTTTACAGCTAGCGAAAGCGCAAATGCCAATGACGCTACCGTTTTTCCCCCGCCTGTAGGAACGGTCAGGGAATAAAGGCCGCGCCGCCCTGTTTGCCCTGCCGTTGTACAGGCACTCAAAATTGAACTGCGGCGCTGATTCAAGGTTCCCTGGGGATGGCTCCATTTTGCGGTATATTGGTTCAACCTTTTCAGCAGTTCATCCATTGTCTGGCCTTGTCCGCGCGGTTTAGGGCTGCTCATAAAGTTTTCCGTATCCAGATAGTCCGCATCGACCAGGCAGGAATACAACATCCGGGTATAAAATGCCTGTGTAAAACGATTTTCCTTCATCATTTCCGGCTGGGGCGGTATGGACGGCAGTTTAATCTCATTCGTCCATTGGGTATATGGTTCAACGCTCTTTTTCAATCGCCCAAACATTGTCGCATCCTGCGCGGTATCGCTTCGGCCTCCTCCATCCGGCAGGCCGCTATGGTGTCCCGCAATAGCAAAAGCCAGTGGGATTTGACCATATCGGGCAGCCACCTGTGCACCAGCCGTTGAGTGATCCACTTTCTCTCCACCTTGCAGGCGCTTTTGAAACTTTGTACTATATTTACCAATATCATGCAGTAATCCAAGCCAAGTTCCCTGTTGCTGGGCATCAAAGGCTGCTGCAAATTGCCCACACAGGACTGCCGTTCCCTGCAAATGGTCCGCTACCGTTTGGACGCGGGTTCCGTCTTCACTGATATGAGCCAGCATCTTTTTCTCCTGGTGCATAATCAAACTCCCTTCTGTTTTGCTTTTCTCTATTATAGCAGATCACTCATCCCATAATTCGGACTTTAACTTCAGTTCTGCAATCTTTGTCATACTATCCAAATTTATCCATGTAGAATTGTTAGCTATTCCCATTAGCAGATATTTTTGATAAAATAAGATATTATAGGGTTTATGAATTCACTTTCTTATATTATTTCTTCATCTTACCGAAAAATCATTTACGCAAGGAGTGAAAAGCCATGAAAAGGAAGTTATTCTCATTTTCCGCCAGTGTTATCACCGCAATAATGCTCACCGCTTGTGCTGCAGCGCCAGAAAATAAACCTGCTTCCTCCGCTGCTCTTTCCCCGACCAGTGAAGCTGTTGCCACAGCTATACCATCCACTAGCAATGCCAACTGGAAGTTACCGCCGCAATATGATTTTGACGAGATGATTCCTCTCTTCTCCCGCGAAACCCACACTGCCGGTTACGCCGCTGCCCGAAATCTGTACGCTGTGCGCAAGGGCGAACGCTGGAGCCTGTTTAATGCTGCCAACTGTAATGCTTTTCTGGAAGATTTGTCAGAAAGCATCCCGTACCTGTATGGTGAGCAGGAGCTCTCCATTGGGGTAGATGATACATACGATTACCAGAAGCTGAATGCCCTGGAAGAACAGATTAACCAGGAGCTGGTTGCCCAACAAATGCCTTTTACAACCATGCTGGGCGGGCACGGCGGGTATGGCATCCAGTGGATTTTAGGTGACAGCCAGATTTACCGTTCTGCTATTGGTGTCTATACATTTAGTGGCACGCCCATCGAACAGGTGTATGCTCCTGATTTGGTTGGCATCCAGCAAGGCATTTGGGATGATGAATATGCCGGTTATCTTGTTGACAATTCTGCACCTTTTGCCGTTGCGGATAAAAACGGTACAATTTTAACCGATTTCGACTACCAGGATGCCTGCATGGCCGGTGAATCTTTAATCGCGGTAAAGGATGCAGCCGGTAACTGGGGATATTGCGACCAAAGCGGTGCTTTAGTAATCCCCTGCATTTATCAGCCGCAGATGAGTTTGTCCATCATGAACGAAACTGTTGAATATCCTTACGCAGACTTATCCGGCATGGTAGTTGTGAAAAATCAATCCGGACAAAAGCCAGTTCTGGATGTTTACGGCAATGAGATAATTTCCGCTGGGCAATATGAAGATTTAGCCCCCGCGCGCGATGGCTGCGTATGGGCAAAACAGAATGGCCTTTGGGGCTTGCTGCAAGTACAGGATTATACCGAAAACAATGCCAACGTTATTCTGCCGGATGGATGCGTTGCACCAGATGTAACGCTTAGCCGAATTGATAGCCTTTGTACCTACACCACTGCTGATCATGGGCTGGTTATGCGTAAAGGTCCCGGTACAAATTATGAAAAAATGGATAATATCCCCTACGGTATCATCGTATGGGAATGCGGCTATAGCAGCAATGTGCCTGACTGGGTTGTTGTATATTACAGTGGGATTTATGGTTGGGTCAGTGATGAATACTTGGCTACCACTATTTATTCCAGCAGTAAATAAAAAAGCAGGTGTTCATGTAGAAACGATATCGTCCTCCACGTGAATGCCTGCTTTTTATAGCTTCTTTTATTATATCTGTTCTGTGCCGCTATTTGTCTCTGTATGAAATAAATAGCCGCTATATGCATTTGAATGAAGTGTTCCGTTTGTTTGCTTTTTTACCTAAAAGAATCGCGTAGGAGGCTCTCTTAACTAAAGAGCCGACCTCTCACACCATCGTGCGTACCGACCGGCACACGGCGGTTCAACCGCATAAGTGCAAGGACTCGTAGTAAGCGCCTGAGGATACTAAAATATCCTACTTCTGCGAGTCTTTCGTTTGCAATGGAACCTTTTAATACAGGACTACCGGCGATACGCCAATAACCCAGTCTGGAATTGCCCCACTGGTACTATTCCAAAATTCTTCGTTTGAGTTTCATTACTCATCGATATAATCTTTATCGAACCACTCGCCTAGCGAGTGGTTTTAGACATACAAAAAAGCACCTTAGCGTAAGCTAAGGTGCTTTTCCTGGTGACCCGTGCGGGAATCGAACCCACGTTAACGGCGTGAGAGGCCGCTGTCTT
>OIAF01000434.1_pt1 | contig 14887 bp, 13 predicted proteins | sample 1580751 | NCBI WGS metagenome assembly OIAF01 (sample SAMEA3882511, study PRJEB24775) | human gut metagenome | biome: human-associated habitat; feature: intestine environment; material: feces | place: Netherlands | collected 2009/2010
GGCTGCGCCGCTACGGCGCAGGCAGGGGTATCAAAGTCCGGCGGAGCTGGACTTTTATGGGGAATTGAATCACGCACTGCGGTGCGTGTGGAAAATGCTTAGCGCATTTTCTTTATGCGACCGGATAATGGGAAGAATGGAAAGAGAGCGCGTTCATTTTCCATTCTCCATTTTCAATTATTTAACCAATCCTCACGAAGGAGGTTTGATTTGTAAAATGTCTACTCGAATTGATCGTATTTCTGAAGAAGTGATGAAGGCTCTGGCGGAGGCGATGCGCTCTGTCAAGGACCCGCGTGTACAGGAGGCTATGGTTTCCGTGGTACACTGTGATGTTACCAACGATCTGCGTTATGCGAAGTGCTATATTTCCGTACTCGGCAGCGAGCAGCAGACCAAGGACGTGATGAAGGGCCTGAAGTCTGCGGCAGGCTGGCTGCGCCGCGAGGTTGGCCACAAGGTACAGCTGCGCTACGCGCCGGAGCTGGTATTTGAGCTGGATCAGTCCATCACCCACGGTGCACACATCTCCGAGGTGCTGCACGAGCTGAAAAATGAAGGCAAGCTAGGCGAGGAGGACGCAGAATGATCGTTGACGTTGCTGGCGCTGCTGCTGCGCTGCAGGCAGCGGACGACATTCTCATCCTGACTCACCGCAGACCGGACGGCGACACGGCAGGCTGTGCCGGTGCACTCTGCCGCGGTCTGCAGCAGATTGGCAAGCGCGCATATATTCTGGAAAATCCGGAGATCACCAGGCGTTATGCGCCGCTGATCGTGCCGTATTATCCGCCGGAGGATTTCGTTCCGGCGTATGTGGTTTCGACCGATATTGCTGAGGAGAAGTTGTTTCCGGACACGGCCGAGTCGTACAAGGGCAAGGTCGATTTGGTCATTGACCATCACGGCTCGAACGACGGCTTCGGCAAAAAAAACCTCATCCGGCCGGATGCAGGCGGCTGTGCCGAGGTGCTGTACGATGTGCTGACGGCGCTCGGTGTTAAGTTCACGGCCGACATTGCAGAGTGCATTTATATCGGTGTTTCGACCGATACGGGCTGCTTTAAGTTCTCGAATACGACCGCGCATTCGCATGCGGTAGCGGCGGCCTGTCTGACTGCCGGTATCGACGGCGGTGAGATCAATCGCGTGCTGTTTGAGACCAAATCGCGTCCGCGTTTTGAGATGGAGCGCATTGTATTTGATACGATGGAGTTCCACGAGAACGGCGCGATCGCGGTTGCCGTGCTCTGGCGCAGGGATATCGACCATGCAGGCGCGGATATGGACGATCTGGACTCGATTGCATCGCTCACGCGCCAGATTGAGGGCGTACAGATCGGCATCACGCTGACCGAGAAGCCGGACGGCACGGTTCGCGTTTCCGTCCGCACCACCAAGGAGATGGACGCGGCCGCTATCTGCAAGAAGGTCGGCGGCGGCGGTCATGTCCGTGCAGCAGGTGCGAGCTTCACCTGCGGCATGGCGGAGGCCAAGGCTGCTATGCTGAAGGCGGCAGAGGAGCAGTTTCATGCAGCAAAGTGACCTGAACGGCATTCTGCTGATGAACAAGCCGCAGGACTTTACCTCGCACGATGTGGTTGCCAAGCTGCGCGGTATTCTGCACACGCGCAGGATCGGTCACGGCGGCACGCTCGACCCGATGGCGACCGGTGTTCTGCCGGTATTCGTCGGCGGTGCGACCAAGGCGGCAGATTTTGCCGCAGCGCAGGATAAGGAATACGTTGCCGGGTTCACGCTCGGCTACTGCACGGATACGCAGGATGTCACCGGCGAAATGCTCCGGACCAGCGAACGCTACGCCGCGGAATACGCGGTAAAGCAGATGGTGCGGCGCTTTATCGGTCCGCAGCAGCAGGTGCCGCCCATGTACTCGGCGGTCAAGGTGAACGGCCAGAAGCTGTACGACCTCGCCCGCAAGGGCAGGGAAGTGGAGCGTCCGGCGCGCGATATCATTGTGCACGAAATGGAGCTGCTGGATTTCGACGAGAATGCCCAGAAGGGCACGCTGCGGTGCAAGGTCAGCAAGGGCACCTACGTCCGCACACTGGTCAATGACCTTGGCGAAAAGCTGGGCACACTGGCCGTGCTGCACAGTCTGAAGCGCACCCGTTCGGGCGCGTATGAGCTGGCGCAGTGCCATACCTTTGCCGAGTGTGAGCAGGCAATGGCAGAGGACACCATGCAGCAGCTTCTGCTGCCGACCGACAGCCTGTTTACCGATAGACCCGCCGTTTCGCTCACCGATGAGGGCGCAGAGCGCATTGCGAGAGGCGCAGTCGTATTTCCGCGCCAGACCGACAGCCTGCCGGAAACCGCAGATACCATCTGCCGTGTGTACCATCAGGATAAATTCCTCATGCTCGGTCAGGTGAGAGAGCTGGATAAGGGCGGTTTGGGTCTGTTTGTATACAAAAACTTCCGATAAGTTTTTGCATACAAACAGAAATGGAGAATTGAAAATGGAAAATGGATAATGAAGGTATCGCGCCTTGCGCGATGATTTAATAAGCGCGAAGCGCCGCATTCATTCTCAATTCTCAATTTTCAATTATCAATTTTTTCAGGGGGATTCCCTTATGATAGAAGTTACAAAGCCGCGTGCCATCGCGCTCGGCTACTTTGACGGCGTGCATCTGGGCCATCGGGCGCTCATGCAGCGTGCGGTCGAGCGTGCCAAGCAAATCGGCGGCACGAGTGCGGTTTTCACGTTTGATGTGCATCCGGATTCGGTTGTCATGGGCCGTCAGGTGCCGCTGCTGACCGCAAATGCATATCGCACCGAGGAGATCAAAAAGCTCGGCGGTGTGGACGAGGTTATTTTCGGCCACTTTGACCATGAAATGCAGCACATGGACTGGCGCGATTTTATCCACAAGCTGCTCATCGGTCGCTTCAATGCGGGCTGGATTATCTCGGGACGCAATAACCGTTTCGGCTATAAGGGGCAGGGCAACGCAGAAGGCATGGCTATCGAGTGCGAAAAGGCCGGCATCGGCTATGACTGCATCGAGGATGTCAAGATTGACGGCATTGTGGTGTCCTCCACCTATATTCGTCAGCTGATTTCGCAGGGCGATATGGAAGGTGCGGCTAAGTTCCTCGGTCATCCGTATACGGTTTCCGGTATTGTGGAGCACGGACGGCGTGTTGGCACAAGCGTGCTGCAGGTGCCGACGGTCAATCTGCGTCTGCCGACCGAAATGGCGATGCCGCCGTACGGCGTGTACGCAACCCGTGTGCTGGTGGACGGACAGAGCTATATCGCAGCGACCAATATCGGTGTAAAGCCGACATTTTTAGACGGCGGTGCACCGACCATCGAGCCGCATCTGCTCGACTTTGCGGGCGATCTGTACGGCAAGATGATCCATGTGGAGCTGCATAAGTTCCTGCGTCCGGAAATGCAGTTTGAATCGGTGGAGGCGCTCAAGACCGCCATCGAGGAAAATGTGCAGCAGACCAGAGAATTTTTCAAAGAGAAATAAGAAAAGGCGGTATCGCTGTATAGCGGTACCGCCTTTCTGTATCTCAGGGAACAATTTGGTTGACAATCAAGGGATCGTTCGGTATCATCAAGGTACAAGAATAAGGATAGAGAATCGGGAGGAAGACAATATGAAGAAATCGGTCAAATGTGCAGTGACAGCGGCGCTGCTCCTTCTGCTTTGTGCGGTTGGGATCTATGGCATATTCTTTGCACCACGGAAGATCGGCTGTGCAGTCGATGATTCGTTTTCGTGGAAGGCGTACAGCTATACGCCGGTGACGAGCAAAACGATTTATAACTATGCGTTCCCGTCCGAAGAAATTACACTTTCTGCGGAAAATCGGGAGACGATCGTGCAGCTGCTTGCAGACAGTAAGGGCAAGCGGCGCTTTTCGGGCAGATGGACACCGTACGGCACGAATACCAGGATTCCGTGCGTCGTTGCAGTGCAAATAGACAGCGCGGAAGCAGATTATATGCTCTTTCTGTGCAGGAATGATTCGGAAGAGTTGCTGCTGCTGAAAACAGAACTACATGGCAAGGACAGATGGTATACGCTGGAGAGTCCGGCGCTTGCGGCGGCTCTGAATACCCTGTATCCGTATGATACCACAGGCAGCACTGTAACGCATACTGTCGGAACAAACTAAAAAAGCTGCGGTTAAACCGCAGCTTTTTTGCCGCAAGGCGGAAAAAAGCCGCCTGATGAATCAGACGGCGATTTTCCCTCAAAGAGCAGGTAAAGAGTAAAGAAAGAAAAAAGAAAAAAAGAGAGCAAATGAAATATAAAAACCAATGTGGTTGTTGGTTATTGTCGATTTGTTGTGTTCCTTAGAACAATTATTATTATAGTCGTTTTAGATAAAAATGCAATAGATTTTTTGTTTAATGTTCCAGAGAAAATGCAAAAGTTTTTGTGCACATACTACAAAAATAATATCTGTAAATTGTAAGGAAACACAAAACGAAGGGAAAACAAGCCGAAATCTCAAAAAATCCGGCGGCAGCGGGAACGATTTGCCGCTGCAAAACGTGTTGTTGGTGAAAGGAGGAGAGAGCAATGCAGACAAAACTCAGGTCGGACGCATTTCTGCAGCAGGCGATGGACACCTGCGGCGACGCGGTCTACCGCTTAGCTTTGTGCAGACTGAACAGCCGCGCGGACGCAGAGGACGTCTATCAGGAAGTCTTTCTCCGGCTGCTGCGGGACGACACCGATTTCTGCGACACCGAGCACCTGAAAGCATGGCTGCTGCGCGTAACGCTCAGCCGGTGCGCCGATCTTCGCCGGTCGGCGTGGTTTAAGCGCACCGCGCCGATGGAAGCTGCCGCGGATGCTGCCGCTCCGGAACCGGAAAGCAGCGGTGAGCTGTGGCAGGCGGTACACGCACTGCCGGACGATCAGCGAATCGCGGTGTGGCTGCACTATGTGGAGGGCTACCGCACAGAGGAGATCGCGGAAATGGTCGGCTGCCGTCCGGCAACGGTACGCACGCGGCTGCATCGCGCAAGAAAGCAATTAAAGCTGGATTTGGAGGGATCTTACGATGAAGAACAACTGGAACGAACTGAAGGACATCAAGGCTCCGCAGGAGCTGAAGGAGCGCACGCTGGCAGCAGCTCGTGAAGCGCGTAAGCTGACGAACGAACCGCTGCATGCGGTGCCGCGCCATCCGTGGGGAATGGCAAAGCGCCTTCTGGCGGCAGCCTGCGCGTTCGGTATTGTGCTGGGCGGTACGGCGGTTTATCGCACGCATAATGGCACCGCGCAGACCGGCAGTGCAGCCGTAGCGGACGCCATCAATCACACATTCGGCTTTGCAGCCTATGCCGCCGATACCGGCGAGCTGCGTCAGCCGAAGGACAGCAAGATCGTGTTCGACACCGGCAGCGGCGCGGACGACCCGGAAAAAGGCTTCTATTCGGGCTGTCTGTTCAAGGTGACCGGCGAGAATATCAAAACCATATCCGCGACCATCGACAAGGGCGCAGTCTACCGCACGAAAACCGTCAAGGATACATCGGCCGACCGCGACGAGTGGGTGCGCTCGATGCATCAGGGCACGAACCCCGAACTCGACGGTGCAGACTGGATCATGGTCTGGGGCAGTGACGAGATGCATATGTACGCTGACCTGTGCTGGAAGCTGGACAACGGCTTCACCGACGCGTACGACCCGGACACCAGCTACGGTCTGTGGCTGCCCAGCCAGCCGCTAACCACGGACGATGATCTGCAGGATTCGCGGCACAAGGCCGTGGACGGCTTTGAAGGCGCAAAGCTGACCGCCACCATCACCTTTACTGACGGCTCGGAGCAGACCCGCTCGATGACGCTGCACACCGGCAAGCTGGGCGTGGAATACAAGGACGATATGTCCGGTCCGAGCCTTACCGGCGAAGTGCTGACCGATGAGCAGGCCGCAGCGGAAGGCTATATCTATGGCGTCTATGCGGATATTGAGTAATTGAAGATATGTGCCGTTCGTCCAAAATCATCAAGAATTAGTATAGTGCATGAAAATTTCCTCTGAATCTTGTGTTCAGAGGAAACTTTTTTGCGGAAAAATGGGAATATACCTTGAAAAATACGGTGTAATCGCATAAAATAGAAGAAGTTTAGTTCGTAAATGAGGCGAAAGTATGCTCAACATTGTTTTGGTCGAGCCGGAGATCCCGCAGAACACCGGCAACATTGCCCGCACCTGTGCGGCGACAGGCTGTGTGCTGCATCTGGTCGAGCCGCTCGGCTTTGCTATCGACGACAAGCGCATGAAGCGTGCAGGTCTGGACTACTGGCATCTGCTCGATGTGCGTATGTATAAAAATCTGGATGAATTTTTTGAGAAAAATCCGGATGGCCGCTACTTCTATGCGACAACAAAGGCGCCGCACGCCTATCATGAGGCGGAATACCGCGACGGCGACTACCTGATGTTCGGCAAAGAGACCCGCGGTCTGCCGGAAGCGCTGCTCATCGAGCACCCGGAACGCTGCGTTCGCATTCCTATGAGAGAGGGCGCGCGCAGCCTTAATCTGTCTAACTCGGTCGCTGTTATCGTGTTTGAGGCACTGCGGCAGACCGGCTTTGAAAATCTGAGACTTGCGGGACCGTTCCCACAGGCATAAAGGAGTAAAGAATGGAAAAGATTCATATTTTGACCGATTCCTCGTCGGATATTCAGCACGATCTGGTAGAGGCGCACGGCATTGAGATCGTTCCGATCATGCTGACGCATGAGGGACGCAGCTTCCGCGAATATTACGACATCACATCCGAGGACTACTGCAGGCTGCTCGAAACCAGCAGCGAGATCCCCGGCACGGCCATGACTACGCCGACCGTATTCCTCGAGTCCTACAACCGTGCATTTGAGCGCGGCTGCACGCATCTGCTGGCAGTGCTCATCAACGGCGGCGGCTCGGGTACCTATCAGGCGGCCTGCCTTGCAAAATCCATGTTCGAGGAGGAGCAGGGTGAGGGCAAAATGACCATCGAGGTCATCGACTCCAAGACATACACCTATATTTACGGACACATTGTTGTCAAGGCTGCCGAAATGCGCGAGCAGGGCGAGAGCTTTGATGCGATCGTCAGCGTGGTAAAAAGCCGTCTTAACCGCGTGGAAGCCTACCTCGGTGTGTACAGCCTCAAGTTCCTCAAGAAGTCCGGCCGTATTTCGGGCGGCGCGGCCTTCGTGGGTGAGGCGCTCGGTCTCAAGCCCATCAGCCATGTGTATGACGGTGCGGTAAAGGTGTGCGACAAGGTGCGCGGTGAAAAGGCACTCGTTGCCGGAATGAGCAAAAAAATCTCCGCCCGTGTGGTGCAGCCGGACAAGCAGACGGCTATCCTGCTCTACGGCGATGTACCCGCCGAGCGTCTGGATGAAATGGAAAAGCGTCTGCGTACCGAAATTGGATTCCGCGATGTGGAACGCGTAGCGATCGGTCCTTCGGTTCTGACAAATACTGGTCCGCTGGCGATGGCTGTAGCGTATTATGGAACGCCGCGGGATTGATGCAAAAATTGTGAATGTTGTTTAATATTTCGCAACTTTTTGGCGAAAAACGCAAAAATCCTCTAAAAGCGAGTTGGAATGTGATGATTTTCACAATTTTGCTTGCGAATGGCACGAATTACGAGTATAATTCTGTATTGGAAACGGAATTATTTAAGTAATAAGTTCGTGCTTTTGTTCCTTATCGTAACTTTATAATACATCTTAAAGGAGAGGGATATTTATGCAGTATAACAAGAAGAGCGTTGAGGATATCGACGTATCCGGCAAGAAGGTAATTGCCCGCTGCGATTTTAACGTACCGCAGGACGAGAACGGCAACATCACCGACGACAAGCGCATCCGTGCTTCGCTGGAGACCATCAACTACCTGCTGGATCACAACGCTGCTGTAATCCTGTGCTCGCACCTCGGCCGTCCGAAGGGCGAAGTAAACATGAAGTATTCGCTGGCTCCGGTCGCTAAGCGCCTGAGCGAGCTGCTTGGCAAGGAAGTCAAGCTGGCAAAGGACGTTGTAGGCGAGGATGCTAAGAAGCTGGCCGCTGAGGTCAAGCCGGGCGAGGTCGTTCTGCTTGAGAATGTTCGCTTTGAAAAGGGCGAGACCAAGAACGACGCTGCGCTGGCAAAGGCTATGGCTGACATGGCTGACATTTACGTCAACGACGCATTCGGCACCGCACACCGTGCACACGCTTCCACCGCAGGCATCGCAGATTACCTGCCGGCTGTATGCGGCTTCCTGATCAAGAAGGAAATCTCTATCATGGGCAAGGCCCTGAGCGACCCGGCTCGTCCGTTCGTTGCAATCCTGGGCGGCGCTAAGGTTTCCGACAAGATCGGCGTTATCGAAAACCTGATCGACAAGTGCGACACCATCATCATCGGCGGCGGCATGGCCTACACCTTCTCCAAGGCACAGGGCGGCGAGATCGGCACCTCTCTCTGCGAGGAAGACAAGATCGAGCTGGCACTCGGCCTGCTCAAGAAGGCTGCTGACAAGGGCGTTAAGCTGCTCCTGCCGGTTGACACCGTTTGTGCAGATCACTTCGGCGCAGACGCTGCTCCGGTCGTATACGAGGCTGGCAAGATCCCGGCTGACATGATGGGCATGGACATCGGCCCGAAGACCGTAGAGCTGTTCTCCGAGGCTGTCAAGGACGCAGGCACCGTTGTTTGGAACGGTCCGATGGGCGTATTCGAGTTTGACACCTTCGCAGTCGGCACCAAGGCTGTTGCCAAGGCAATCGCTGAGAGCAAGGCTGTTTCCATTATCGGCGGCGGCGACTCCGCAGCTGCTGTTGAGAAGCTGGGCTTTGCTGACAAGATGACCCACATCTCCACTGGCGGCGGCGCTTCTCTGGAGTTCCTCGAGGGTCTGGAGCTGCCGGGCATCGCATGCCTGCAGGACAAGTAAGTCCATTAGGAACGCTTTATATCGGAGCGCGTTCTGTTGAGCGCTCCGTATAAATACATAAAGATTTAAGACGGAAAAGTCCGTCCGAATGTTTGAAAGGGGTAAAACCAACATGAATCGCAGATATCGTAAGACCATTATCGCCGGCAACTGGAAGATGAACAAGACTCCGGCAGAGGCAAAGGCTCTGATCGAAGAGATGAAGCCGCTGCTGTCCAAGACCAAGTGGTGCGAGATGGTTCTTTGCGTACCGTTCACCGATATTCAGGCTGCTGTAAAGGCTGCTAAGGGCTCCAAGATTGCAATCGGCGCTGAGAACATGCACTTCGAGAAGTCCGGCGCGTTCACCGGCGAGATCTCCGCTGACATGCTTAAGGAGCTGGGCTTTAAGTACGTTATCATCGGCCACTCCGAGCGCCGTCAGTACTTCAACGAGACCGACGAGGCTTGCGGCAAGAAGGTTCAGGTCGCTCTCGAGAACGGTCTGCGCCCGATCCTGTGCGTAGGCGAGTCTCTGACCGAGCGCGAGCAGGACGTTACCATGGAAGTTATCCGCAAGCAGATCAAGATCGCTCTGCAGAACGTAGCTGTTGAGGACATCAAGAAGGTTGTCATCGCTTACGAGCCGATCTGGGCAATCGGTACCGGCAAGACCGCTACCGCAGAGCAGGCTAACGAGGTTTGCTCCGCTATCCGTGACTGCCTGCGCGAGAAGTACGGCGCACGCGCTGCACGCGGCATTACCATCCAGTACGGCGGCTCCATGAACGCAAAGAACGCTTCCGAGCTGCTGGCTCAGCCGGACGTTGACGGCGGCCTGATCGGCGGTGCCTCCCTGAAGAGCGCTGACTTCGCTACCATCGTAGAAGCAGCTAACCAGTAAGATAAGGATACGGGAAAGGGAAACGCTCCCTCACCGTTTTGCGGAGGGGGACATGGTGATATCGTGTCCCCTTTTATTCTCTTATCGTTCGCTTCTGTAAAGGAGTTTTATCAGTATGAAAAAAACCACTATGCCGGGCATGCCGGAGGTAGAGGTAGTCGAGATCAAGACTTCCGCACCGGTTAATGTTCTGGCAGATCCGGCTCCTGCAAAAAAGCCGGCGGCAAAGCGTACCCGCAAGACCGCTGCGGCAAAGACAACTGCAGCCAAGACTGAGGCGAAAAAGCCGGCAGCCAAGCGCGGCCGCAAGCCCAAGGCAGCCACCGCTGCTGCCAAGAAGGCAGAGGGCCCGAAGAAGCCGACCGCTCTGATCATCATGGACGGCTTCGGCCACCGCGAGGAGACCAAGGGCAACGCCATCGAGGCTGCTAAAAAGCCGAATCTCGATAAGATTTTCGCAGAGAACCCGCTCACCTATATCGGTGCATCCGGTCTGGACGTTGGTCTGCCGGACGGCCAGATGGGCAACTCTGAGGTTGGCCACACCAACATCGGTGCAGGCCGCATTGTATATCAGGAGCTGACCCGCATCACCAAGGCCATTCAGGACGGCGATTTCTTCGAGAATCCGGCTCTGATGAGCGCGATCAACCAGTGCAAGTGGTTTGATTCCACCCTGCACATTTTCGGTCTGCTGTCTGACGGCGGTGTGCATTCCCACATTGACCACATGTTTGCGCTGCTCGAGCTGGCACGCCGCAATGGTCTGCGCAAGGTTTGCTTCCACTGCTTCATGGACGGCCGCGACACGCCGCCGCAGTCCGGTATCGAGTATATCGACCGCCTGCAGGCCAAGATCGACGCTGTCGAGGTCGGCTGCATCGCAACCGTATCCGGCCGTTACTACGCAATGGATCGTGATAACCGCTGGGATCGCGTACAGAAGGCGTACAACGCTATCGCACTCGGCGAAGGCGAGCACGCTGCTACCGCACACGAGGCTATGGAGCAGTCCTACGCAAACGGCGTAACCGACGAGTTCGTTGTTCCGGTTATCGTTACCGAGGGCGCGACCGTCAAGGACGACGACGCGATCATCTTCGCAAACTTCCGTCCCGACCGTGCGCGTGAGATTACCCGTGCATTCGTTGATCCGGAATTCACCGGCTTTGAGCGCGTACAGCCTAAGATCCACTACGTCTGCATGACGCAGTACGATGCTACTATTCCGGGCGTAGAGATCGCCTTCAAGCCGCAGAGCCTGAAGAACACGTTCGGCGAATATATCTCCGATCTGGGTATGACCCAGCTCCGCATTGCCGAGACCGAGAAGTACGCACACGTTACGTTCTTCTTCAACGGTGGCGTTGAGAAGGAGTATCCGGGCGAGGATCGTGCTCTGATCCCGTCCCCGAAGGTTGCAACCTATGATCTCCAGCCGGAGATGAGCGAGCCTGCCGTTACCGAGGAGTGCGTAAAGCGCATCCTGTCCGGCAAGTACGACGTTGTTATCCTCAACTTCGCAAACTGCGATATGGTAGGTCACACCGGCGTATTCGAGGCTGCAGTCAAGGCTATCGAGGCTACCGATGACGGCGTAGGCAAGGTCGTTGACGCCATCCTCAAGATGGGCGGCCAGTGCCTGATCACCGCCGACCACGGCAACGTCGATCAGATGCTCGACGCTGACGGCGTGACTCCGTTCACCGCACACTCCACTAACCCGGTGCCGCTCGTAATGGTCGGTCACGAGGGCAAGCTGGCAGAAGGCGGCGTACTGGCTGATCTGGCTCCCACCATGCTGGACATGATGGGCATTCCGCAGCCTGCAGAGATGACTGGTCACAGTCTGCTTGTTAAGTAAGCAGAGTGAAGAGTTGAGAGTGTAGAGTGAAGAGAAATCTTCATTTAACGCTCGGCAATTCGGATATTCTTATTGATAATAATAGAGTGAAGCAGAAAGAGTGAAAGGGCGGAGTAATCTCCACTCTCCACTCTTCACTCTCCACTCTTTTATAAGCTAATCTATTCTTATGTAAGAAGGAGAAAGAATTATGAAGGGCTACATTGAAATTGTTGATGTAATCGGCCGCGAAGTTATGGACTCCCGCGGCAACCCGACCGTTGAGGTTGAGGTTTACGTTGAGGGCGACACCGGCGCATACATGGGCCGCGCTGCTGTTCCGTCCGGTGCTTCCACCGGTATCTTCGAGGCTTGCGAGCTGCGTGACGGCGACAAGTCCCGCTACAACGGCAAGGGCGTACTCAAGGCTGTTGACGCTGTAAACGGCGAGATCGCTGAAGTTGTTATCGGCATGAACGCTCTCGACCAGCAGGCAATCGACAAGGCTATGATCGAGGCTGACGGTACCCCGAACAAGACCAAGTTCGGCGCAAACGCTATCCTCGGCGTATCCCTGGCTGTTGCCAAGGCTGCTGCAGAGGCTCTGAGCCTGCCGCTGTACAACTACATCGGCGGCTGCAACGCTAAGACCCTGCCGATGCCGATGATGAACATCCTCAACGGCGGCGCACACGCTACCAACAACGTTGAGATTCAGGAATTCATGATCATGCCGGTTTCCGCTCCGTCCTTCCGCGAGGCTCTGCGCCGCTGTGCAGAGGTATTCCATCAGCTGAAGACCACCCTGAAGGAGAACGGCACTCCGGCAGCAGGTGTAGGCGATGAGGGCGGCTACGCTCCGAACCTGAAGAAGGACGAGGACGCTCTGAAGGTTATCGTTCAGGCAATCGAAGAAGCTGGCTACAAGCCGGGCGAGGACTTCATGATCGCGATCGACGCTGCTTCCTCCGAGTGGTGGAACGACGAGGAGAAGTGCTATATCCAGCCGAAGTCCGGCAAGAAGCTGACTCAGCAGCAGCTGGTTAAGATGTGGAAGAACTTCGCTGAGAAGTACCCGATCATCTCCCTCGAGGACGGCATGGCAGAGGAAGACTGGGAAGGCTGGGCTATGCTGACCAAGGCTCTGGGCGACAAGATCCAGCTGGTTGGCGACGACCTGTTCGTAACCAACACCGCTCGTCTGGCCAAGGGCATCGAGCTTGGCGTTGCTAACTCCATCCTGATCAAGGTTAACCAGATCGGCTCCCTGACCGAGACCCTGGACGCTATCCAGATGGCTAACCGCGCAGGCTACACCGCAGTTGTATCCCACCGTTCCGGCGAGACCGAGGACGCAACCATCGCTGATATCGCTGTTGCACTGAACGCTGGCCAGATCAAGACCGGTGCTCCGTCTCGTACCGACCGCGTTGCAAAGTACAACCAGCTGCTCCGCATCGAGGAAGAGCTGGGCGAGGACGTTGCACAGTTCCTGGGCAAGAAGGCTTTCTTCAACCTGAAGAACAAGTAAGTCTCCGTCCTTACCGATACGGCAATATGAGAAAACCGCACGCTTTTGCGTGCGGTTTTTTATAGCAATTTCTTGCGAATATATAGTAAATTCTTGCGTTTGAGTTGACGGATGGACAAACCTGTGCTATCATAAACGCAGTAGCATAGCGAATTCTCTGTGCTGAAACAGAGAATCTGGCTTTTTTGGATAAAATTGCTCACATTTTCATTTCTTTATCATAAATCACCTCTGTGCCTTGTGCGCAGAGGTGATTTATTTTTTCGGACAGACGCGGCTTGAAAAAAATCAGCCGCCGTAGCCGTTCTTCCATCGCTGCAGCGCGAGCGCTGCGTTCTTGTAGCTGACATCGGCGGTCGGCGTTCCGGCGGGCACACCGAGGATAGCCGCGTCACCCTGACGAACGTATCCGCTGGTTTTCCAGCGCTCAAGCGCCTGCTCGTAGGCACGGGTCTGTGCATTCGCGGCCGCACTGCTGACATTCAGCTGATAATTGCGCCAGTTCAGCGTCGGCGTGCCGTTCAGGAAGCCGGTCAGACCGGCTACGGACAAGCCGTAATCGCGGTCGGCGTTAAACTGGCTCAGTGCCGCCTGCGCCTGCTGGAGCGCCGCATTTTCCGATGCGGTATAGTAGCTGCTCTCGGCGGCTGCGGTCTGTTCATCGGCAGCATTCTGCGCTGCCGCACGCGCGGACAGACGCGCCTGCCCAAGCGAATTCAGGTCGCTGCGGTACCGGTTGTCCACCGCAATGCGGCTGGTCTCCGCCATGCCGCTGGTGGCTGCCTGCCCGCGTGCGCCCATGTTAAGTCCGAGTGCCGCCAGCTTTTCCTCGTTGTTCACCGCGGACTGTCGGGCATTGATGTCGGTCTGACGCATACCGGCGGCGTAGTCGTTCTCGATGGATGCAAGATTGCTCTCCAGCTGCCTTGCAATGCGGCTGCGGGCGGTCTCAAATCGCTTGAAACGGGCATTTTCCGCCGCATCATACAGGCTGCTGACGCGGTTTGCACCGGTTGTTGTGCTTGAAACCGAGTACGGACGGTAGGTGCCGTTCCACGTCGAAACCGCGTCGTTGGATGCAACCTTGCCGCCGAGACCGAGAGAGTCAATCTTGTTCTGGCGTTCGCTCAGCAGCTGCTGGCGTTTCGCTGAATCAGTCGTGCCGGCGATTGCCGCCGAGTAGTCAAAATTGTCGCGGTAGCCGTTGGAATTGAGCGTGCCGGAGGACGTGCTTGACGTCGATTTGCTTGCCGCCGTCTTAGACGAAGCTGACTTGGACGCGGCTGACTTTACGGTTGATGTTCGGCGCGCGGAAGTTGATTTGATGATTGCCAAAGGGGAATCCTCCTTTCTAAATTACGGTCTGACCCTGTGTCCAGCGGATGGTGAGCGCGAGCAGACCAAACGGCTCATCCGGCCGGTCGTTGCCGATGCGCACGGCGAACAGAGGACTGCGGTGCTGCTTCCATCGGGTACGGTACGTCACGGCGCCCGGAATGCACCGGAAGGAGAACCGTGAAAAGTCCAGTGTGCGGAAGGAAAACAGGTCCATATTGCGGGAAAGCGCAAGCTGGGCACCGTTTTCGTTCTCGTACTGCACGGTCGCGCCCGAGCGGGAATGCGGCATGAGCGTCGGAATCACGTCCCGCACGGTCTTGAAGCGGCTCCAGTCGGAGAGCGGCAGGG
>OIAF01000439.1_pt1 | contig 14634 bp, 10 predicted proteins | sample 1580751 | NCBI WGS metagenome assembly OIAF01 (sample SAMEA3882511, study PRJEB24775) | human gut metagenome | biome: human-associated habitat; feature: intestine environment; material: feces | place: Netherlands | collected 2009/2010
GGGCTTCAAGTCCTTTCCGGACAAGACGCGCCTGAATTTTGACCAGGAGATCACGGCAATCGTCGGCCCGAACGGGAGCGGCAAGTCGAACATATCGGACGCCATTCTGTGGGTCATGGGCGAGCAGCGCACGAAAACGCTGCGCGGCGGAAAGATGGAGGACGTCATCTTCGGCGGCACGGAAAAGCGCAGCCCCATGGGCTTTGCGCAGGTGTCGCTCATCCTTGACAACAGCACCGGCATCTTCGACACCGAGAACACCGAGGTCATGATCACCCGCCGCTATTACCGCAGCGGCGAGAGCGAATATTATATCAACCGCGAGGCCTGCCGCCTGCGCGACATCAACGAGCTGCTCATGGACACCGGCCTCGGCCGTGACGGGTACTCGATCATCGGGCAGGGCCGCATCGCCGAGATCGTCTCCGGCAAGAGCAACGAGCGCCGCGAGATCTTTGAGGAAGCGGCCGGCATCTCGCGCTACCGCTACCGCAAGGAGGAGTCGGAGCGCAAACTCGCCCGCACGGAGGAAAACCTCCTGCGCATCAACGACAAGGTCGATGAGCTGGAGCTGCAGGTCGAGCCCCTGCGCAAGCAGGCCGAGACGGCGAAGAAGTACCTCCGCCTGCGCGACGAGCTCAAAAGCGCGGAGGTTTCCGTCTGGATGGAGACGCTCGACCGGCTGCACGCGCAGGCTGAGACCGTGAACCGCGATTATCAGACCGCGAAGGAAAACCTCGCCGGCGCACAGCGCGAGCTCGAGCAGCTCTATGCCGCGTCGGAGAACATCGCGCAGAAGATGCGCGAGAAGGACCTTGAGTCCGAGCGCACGCGCGAGCAGATCTCCGAGGCCGAGAGCGCGGCCGCCGAGTGCGAGAGTGCCGCGGCCGTCGTGCGCACGAACCTGCAAAACAGCGCCGACAGCATCGCGCGCCTGCGCGTGGAGGTGTCCGAGCAGGCCGACCGCGCCAGCGCCCTGCAGGCGCAGATCGATGCGCAGCAGCGCCGTCTGCAGGAAATCGAGGCGGAAAAGGCGCAGCACGCGCAGGAGATCCGGTCCGTTCTCGACGAGATCGACCGCAATGCGGCGTCCTCCGGCGAGGCCGAGCGCGCGTACACGGAGCTGCTGGCCAGAGAGAGCGCGCAGAGCAGCGCGCTGGCCGAGTGCCGCACGCGCATCACGCTCCTGGCGGATAAGTCGCAGGAGCTGCTCGATCAGGAAAACGCCGTCGCCACCGCCGCCGCGGAAGCGGCCGAGCATCTGTCGGCGCTCGAGGCGCAGGCGCAGGAAAAGCAGACCGCGCAGCAGCAGGCCCGCACCGCGTGCGATGCCTTGCGCGCGGAACAAAGGGAAAAGACCCAGCGTCTTTCCGCCTGTGAGCAGGCGCTCACGAAACAGCAGGAGCGGCTGTCCGGCCTGACGGTCGATCTGCGCAGCACCGAGTCGCGCATCCATATGCTCACCGAGATGGAAAAAGACTTCGAGGGCTACAACCGCGCGGTCAAGGCCGTCATGCATGCGGCCGAAAAGGGGACGCTGCGCGGCGTGCGCGGCCCGGTCGCAAACCTGATCAAGACCGGCGACCGCTACGCCCTCGCCATCGAGACGGCGCTCGGCGCCGCGGCGCAGAACATCGTCGTCGATACGCAGAGCTGCGGCGCGCAGGCCATTGAGCTCCTGCGCCGACGCGAGACCGGCCGCGCGACGTTCCTGCCGCTCGATACCATCCGCCCCATGCATTTAAACAGCGTGCCGGATCAGGAGCCGGGCTATGTCGGTGTGGCCGACACGCTCGTCACCTGTGCCGCCGCTTACCGCGATATCGTCAGCAATCTTCTGGGCCGCACCGTCGTGGCCGAGACGATGAAGGATGCCATCGCCATCTCCAGGCGCTATGACCACCGCTACCGCATCGTCACGCTCGACGGGCAGCTCGTCAATGCTGGCGGCTCACTCACCGGCGGCAGCGCCGCCAAGGGCAGCGGCATCCTCTCGCGCGCAAATGAGCTCAAGCGCCTGCGCGCAGCGCTGGATACGCTCACGCTGGAGAAAAAACAGTGCGAGGCTGAGCTTGAGGACGCGCAGACGGCACTCGACACCGCGCACGCGCAGCTCGACACTGCGCAGGCGCAGCTGGAGCAGGCGGTCGAGACGCTGCACAAGGCGGAGTCCGAGGCGGCGCAGGTCGCGCTGCTGAAAAACGCCGCGCAGGAGACCATCGCGGGGCAGAATGCGTCCATCGACGCCTGCCGCGCGCAGCAGAAGGCAAATCAGGACCGCATCACGGCCGCCCGTGCCGACGCGCTTTCGGCGGAGCAGGCGCTCGCCCGGCTTCGTGCCGAGCGCGATCAGAGTGAGCTCGGCCGCGGCGCGTTTGACCGCCGCCGTCAGGAACTGGCCGACCGGCTGGCCGGCCTGCGGGCGGAGTCGGCGTCTCTGGATGCCGAGCGCGAGACCATCACGCGCACCACACAGCAGATCCACGACCTCTTTGAGGAAATGACCGGCGACCGCACGGCCCGCCTTGCCCAGATCGAGCAGGCAGAAGCCGGCACGCAGCAGCTGCAGCAGACCCTGCAGATGCACGAGCGCCGTCTGGCCGAGCTGCGCCAGCGCGCCGAGACACTGCGCGGCGAGCTCGCCGCGTGCAGCAGCCGCAAGCTGGAGCTCGAGGGCCAGCGCACCCGCACCGACCGCGACGCGCAGGCGCGCAACCGCGATCTGCTGGATATGCAGGGGCTCGTGTCGCGCTTCGAGCAGAAAAAGCTCTCGGCCGACATGGAGGAAAAGCAGATCCTCGACAAGCTCTGGGACAATTATGAGCTCAGCCGCACGGCGGCCGAGGCGCTGCGCCAGCCGATCGAGAACATGACGAAGGCCAACCGGCAGATCGCCGAACTGCGGCGCAATATCGGCGCACTGGGCACGCCGAACCTCGGTGCGATCGACGAATTCACGCGCGTGAACACGCGCTATACCTTCCTCACCGGCCAGCGGGACGACATTCTCAAAGCCAAGCGCGAACTGACCGGCATCATCGCCGACGTGACGGGGGAGATGGAGGGCATCTTCACCACGCAGTTTCAGGCGATCGATCAGGCGTTCCGCCAGACGTTTCTGGAGCTGTTCGGCGGCGGCAAGGCCGCGCTCGTGCTCGAGGATCCGGAGCATGTGCTTGACAGCGGCATCGAGATCAAGGTGCAGCCGCCCGGCAAGGCGCTCTCGACGCTGAGCCTGATGTCCGGCGGCGAGATGGCGTTCGTGGCGATCGCGCTCTACTTTGCCATTTTGAAGGTGCGGCCGACGCCGTTTTGCGTCATGGACGAGATCGAGGCTGCGCTCGACGAGGCGAACGTCACGCGCTACGTGCAGTACATGCGCCGCCTCGCCAGGAACACGCAGTTTCTCGTCATCACGCACCGCCGCGGCACCATGGAGGAGGCCGACCATCTGTTCGGCGTGACCATGCAGGAAAAAGGCGTATCCCGCGTCATCGAGCTTTCGCTGGATGAAGCGGCTAAAACCATATCGTAACGGAGAAGATAGTTCTATGGGATTTTTTGATAAGATCAAACAGGGCCTGACCAAGACCAAGACAAAGATGGACGCCCAGCTGACCGGCATTTTTGCCGCCTATGAGCCGGGCGACGAGGAATTTTTCGAGGACCTTGAAGAAACGCTCATCCTCGCCGACACCGGCGTGGAAACGACGACCAAGGCCATCGCGCAGCTGCGCAAAGCCATCGAGCTTAAGAAGCTGCGCACCGGCGCCGAGGTGAAAAAAGAGTTCATGCAGATCCTCACGCGCATCCTCAAGGTGCAGGACACCATGCTCCTGCTTACGACGCAGCCGTCGGTCGTGCTCGTCGTCGGCGTCAACGGCGTCGGCAAGACGACGACGATCGGCAAGCTCGCCGCCCAGCTCAAGAAAGAGGGCAACCGTGTGCTCCTCTCGGCGGCGGATACGTTCCGCGCCGCCGCAGCCGACCAGCTCACCGTCTGGGCGCAGCGTGCGGGTGTGGACATCGTCAAGCATGAAGAGGGCTCCGACCCCGCCGCCGTGGTGTTTGACTCCATTCAGGCGGCGAAGGCCCGCGGCACGGACGTCGTCATCATCGATACCGCCGGCCGCCTGCACAACAAGGCAAACCTCATGAACGAGCTCAATAAGATCACCCGCGTCATCCGCCGCGAGCTGCCGGAGGCCGACATCGAAACGCTCATGGTGCTTGATGCCACGACCGGCCAGAACGGCCTCATCCAGGCCAAGCAGTTTCTCGACACGGCCGACCTCACCGGCATCGTGCTCACGAAGCTCGACGGCACGGCCAAGGGCGGCATCGTCTTTGCCATCGCGAACGACCTGCAGCTGCCGGTGAAATACGTCGGCGTCGGCGAGCAGATCGACGACCTGCTGGAGTTCAAGCCCGCGGAATTTGTGGAGGCGCTGCTGTCATGATCCTTGCGAGCAACAACGCACATAAGCTTGAGGAGTTTCGCGCCATCTTTGCGGATATGGGCATCGAGATCATCCCGCAGAGCGCGGCCGGCTGCCACTTCGAAGTGGACGAGACGGGGGAGACCTTCGAGGAAAACGCCTATCTGAAGGCCATTGCCGTCACCCGCGCGACGGGGCAGCCCGCCGTCGCGGACGATTCCGGCCTCATGGTCGATGCACTCGGCGGCGCGCCCGGCGTGCACTCGGCGCGTTATACCGGCCGGCACGAGGACTCGGACGCCGCGCGCTACACGCTCCTGCTCCATAACCTCGGCGACCGCACCGACCGTGCGGCCCGGTTCGTGTCGTGCATCTGCTGCACGTTCCCGAACGGGGATGTCCTGCGCGCACGCGGCACCTGCGAGGGCAGCATCCTGTTTGCGCCGCGCGGGGAAAATGGTTTCGGCTATGACCCCGTGTTCCAGCCGGACGGCTATGCCTGCTCCATGGCGGAACTGCGCCCGGAAGAGAAAAACGCCATTTCCCACCGCGGGAATGCGCTCAAAATCCTGAAAGAAGAATTGAGGAACTACTATGCTGACAAGTAAACAGCGCGCCCAGCTGCGCGGTCTCGCTGCGACGGAGGACACCATTGTCCACATCGGCAAGGGCGGCATCACGGAAAACATCATCACCCAGATGAGCGACGCGCTCAAGGCGCGTGAGCTCGTCAAGGGCCGCGTGCTCGAAAACTCGCTCCTGACCGCGCGCGAAGCGTGCGACCAGCTCGCCGAGGTCTGCCGCGCCGAACCCGTGCAGGTCATCGGCTCGAAGTTCGTGCTCTATAAGCGCAATGAGCAGAAGCCGAAGATCGAGCTCGTGAAAAAGGCAAAATAATGAAGATCTGCATCTATGGCGGCAGCTTCAACCCGCCACATCTGGGACATACGGCCGCGGTGCGCGCGGTGCGCGCGGCGATCCAGCCGGATCTGACACTCGTTATCCCGGACCGTATCCCGCCGCACAAGGAGCTCACGGCGGGTAGCCCGGAGCCGGCGGAGCGCCTGCTCATGACGATGCTGGCCTTCTCCGGCGAGCTGGGTGTGGAGGTCTCCGACATGGAGCTGCACCGCTCCGGCAAGAGCTACACGGCCGACACTGTGCGCGAGCTGTGTGCGTGCAATCCGGACGCAGAGCTGTACCTCGTCGTCGGCACGGATATGCTCACGACGTTCGAGGAGTGGCATGATTTTCGGTATCTGCTCGGGCAGGTGACGCTTGTCGCGCTCGCCCGCACGGGCGATGAGCACGCGGAAGTGGAGCGCTTCAGCGCCTACCTGCGCGAGACGTATGGCGCCCGCGTTATCGCCCTGCCGGCCGAGCCGATCCCGGTCACGAGCACGACCGTGCGTGCGCTGCTGCCGCAGCGGCGGGGCAGCGAGTACCTTGCACCCAATGTGTATGCACACATCATCCAGCAGCGGCTCTATGGCGCAAAGCCCGATCTCAACTGGCTGCGCGAGCAGGCTTACCCCATGCTCAAGCCGCGTCGCATCTCCCACGTCTGGGGCTGCGAGCACGAGGCGCGCCGGCTCGCCGAGCGCTGGGGCTGCGACCCGGATGCTGCTGCAGAAGCCGGAATTCTGCACGATTGCACGAAAAAATTAGAGCTATCTGACCAATTGCTATTGTCTGAAAAATATGGTATCATAAACGACACGGTCGAAACGGCCAACACCAAGCTCCTGCACGCCAAAACCGGCGCTGCCGTGGCCAAGGACCGTTTCGGCGTGCCGCTTGAGATAGAAAACGCCATCCGCTGGCACACGACCGGAAAACCCGATATGACCACGCTCGAAAAGGTCCTGTATATGGCCGACTACATTGAGCCGTCGCGGGACTTTGACGGCGTGGACGAGCTGCGGCGGCTCGCTTACACCGATCTTGACGCGGCCATGGTGCTCGGGCTGAAGATGAGCCTCGAGGATCTGGAGGCCGGCGGCATCACACCGCATGAGAACACGGTGCAGGCATTAAACTGGTATCAGGGTAGGGAAAAAGAAAATGAAAAGACGACAGAGTGACGATCGCTATCCGGGTGATTACGGCGGATATGACGATCAGGGTTACGACCGTTACGACGGCGGCTATGATGATGGCTACGATGACGGCAGTGGCTTTCAGGACGACCCGTTTTCCGAGACGTCGGCGGCGGTGAATCACCGCGTGCAGGCGCAGCAGTCGCAGGCCAGGCGACAGAAAAAGAAAAAAGTGCGCATCACGGTCATAGTGGTCGTGGTGCTGGCGCTGCTGATCGGCGAGTTTGCGATCCTGATGAACCACTGGGTCAGCCCGCCGAGTCTGACCGGCGGCCTGAGCGACGGTAATCCGGACGACGGTGTTGATGTCAGCGCCGACGGCCGCAAGAAGGGGTGCTACACGTTCCTTATCGCCGGCAAGGACCGCGCGGCCGGCCTGACGGACACTGTGCTCGTCGGTATGCTCGACACGGAGAACAAGTCTCTGAAATTTGTCAGCATCCCGCGTGACACAGCTGTGAATGTGGCCTATCGGCCCAAAAAGATGAACCAGTATTACGCCGCGGCCGAGAACAACGGCAAGGACGGCGTGGAGGCGCTCATCGGCGGCGCGGAGCAGATTCTCGGCTACCGGGTCGACAGTTATGCGCTCTTTGACGTGGAGGTGTTCGTCGAACTCATTGACGCCATGGGCGGTATCGACTTCGACGTCCCAGTTGATATGGACTATGACGATCCCAGTCAGAACCTGAGCATCCACGTGCAGAAGGGCTATCAGCACCTCAATGGCTATCAGACCATGGGCGTGTTCCGCTTCCGCAACACGTATGCCAACGGCGACATCGGCCGCATCGACGTGCAGCATCAGATGATCAAGGCCATGATGAGCCAGTTTTTGAAGCTGCACAACATCCCCAACCTCAACAAACTCATTGACATCTATGAGAAGGAAGTCACCACGAACCTGTCGGCAGGCAACGTGATGTTCTACGTCAAGGAGCTTTTGAAGCTCGATGAAAGCGCCATCTCGTTTGAGACGATCCCGGCCAACTACAACGGCGTGAAAAACGGCATGTCCTACGTGTTCATCCACGTGGACGAGTGGCTGGAGTATCTCAACACCTGGCTCAACCCGTATACAACGGAGATCACGTCCGCGAATGTGGACATTCTCTATGAATCCAATGGGCAGGTCGTGGCCACTTCCGGCACCGTCCAGGGCCCAAACAAATGGTAACGAAAAGGAAGGATGTAGCATTATGATGCCTGCTAACGAGCTCGCTGCGGTCATCGTCAAGGCGCTGGACGCAAAAAAGGGCGAGAACATTCAGCTGCTCAAGACCCGGGAACTGACGACGCTGGCGGACTATTTTGTCATCTGCACGGCCAGCTCCTCGACGCACGTCAAGACGCTGACCGACGCTGTGGAAGCGGCGGCGGACGACGTGGGCGAACCGGTCCTGCGCCGCGAGGGGCACCGCAGCGGCAGCTGGGTCCTGCTCGACTACGGCTGCGTGATCGTGCACGTGTTCCAGGACGAGGCACGCAAGTTTTATGATCTGGAGCGCCTCTGGAGCGACGCGGAGGTCGTGGACATCTCCGGCATGCGCGCCTGAGCGCCAAAAGAAAACCAACCGGGGCGACGATTGCGCCGCCCCGCGATCTACTTATGATTTTTTGATTTTTCAGAGAGAAGTGAATGCTATGAAGTACGATTTCCAGGCGATCGAGAAAAAATGGCAGGCGCGCTGGGAGGAAGAAAAGCCTTTCGCAGCCATCACCGGCGACCCGCGGCCGAAGTTTTATGGTCTGATCGAGTTTCCGTATCCCTCCGGCCAGGGCCTGCACGTCGGCCACCCGCGCCCGTTCACGGCGATGGACATCATCTGCCGCAAGCGCCGGATGCAGGGCTACAACGTTCTGTTCCCGATCGGCTTTGACGCGTTCGGTCTGCCGACCGAAAACTATGCCATCAAGAACCATGTCCACCCGGCCGTTGTGACGAAAAACAACATTGCAAACTTCACCAAGCAGCTCAAGATGCTCGGCTACAGCTTTGACTGGGACCGCGCGGTCGATACGACCGACCCTGCCTACTACAAGTGGACGCAGTGGATTTTCCTGCAGATGTATAAGCACGGCCTGGCCTATAAGACCACCATGCCTGTCAACTGGTGCACGAGCTGCAAATGCGTGCTCGCCAACGAAGAGGTCGTCAACGGCGTCTGCGAGCGCTGCGGCAGCGAGGTCGTGCGCAAGGAGAAGAGCCAGTGGATGCTCGCCATCACGAAGTACGCCCAGCGCCTGATCGACGATCTGGACGATGTGGATTACATCGAGCGCGTCAAGACCCAGCAGCGCAACTGGATCGGCCGCTCCACCGGCGCGGAGATCACGTTCAAGACCAACGTCGGCGACGACATCACCGTCTACACCACTCGTGCCGACACGCTCTTCGGCACGACGTACATGGTCATCTCGCCGGAGCACCCGCTTCTCAAGCAGTGGCAGCCGCACATCGCCAACTGGGACGCCGTTGCCGCTTATCAGGAAGAGGCTGCGCACAAGTCCGATTTTGAGCGCGGCGAGCTCAACAAGGAAAAGACCGGCGTCCGCCTTGAGGGCATCGAGGTCATGAACCCCGTGACGCACAAGGCGCTGCCCATGTTCGTCTCGGACTACGTTCTCATGGGCTACGGCACCGGCATCGTCATGGGCGTTCCGGGCCACGACCAGCGCGACTGGGAGTTCGCCACGAAGTTCGGCCTGCCGATCGTCGAGGTCGTCGCCGGCGGCGACGTGACGAAGGAAGCCTTCGTCGCCAAGGACGACAGCGCCATCATGGTCAACTCCGGCTTCCTCAACGGCATGACCGTCAAAGAAGCCATCCCCGCCATGAAGAAGTACGTCGTGGAGCAGGGTATCGGTAAGGAAAAAGTCAACTACAAGCTGCGTGACTGGGTCTTCAGCCGCCAGCGTTACTGGGGCGAGCCGATCCCGCTCGTCAACTGCCCGAAGTGCGGCTGGGTGCCGATCCCGGAGGATCAGCTCCCGCTCGTGCTCCCGCAGGTGGACAGCTATGAACCCACCGACGACGGAGAGAGCCCGCTGAGCAAGATGACCGACTGGGTCAACACCACCTGCCCGCAGTGCGGCGGCCCCGCCAAGCGCGAGACCGATACCATGCCGCAGTGGGCCGGCTCGAGCTGGTATTTTCTGCGCTACATGGACCCGCACAATGACAAAGCACTCGCCTCCAAGGAGGCGCTGGACTACTGGAGCCCGGTCGACTGGTACAACGGCGGCATGGAGCACACCACGCTCCACCTGCTCTACAGCCGGTTCTGGCACAAGTTCCTGTATGACATCGGCGTCGTGCCGACCAAGGAGCCGTATCAGAAGCGCACAAGCCACGGCATGATCCTCGGCGAGGGCGGCGAGAAGATGTCTAAGTCCCGTGGCAACGTCGTCAATCCCAACGACATCGTCGACCAGTACGGCGCGGACACCATGCGTCTGCACATCATGTTCATCGGCGACTTTGAGAAGGCTGTCACCTGGTCCAACGAGGCCGTCAAGGGATCGAAGCGCTTCCTCGACCGCGTCTGGAACCTGGCCGAGAGCTGCACGGACGACCTGGCCGTTTCGGACAAGAACGAGGCGATCATCCACAAGACCATCAAGAAGGTCACGGAGGACATTGACGAGCTGAAGATGAATACTGCCATCGCGTCCATGATGACCATGGCTAATGAGTTTGCCGCCAATGGCTGCACGAAGGGCGACATGGAGCAGCTGCTGCTCCTGCTCAGCCCGTTTGCGCCGCATATCGTCGAGGAGCTCTGGGAGCGGTTGGGCTTTTCTGCCAAATACGGCAAGATGTGCTGCCAGTGCGACTGGCCGAGCTATGACGAGGCCAAGACCGTCGACACGACCGTCACCATGGCCGTGCAGGTGCTCGGCAAGCTCAAAGGCACCGTCACCGTGGCCAAGGACAGCGACCAGCAGGCCGTCGTCGACGCGGCGCTGCAGCTCGATAAGGTCCAGCGCCAGATGGAAGGCATGCAGATCGTGAAGGTCATCCACGTCCCGAATAAGCTCGTCAACCTGATTTTGAAGCCGAAGGCCTAACTTCATCTTGACATCTGCGATCATTGCAATTATAATATTAACGCTAAAGCCATGCATGATGGCCCTTGAAGCGCCGCAAGGCGTATTTGGAGGGAGGGAATAAAATGTCTGAAATCTACGTCAAGGAGAATGAGTCTCTGGACAACGCGCTCAAGAGATTTAAGCGCAGCTGTGCCAAGGCCGGCGTCATGTCTGATCTGCGCCGCAAGGAGTACTACCAGAGCCCCAGCGTTCGTCGCCGCAAAAAGTCGGAGGCTGCACGCAAGAACAAGAATAAGCGTTACTACTAATGCAAACAAAAAATCCTGCATCCGAGGATGCAGGATTTTTCTTTGCGCTTTTTCAGCCTTGCTGTGCATACACCGGCAGGTCAACATACGTCGGAGTATGCGCCAGTTCCGGGATCAGTACGTCAACGGCGTCCGTCATGCGCAGCTTGAGCGTGGAGGTGTTGATACACGGGTGGCAGCAGAGGTACGCATCCTTCAGCAGGTCGCGGTCGATGAGCAGGCGCACACGCCCGTCATGGTCATTCATCAGCCCCAGCACGCTCACGGAGCCGGGCGTGATGTCCAGCAGCTCGAGCATATGCTCCGGCGCTGCGAATGACAGCCGCGCACTGCCGATCTGGTGCGAGAGATCCTTCGTACGAAACGGCTTGTGCCCCGGCATCAGCAGCAGGTAAAATGCCGTCTGCTGCCGGTTCGTGAGAAAGAGATTCTTGCAGATGCGCACGCCCAGCGCGTCCGACACAGCGGCGCAGACTTCCATGGTCTCTGCCTTTTCATGCTCAATGCGCTGATAGGGAATGTGCAGGGAATCGAGCAGCGCATAGCTTGCCATCGCGCGCTCGGAGGCATGCTCCGGCGCGGTGTCGTAGAAGGGGGATACCAACATGCTTACGACTCTTCTTTCTCTTTCAGCAGTTTTTCGCCGGCCTTGAATATATCGCCTGCGCCAACGGTCAAAATAAGGTCGCCCGGGCAGGCGATGCGCGCGAGCGCGGCAGTCACCTTGTCGAGCGTGGGGCAATAGACAGAACCGGGGATCTCGCGGCTCAGGTCCATCGACGAAATGCCGATATCGTTCTGCTCGCGCGCGGCGTAAATTTCCGCGAGAATGAGCACGTCGGGGAGCTTGAGCTCCCGCACGAACTCCTCAAAGAGCGCCTTTGTGCGCGTGTAGGTGTGCGGCTGGAATGCGCAGATGATGCGCTTGTAGGGAAGCGTCTTCGCCATTTCGAGCAGCGCGTGCAGCTCGCCGGGGTGGTGGGCGTAGTCGTCGTAGACCTCCGCCCCGTGATATGTCCCCTTGTGCTCCATGCGGCGGCCTGCGCCGTGGAAGGTCTCCAACCCACGGGATACCGCCTCGCCGGGCAGACCCAGCACATACGCTGCCGACGCCGCTGCCAGCGTGTTGAGGATGTTGTGCTTACCGGGGATCTTCAGTTCCACATGGGCATAGACCTCCCCGTGGATCACCACATCGAACACCGGGCAGCCGTCGAAGAAGGACACGTTGTCCGCCACGCAGTCCGCCGTCCGATCCTGCACGGCGAAGGTGAACACCGGGTGCTGCAGTCCCTTCACGGAGTCCCGTGCGCCGGCGTCGTCGGCATTGGAGATGATGTAGCCCCGCTGGGGTACCAGATCGGCAAAGGCATGGAAGGAGTGCTCGATATCCGCCAGATCCTTGAAAAAGTCCAGATGATCCTCCTCCACGTTAAGGATCACCGCCACCGTGGGGAAGAAGTTCAGGAAGGAGTTGCAGTACTCGCAGGACTCCAGAATGATGGTGTCCCCCTGCCCCACCCGATAGCCGGAGTGCAGCAGCGGCAGCGTACCGCCGATCATCACCGTGGGGTCGGCCCCGGCCTCCATGAAGATATGGGTTGCCATGGAGGTGGTGGTGGTCTTGCCGTGGGTACCGGAAAAGCACACGGCATTTGCGTATTTCTGCATGATGGCGCCCCAGGCCTGCGCCCGCTCATATACGGGGATGCTCCGTGCGATGGCCCCGGAGATCTCCGGGTTCTCGTCGTGGATGGCGGCGGTGCGGATCACCAGATCGCAGTCCTTGAGATTTTCCGCCGAGTGGCCGATGGCCACGTCGATGCCCAGTGAGCGCAGGTGCCGTACGGTATCGCTCTCGGACATATCCGAACCCTGCACCGTCAGTCCCATGCCCCGCAGCACCTCCGCCAGCGGACACATGGACACGCCGCCGATGCCCGCCAGATGGACCCGGACACCGGGCTTGAGATACATATGGATATCCACAGTGGGATGGATCATATTCAGGTTCCTCCTTCATTTCCCGCCGAAAACCTGCTTTTCGGCAAGCGCTTGCGGAGCTGTATGCTACGCCCCGTCATTATAATACGCCGCTGCGGCGGATGCAAGCCCCTTACTCCCTCCGGCGCAGCAGGCTCTTCCAGTCCAGCTCCATCACCAGCAGGCTCACCATCATCAGCGCCGCCCCGATGTAGCCCCGCAGCTGCAAAACCTCATGGGCAAAGAAATACGCCACGATGGCAGAGAACACCGGCTCCAGCGTGAAGATCAGCCCCACATGGCTGGCGGAGGTGTACTGCTGCTGCACCGTCTGGATGACGAAGCCCACGCCGGAGCAAAACACCCCCAGAAACAGGGCCGCTCCCCACACGGCAGGGGTCTGTGGCAGGCAGGGCTTCTCCAGCAGGAAGGACAGCCCCAGCATCACGAAGCCCACCACCCCCAGCTGCAAAATGCCCAGCTGCAGGGCGTTGACCTGCGGATCGTGGACCGCCCGGTCCGTCAGCACCAGATCCCCGGCGTAGGCTACGGCGCATAGCAGGCAGATGATATCTCCCAGCGCCGGGCGCAGCGCCCCGTTGAGGGTCATGAGCCCCATGCCCACGGTACACAGCACCAGCGCCACCGCCAGCCGCCGATCCGGCCGCTTCCGCAGAAACAGCCACTCCAGCAGCGGCGTCACCACCACCGGCAGAGCGCAGATAAAGCCCGCGTTGGAAAGAGAGGTATACAGCACACCATAGGTGCAGCCGATGTACGTCAGCACCAGGCACAGCCCGATGGGGATGCTGGCAAGCAGCGTCCGCCGGGAGATGCCCCGCAGCTTCCGGAAGAAGATGGCCCCCAGCACGAAAAACGCTGTCAAAAAGCGAAAGGCGTTCAGGGTCAGCGGCTGCAGCTCCGTCAGGCACAGGTCCAGCAGGTAGTAGGACACTCCCCAGAATGCGGTGGCCAGTACCAGCAACAGATCCGCTTTACGCTGCCTGCTCATATCTCATCCCTCCCGTACAGCATATCGCTTACGGGACATTATATCACACCTTTTCCCCAGTGAAAAGCACTATTTCCATAGCCGCAGCCACCCGCTGTCATGGAGCTGCTTGACAAACAGCAGCGCCATGGGACACAGCACCATCCCAGCCACGCCGAAGGCGCAGAAGCCCACATACATGGCCGCCAGCGCCGCCAGCGGCGACAGGTCCACCTGCGCCGCCATGATCTTAGGCTCCAGCACGCTCCGCACCAGCGAGATGACGCCGTACAGGGCCAGCAGCCCCAGCCCCTTGGGGACGTTCCCTGTCAGCAGGCACAGCGCCCCCCACGGCACCAGCACCGTCCACGTGCCGAACACAGGCAACGCATCGACCAGCGCCGTCACCGCGGCGATGACCGGTGCGCCGCGGACGCGCAGCAGCAGGAAGCCAATAAGCAGCTCGAAAAATGTCATCAGCATCAATATCAGCTGCGCCCGCAGCCAGCCGCCGAGCGTCGTGCGCACGTGCCCGCCGAGCGTCTGCAGCTTTTCCAGCCACGCCGGGCGCACCGTGCGGCGCAGCCAGCCGCGGATGGCAGGCAGCTCGCCGGAGAGCATGAAGCTGGACAAGATCGCCGTCACCGCGAACAGCACCGCGTCCGGCAGCCGCCCGATGATGCCGGACGCCCAGGAAAAGAGCGTTTCATAGAGCTTCGTGCCGAAGCCCGCGCCGGTCTTGAAAAATTCCTCAACGCCCG
>OIAF01000450.1_pt1 | contig 14455 bp, 9 predicted proteins | sample 1580751 | NCBI WGS metagenome assembly OIAF01 (sample SAMEA3882511, study PRJEB24775) | human gut metagenome | biome: human-associated habitat; feature: intestine environment; material: feces | place: Netherlands | collected 2009/2010
CTGATGCAGTTTGCCAAGGAACGGATCAAGCTGATGTCCAGCCATAGAGACGCCTATGACGAAGCGCCCCATATGAATGATTCCTTTGCCCTGGCCGACCTGGTGGTCACCCGGGCGGAGCGGCGGCAAACCCAGGTGACCAAGGACTACGCCCAGACGGTTCTAAACGACCTGAAGAGCTATGTCCAGACGTATGTAGCCAAGGAAGCCAACCTGACCAACGCGGAAGCCTGGTCTGGAGCTCTCCAGGCCCGCATTGACGCCATTGGCACAGAAGGGACTGCTCCGGCTGCCCCGTCCATGTCAGCTGTCCAGGTGGATGCCATGCCCGGTATCAACGCATCCGGGAATTTCGCTGGTGGCCAGGACCAAAATGCGGTGTACTTCCCCCGCTGGGGCAGCGGCACCACCTCCTATTGCTATAACAACAGCATCACCTGGTTTGAAGGCTTTGCCGGTCAGGGCACGGTGTACTTCCAGATGCGCCGGGCGGTGCCCAGCATGCGGATCTTCATCAATGGCGTAGAGGTAGATACCTCTGCCATGCTGAACACCACCGGCATGTTTGCCATTGACGCGTCCCAGTACACCGTCAATGGGCGCAACTCGGTGCAGGTGACGGATATGCCCATCGCCACGGCTCGCCTTAGCGCCCTTATGGTGGTTACCAATCCCCAGGTGGTGGAGGGAACCCCCAGCGAGGTGGGTCTTGACACCAAGGCGCTGGATATGATCGATTCCATGATCCAGAAGGACATTGACTATGGCTTTACCTCCGCCCAGCTGGCCGTGGTGAAGGATGGCAAGCTGGTGTACTCCAACGCCTGGGGTACGGTGAATGCCTACAACCAAGACGGCACCCCTAAGACGGACAGTGAGGCTGTGACTACAGACACCCTGTACGATCTGGCCTCCAACACCAAGATGTACGCCACCAATTACGCTGTGCAATATCTGGTGCAGAATGGCAAGCTGAATCTCAGCGATCCCATTACCAAGTTCTTCCCCAGCTTTGCCGAGGACACCATTGAGATTTCCTATCGGGTCAGCCAAGGCTCCGGCGCTCCGGATCTGGCTACGGCAAAGGCCTGGAAGGAGGAGCTCACCGTGGCTGACATCCTCCAGCATCAGGCGGGCTTTGCACCCGATCCCCAGTTCCACAATGATCAGTTTGATCAGGTGACCCAGAAGCCGGCTCCCGGCGTGGAAAATGTGCTCTACGCCATTGGCAAGGAGCAGGTGGCCCAGGCCATTTGCAAGGCTCCCTTGGTCTACGAGCCCGGCACCAAAACGGTGTACTCCGATGTGGATTACATGCTCCTGGGCCTCATTGTGGAGCAGATTACCGGGCAGAGCCTGGACGTGTTTATGCGCGAGACCTTCTATGAGCCTCTGAACCTGACCCACATCACCTTCAACCCTCTGCAAAACGGCTTCACCGCCAACCAGGTGGCAGCCACAGAGCTGAACGGCAACACCCGGGACGGGGTCATTTCCTTCCAGAATGTCCGGACCTCCACCATTCAGGGTGAAGTCCACGATGAGAAGGCCTACTACGCCATGGGCGGTGTCTCCGGCCATGCGGGCCTGTTCTCCAATGCTGAGGATCTGGCCAAGCTGGCTTCCATGATGGTGAACCAGAGCGGCTATGGCGACAAGCGCCTCTTCAGCTACAACACCAATCAGTACTTCACCGCCCGGAAGGACAGCTCCGCCACCTGGGGCCAGGGCTGGTGGCGGCAGGGCGATTGCGGCCGTCCCTGGTACTTTGGCGTTCAGGCCTCCCGGAACACGGTGGGTCACCAGGGCTGGACCGGTACCTTGACTGTGGTAGATCCGGCAGAGAACCTGGTCATTGTGTACCTGACCAATAAGATTAACTCCCCGGTTACCAACAAGGAGACGTCTCCCAACCAGTTCGATGGCAACTGGTATACGGCATCCACCCTGGGCTTTGTGGCCAACATCCTGTACCAGGGCCTGGACAACCACAGCGCCAGCGCCGATATCCAGCCTGCCCTGGATGCGCTGATGAACGACACCCTGACGGAAAAGATGCGGCTGGTTGACGATGAAAACACCGGCGATCCCACCCATCCCATTGTGAAGTCCGCCTATGCCCTGGCCGAGCAGATCTTTGACAACGCAGAAGCCCGGCCCACAGAGGAGAATCTGACTGCTGCCCGGCGGGTTCTGGAGCTTTTGGACCCGGAGCGGGACGGAGATATGATTGCAAAGCTCACCCAGCGGTTGGAAATGATTGACCCCAGCTTCCTGCTGGAGGAGGCCAGAGCCGCCAAGGAGGCCGCAGAAGCTGCCCAGAAGGCCGCTGAAGAGGCCCGGAAGGCCGCCGAGGATGCCAAGTCCGCTGCCGAAGCCGCTGCGGAAGAGTCCGGTGAAAACAAGGAAGCTGCCCAAAAGGCCGCCGAGAAAGCTGCTGAGGCGCAGGAAAAGGCGGAGGAGGCCCAGCGCGCCGCTGAGATGGCGAAAGATGCTGCTCAAGCTGCCGCTGAGGCTGCGGAAGCCTCCAACCAGGCTGCCGCTGTAGAGGCCCGGCTCGCTGCCGAGAAGGCTGTGGATGCTGCCGTGAGTGCTGCGGAAGCTGCCACCAGCGCCAGCGTCGCTGCCCAAGCCATGGAGAAGGCCCAGGCTGCCCAAAGGGCTGCTGAGGATGCTGCCAAGGTGGCTGAAAACGCCCGGGATGAGGCTGAGCAGGCCAAGAAAACTGCCGAGGAAATCGCCGCCTCCGCCGGCGAAGACCGGGAATTTGCCGAGAAGGCTGCGGAAGAAGCCAAAGCTGCCGAGGAGGCTGCAAAAGCTGCCGCTGAGGCTGCCCAGGCTGCCCAGAAGGCCGCTGAGACTGCCATGCAGGCTGCCGAGGACTCCAATCAGGCCGCCGCAGAAGCTGCCGCTTTGGCCGCGTCCTACGCCCAGCAGGTTGCGGAAACCTATGCTGAAATCGTTACCATGAAGGCGGAAATGGCGCAGTATCTGGCCGATGCCCAGGAGGCTGCCAAGCGCGCCGAGGAAGCGCAGAAGGCTGCCGAGGCTGCGGAGCTGGGCGCCGCTAAGTTCTACGCCCTCACAGAGTTGGCCAATTATGCAGCCTCTGCCGCCTGCCCGGAGCATCAGCACGAGGCCATGGCGGAGGCCGTAGATGCCGGTAAGGCCGCCATTGAGCAGGCCGCCGACAAGGAAGCCGTTCTGGCAGCTCTGGAGACAGCCAAGGAAGCCATCGACGCAGTGGTGGCTGCCGGATGTGCCTCGGAACGCTTTACCGATGTGGCACCGGATGCTTGGTACCACGAGGCCATTGATTACGTCCTCGTCCACGGCCTCATGGAAGGCACCAGCGCTACCACCTTTGCGCCGGAGGCGAAGATGACCCGGGGCCAGATGGTGACCGTCCTGTACCGGATGGAGCAGGAGCCGGAGATCACCCAGGAGAGCACCTTTACGGATCTGGAAGCAGGCCGCTACTATGAAAAGGCTGTGCACTGGGCAGCTGCCAACGGCATCGTCCAGGGCCGGAGCGACGCCATCTTTGATCCCAACGGCTTTGTGACCCGCCAGGATCTGGTGACCATCCTCTTCCGCTACGCCGGGTTTAAGGGCTATGACGTAACCGCCCGGGCGGATCTGTCCGGCTACACCGATCAAGCGAAGCTGTCCGGCTACGCCACCAACGCCATGAGCTGGGCCGTTGCCCAGGGCATTGTCCAGGGAACCACAGCCACCACACTGGCCCCCGGCAGCTACGCCCGGCGCTGCGAGCTGGCCAAGGTGTTTATGGAGTTCCTGAAGCAAGTATGATCCCGTAATCTAGCATTTCTTCCTTCCTAAGGGGGTTGCCTCAAACTTGTTTTGGGGCAGCCCCCGTTTTTCCAACCTCTTGAAGAGGAGAAAAAGAGGCCTGATGCAACGTGAACGGGGCACACTGCATCAGGCCAATTTATATAGAGTTCTGATGGACCAGCCCATCAACGGCGCTGGAATTTTCCCTTTTTCCAGGGCAGATAGGTTAGGGCGGAGAGCCCCAGGAAGACCGCCAGAGCTACCAGGGACACGGTGATTCCCTGCCGCAAGGCGTCATTGTGATAGGAGAAGGTGACGGTATGGCGGCCAGGGGCCAGGCGGACGCCTATCATGACGCCACAGACGGTGACGGCCTCAGTCTCCACGCCGTCCACGGCTACATGCCAGTTTCCGTTGGAGGGGATGGAGGTGTACAGCAGGGAGGACTCTGTGGCCTCCACAGTGCCGGTCAGGGAGGTGCTGGACATGGACTGGATCTCCATGGGGGCCTGCTGCAGGAAGCGGACGCCCTCCTGGAACACGGTGCTGTCCAGCACGGCGGCAGTTACCTCCAGGCGGCCGGTTTCGTTGGCCTTGCATCGGAATGCCACCTCAATCTCATCTCCGGTGGCGCATTGCCCCAGAGAGAGCATTTGATCCAGGCTCATGGTTTCTGTGAGGAGGGATTCGCCGTTTTTATAGACGGTGAAGCTGTTTCGCTTGGATGCGGACAGATCCAAGCAGACCTCGCCATCCTGGGGCACGGTGAAGGAGATGGAGACATCGCCGGTGTCTGCTTCCGAGGTATAGCTGCAGTAGCCGCTGGTAACTCGTTGGGAGATGGAGATGCTCTGTGCATCGGAAGAGGCAGTATATTGGTCGATCTGCCGGTATACCGGCGTTTCCAAGCCTGTGGCGGATTGGAAGAGCAAATTCAGAAATTGGAAGCTACCGGCAGATGGGTCGTCCACAGACAGGGAGGCCAGTTCCTCCCGAGTCAGGAAGCCCAGGGGAAGGTAAGCGGTGTTTTCCAGAAGGGTGACATTCCCCAGATTGTACACCGGCTGGAACAGGTTGCTGTCCAGGACAGTTCCGTTCCGGCTGATCATGTACTTGAGGTTCAAAAACAGCGCCGCCACCGGAGAAGCCTCTTCAAAGCTGTACCGGTTGTAGGTTGGTTTGGCCCCATACCCCAGGGCTGCCATAAATTTGGTCACTGACACATTGACCGAGGAGGAAAACATGGTGATGCCGCTAAAGCCGTTGAGGGCGTCGTCGTTTAGGGTCTGAGTGTGGGTGAACTCCGCCCGGTAGAAGGGAGAATCCGCCTCCAGCTCCTTCATGTGCTCCAGCACCCGGACCGTGTCCTCCTTGCCGTTGGGGTAATTGGAGATGTCGGTGCCGCCGAAGACCACCACGGAGGCGGCCAGCTCCAGGGCCATGACTCCCAGAAGGGCTTGGGCAGTGAGGCGGTTCCGGTGCGTTTCTTTGCCGGTCAGAGGGATGATCTGAACCGTCGGTCCGTCCTCTTCTTCGATTACGACCTTTCTGGGGCGCTTCTGCGCCAGCAGGAGTCCGCCGTACAGGGCGCAGAAGCCCAGGTTGTAAATCAGAAATACCGGATCTAACCGCTGGTCCGAGCAGGCGGCCAGCCCCAGGAAGAGCACCATGGACAGCGCCACCTGCCACCGGGGCCGCTTCTTCAACTGATACCCCCGGTAGGCCATGACCAGTACCACAAAGGAGAACAGGAAGCTGAACCGGTAGGGGATCATGTTGGTGAAGTGGAATCCGTGCCAGATGTAATCCAGCTGCCGGAGAATGAAGCTGAGCATAAAGAACACCAGCATACCCAGGGTGCATAGCTTTTCCCGCAGCCGCACCTCTTTGGAGGCAAAGAGCTGGATTAAAAGCAGCAAAGGCAGAATGCCGCAGTACAGGTTGGGTAGCCCCTCTTTGAAGGTGGGCTCCAGGCCTCCGGCGGTGTTTCCCGCCACCTTGCCCATGGCCTCCAGAAGCCCCCTCCAGGAAGCCTCGCTGGCAATGTTCAGGCTGAAGGTAGTGGGGAATTCGTTGACGCTGGAGTTGGTGGTGCCCAAAGCCACATAAGCGGGCCACTCCAGGAAGGCGGTGAGGGCAATGGCCAACAGGGAAAAGAGGAGCATAGCCCCCAGGTCTCCCAGAAACCGGCGGAAGCCCTGACCATAGCAAATCTCATAGGCAAAGAAGCACAGGGCAACAAATATGCAGGTGAAAAAGCCGATGTAATAGTTGCTGGCTACGGAGAGAAACAGGGTGACAGTATACAGGAAAAAACGCCTCGTCTGCAGGAGGCTGATCATGCCCAGCATCACCATAGGAAGGAGGGCGAAGGTATCCAGCCACATAATATTCCACTGGTACCCCAGGGCCCAGGCACACAGGGCATAGGAGCAGGCAAAGAGAACCGTGGACCAATCCCGCCTCTGGAAAATCCGGTCCAGAAAGATGGCAAAAAACAGCCCCGCCAGGCCCAGCTTCACCGGTACCAGCATAGAGAAAAAGCCCAAAAGCATCCCCTCCGGTACCAGCACAGACAGCAAATTCAGGGGAGAGGCAAGATAGTAGGCAATGAGCCCCAGGTAGTCCACCCCCAGGCCCAGATTCCAGTTATAGACCAGCGAGCCACCGGACCGGAGCACCCGCCGGAACTCCACAAAGAAGGGATAGTACTGGTGATACATATCGGAATATAAAATGGAGGAGCTCCCAAAGGGAGAGAAGCGGCCCGCCAGCATCACCAGACTGTACCCCAAAAAGGGCAGCAAAAAGGCCAGAGCCAGGAATTTCCTCCCTGGCCGTTCAGATTGAATTTGTTCCATGAAACACCATCCTTTGCCATAGGCTTGTCCCCATTATAGCACCAAACTCTGGGAAGAGAAATGAAAAATAATGAAATTTTCTGCCGCGCCCTGAAGCCATAAGCGCATTCATCGGATGGTCCCGCTCTGGTTCCAGATGAGGGCGCTGTATAGAAAGAGCACGTCTTGCTCCTGAAAGCGCACATAGGATTCCAGCAAGTCGCTGGAGATGTATCGCAAATCAATCAGGGTAATTTTCCGGTAGCTGCCAGCGAGTAAGGGGGCCAGGCTGCTTCCGAAGGAGTCCCGGAACACCACCAACTCCCGGTCCGATAAGGCCGCCGGATTCTCCAGAACCTGAATGGGGGAGGCGCCGGAGAGGAAAAATTCATAGGGGTCTCGCCCCTGGGCCTTTTCCCAGTCGTACAGGGGGATTTCCCCCTCCAGATCTCGCGCCGTGCAGCTTGCCAGGGCGCTGCCGGTGAGGTAGCGGAGGCGGTCCGGCTCCAGAGGCAAACCGGATTGCCCAGTGTACGCCCCGGAAAAACGACCGGCGTCCTGAGCTGTCAAGTCCCAGGAAAGGGGAACATCCATAGCGGAGGTCAAGGCCTCCACCACAGGCTGCAAAGCATCCTGCCGCCAGTGGGGGTCTGTACGGTAGTAGGAATCCCCGGTGAGGCAGGGGAACAGATCCACATAGGTCATGGGGAGAAGCGCTTCCAGCTGCTGGGTCAACCGGTGGTAATCCATGGTGGGGTACCAGCCGGCCAAATAAGCATTTTTATCAGGAACGATGCTGTAATAGCAGTGCACTTGGGTGTCCTTCAGATATGTGTTTTGAATGTCCAGGATCACCTGGGCCAGGTGGGAGACAGAGGCTTCGTTTAAGGGATAATCCAGCTTGGCGGCGCTGCCTCCCCGGAGGTAAATTCCGTTGTTTTCCCCTTGCAGGAGGACGTGGTAGACGAACTGGGCCTTTCCATGGCGGAACAGGTCCCGGCAAGGAAACTGATCGGCTGCTGCCTGCTCTGCATCCTGCATCCAGCGGCCTGTGTACAGGCTTTGCCAGGTGAGCTGAGGCCACTGGGCCAACTGCCGCCGCTCCGTCTCCGAAACCGGCGTCCGGCCGGCTACCATGAAAATGCCTCCCACTACCAGGAGCAATCCCAGCAGAGCCAGGGTACATATTTGCCGTTTCATATTGCGCCTCCTAGAACCGGAAATAGAGAAAGGGGTTAAAGGAACCGTCTACCAGATAGGCTGTGCAGAGCAGCAGCAAAAGCGCCAGAAGGAGGGGTTCTATCCATTGCAGACCCTTTGACCACCGTTGGTACAGCCGCCCAGGCAAGGGTGTAGCCCCCAAAGCGCCCAGAATCAGAAGGACGCCATGATTCCGCAGGGCATACAGACTTTCCCTGGAGACAGTCGGGATGCTTCCTGCGCCCAGCATGGCGCGGAAGTCCCCCCAGCTCTGCTCCAGGCTGCCGCCCTGAAACAGCACAAAGCCCAGGAGCACAGACAGCAGAAGATAGATGTGGCTGAACCAGGGCCTTTTGGCCAGGAAAGGCCCATACCACAGCTTTTCTCCCAGCAGCAGTATGGCGTAGAACAATCCCCATAGGAGAAAGTTCCACCCGGCCCCGTGCCACAGACCGGTGAGGCACCAGACCAACAGGATGTTCCCCATCCAGCGCAGCTTCCCGGTCCGGTTTCCGCCTAAGGGAATGTAGACATAGTCCCGAAACAAAGCGCCCAAGGTCATGTGCCACCGCCGCCAGAACTCCGTAACGGATCGGGAGCAATAGGGATACCGGAAATTTTCCGGGAAGTGAAAGCCCAGAATCCGCCCCAGGCCAATGGCCATGTCGCTGTAGCCGGAAAAGTCGTAGTAGATTTGCAAAAAGAAGCCCAGGGCGGAAAGCCAGGCAAAGAGCACGGTGGGATCGGCGCTGCTCCGGTAGCTCTGGCACAGAAGGCCCAGGTTGTTGGCCAGAATCACCTTTTTTCCAAGCCCCACCAGGAAGCGGCAGGCCCCCTCGTAGGCCATTGCGGTGCTGTGCTTCCGTTCCTGCAGCTCCTGGGCCACATCCCGGTACCGGACGATGGGACCGGCGATGAGCTGGGGAAAGAGGGCAACATATAGGGCAAACGAAACCGGATTCCGCTGTACCTCCACATCACCCCGGTACAGGTCGATGGTGTAGCTGAGGATTTGAAAGGTATAGAAGCTGATTCCCACAGGAAGAGCCAGGCGCCAAAGGGGCAGAGAGATCCCCAAGGCCCCATTGATGGCAGAGAGGAAAAAATCTCCATACTTGAAGCAGCACAAAAGCCCCAAACTGCCTGCCACAGATGTCAGAAGAAACAGACGCCCCAAAAGACGTCCCCGAAACCGGTGGATACCCAGACCAGCGGTGAATCCCAAGAGAATGTTGAGAAGAATCAGAATCAAATATCGGGGTTCGCCCCAGGCATAGAACAGCAGGCTGGCCAGGAGCAGCACGGGATTTTTCCCCCTCCTTGGCGTGAGAAAATAGGCCAAGAGGGTACACGGCAGAAAGGCGTAAAGGAAAATCAGACTGGAAAATAGCATAGACTCTCCTGGCGGCGCCGCCCTAAAAAATGGGCTCTGAGGCAGCGCCGGACGGTTTACTTCTTCAAAATGACCTCCAAGTCGCCACCTACGGTTTTGGAATAGGCGGTCATCAGGTCGTCAGCCAGATTGGGAGCCAGATCGCTGCTGACCATGGCCAGCACCACTGTGTCTCCCCACACCCCGACCCGAACCTGATCCGCTTCCACGCAAATCCACTTTCTGGGGTCCACGCCGTCCAGCACACTTTGGGCAACATCTTTGGGATTCTTCCCCTCAGCTACCCGCAGGGCGCACAGAGAATAGGCCTGGGCGTTGATCATGGGCTCGCTGAATACTGCCTCTTGTACCAGGCTGGCGTCTGTTAGGCCCAGGTAGGACTGGAGAGCAAAGGCGTCGCTTGTATCAATGGGGGTTGGATCCCCCAGGGCGAATTCTGGCTGTTGCGTGCAGTTACGGTATATGCCCTCCACCAGCTCAGTCATGGTCCCGGGATAAGCGCTTTGGGTGGCCTGCTGTCCACAGGCGGTCAGCCCCAGAAGCATACTCACAATGGCAATCCAGACAACGATTTTTTTCATAGGTTCCTCCTTATTTTTTGTATGTAGTATGTCCGCTGCCCAGGAAACATTTGCAGCTCATTCTTAAAAGACGGAAAAAAGAAGCGTCGGGTTGCGGCGCTGGAAAAATTCTACAAAATGAAGGGGAGATGGAAAGGCGGCACTCAGATTGCTCTGAATACCGCCTTGTTTTACTTTTGAGCTTGGGCCGCCTTCAGCGCCTGGGCCAACTGGTCGGGACAGGAGGTGCCCTTGCTGCCGCAACGGATGCCGTCCACCCGGGCAATGACCTCTTCCACGTCCATCCCCTCCACCAAAGAACCGATGCCCTTCAGGTTGCCGTTACAGCCCCCCAGGAATTGGACGTTTTTCAGCTTGCCATCTTCGATCTCGAAGTGGATCTCCTGAGAACAGGTGCCTTTTGTCTTGTATGTGTACTGCATGGTATGTCTCTCCTTTTTATCATTCTGTCAAATCCAACAGCTCTGCCCGGATGAACTTGGCCAGAAGCTCCGGCGACAGAAGCATCTGGTGTCCACGCTCTCCCGCAGAGACTGCAATTTCTTCAAAGAGCAGGGAGGTTTCGTCCAGAAAAGTGGGGTACTTCTTTTTCATTCCCACAGGGCTGCAGCCCCCCCGGACGTAGCCGGTTAGGCCAAGAAGCTCCTTGACATGGACCAGCTCCACCTTTTTGTCTCCGGCGGCCCTGGCCGCTTTTTTGAGGTCCAGCTCGCAACATACGGGAATGCAGAACACGGCAATGCCGGTCCGCTCTCCCCGGGCGACCAGGGTTTTGAATACCTGCTCCGGAGGCAGGCCGATGGATTCCGCCGCATGCAGGCCGCTCAAATCAGATTCGTCAAATGGATAAAAGGCTTCCCGGTATGGGATGCGCCCTTGCTCCACCAGGCGAATGGCATTGGTTTTGCCCATCATTTCACCTTCCGGTTCTATTATACGTCAAATTACCGGTTCTGACAAGGGGGGTATACGGCAAACCAGGGCAGCAGTTACTTTTTTGTACTGGCGGGGGAGGATGTACTTGGCAAATTCGCACTGCTCAGCATGGGGCGCGTCAAGAATGCCGCGCCCAATCCCTCCAAAGCCCAGACATTTCCCGAACCGCAATGCTGCTTCATGGGCTTGCAGGGAATGGTTCCAACTGGCACACTGTGAGCAGCTTCCCGTCTACGCGGAAGCGAACGTTGTAGCCGCCGAAGCTGAGTCCGTAGATTCGCTCCGGATCGTGCTGATAGGAAGGGCGTGGATCGTGCGCCAGTACCCCCAGAAGGGCCTCTCGCTGGGACGCAGGAATTTGAGCCAATAAGGCAGGGGGAAAGGACACCTCCAGGAGAAAATCTCCCGCCTGCTCCGTGAAGCCGCCGGTAGCCTCCGGGTGGCAGTCTGCGTAGGGTACGTAGGGTTTGATGTCAAACACAGGCGTCCCATCCATCAGATCGGCGCCAGATAACACCAACATGGGCCCCTGGGGTGTGTCCCATTGGATTTCGTCCAGTCGAACGCAGGACAAACCCATGGGGTTGGGCCGGAAGGGGGAACGGGTGGCAAAGACCCCCATCCGCCGGTTCCCACCTAACCTGGGAGGCCGCACAGTGGGCGACCACCCTCCCTGTCGGTTGCCGGAGAAATTCCAGATCAGCCAAATATGAGAAAACCCCTCCAGCCCCCGCAGCATGTCCGGATTCCGAAACGCCGGCTCAAAAACAAGAAAAGCCCGCAGCTCCGGTACCAACCCCGCCTGCCGGGGAATGCCAAATTTACTGGGGAAGTCACTGTGAACTTTGGCAATCACGTTCATAGAAATTTCCATAGGGACACTCCTGTTTTCAGTCTCAGTCATTGTCAAACAGCTTGAGCGTAAAGGCTGCGTTTTCTTTGCTTATGCGCTGAAAGGTGTGCATTTGAAAACAGACTGATTTGTCTATGACAAATCAGTCTGTTTCCCTGGTCGGAGTGGCGGGATTCGAACCCGCGGCCTCTTGGACCCGAACCAAGCGCGATACCAAGCTTCGCCACACCCCGATAGCCCATTTATTATAATGAGGGAAAGGCTTCCTGTCAAGCCTGAAAGTCGTGCCAAACCCGAATTTTTGTAAAAACATTGGCCATACCAATCTTAGTTCTCCGGGGTTGTGGGAGGGGGAGTCCATTGGATGGGAGTGACGGACTCCACTGTGATGCAGGAGAGTTTGTCCTGAACGGTGACGTTTTCCAGGTAGGAATAGGTGACAGAGATGGCCTCACCTACAGACAGACTGGTTGCGCCGGTGAGGGCGCGGTACTTGACCAAAATGATGGTTCCTGCGTCATAATGGAGATTGTCCTCCAGAACCTCCACAGTCAAAAGCCGCTCGTCTTTGCTGGTCACCCTTCCGGTCAGTGTGGCCATGCCGCCGGGCAGGTCCTGGGGCAGGCTGCAGGCGGTGAGTGTCAGCAGCATAGCCGTCAGAAGTATGGTAGCGATCCATCTGCGTTTCAAAGGAACCCCTCCTGTCATGAGCATGAAGCTATCATATACAAACGCGCGCCAAAAATCAACGGGAAATTCCGCGTTTTTTCCATTCTGCCGAAAGACTGCCGGTTTTCAGCCCTGCCAATGCTGTGACCCTTCAGAATTCCGTGGCTTTTCCCATATTTTGCGGATTGTGTATTTACTTTTTTGGTGTTTCAGGTATAATTTCGTTGTCAGTTTGCGGCGATAGACGAATTTCGGAAGAGTGAGAGGAAGCAGAATGGATATAGCGGTGATTTGCGACGTTCTGGGGGAGGAAAACAACGGCACCACCATCGCGGCTATGAATCTAATCCGCACCCTGCGGGCCAAGGGACACCAGGTGCGGGTGGTAAGCCCCGATGCCAACCGGGCGGGGGAGCCAGGGTACTATGTGGTTCCGACCCGGAATCTGGGAATTTTCAACAACTATGTGGCAAAAAACGGCGTCAGTCTTGCAAAGCCGGTGCGTTCTATTTTGGAAGCGGCTTTGGAGGGAGTGGATGTGGTGCATGTGATGGTTCCCTTTTCTCTGGGCCATGCCGCCGCGCTCATTTCCCGGGAAAAGGGGATCCCCCTGACAGCGGGCTTTCACTGCCAGGCGGAAAATTTCAGCAACCATATCTTCCTCATGAACGCCAAGCTGGTGAACCGGTGGATCTACCGGTTTTTCTACCGGCGGCTGTATCAATATTGCGCCTGTGTCCATTATCCCACCCAGTTTATCTGCGACCTGTTTGAGCGTGAGACAAAGCCAACCCATCACTATGTGATCTCCAACGGTGTCAACCGGGCCTTTGTACGCCAGGATTGCCCACGGCCCAACGAGCTGGAGGGAAAGTATGTGATTCTTTCCACCGGCCGCTATTCCCGGGAGAAGGCACAATGGGTGCTCATTGACGCTGTGGCCAAGTCCCGGCACAGGGACCAAATTCAGCTGATTTTGGCGGGAAAGGGCCCCCAACAGGAGGCGCTCCAGCGCCGGGCGGCCAAGCGAGGGATTCTGCCGCCCATTTACGGCTTCTACAGCCGTCAGGATTTGATTCGAATCATCAATCTGGCGGACCTGTATGTGCACCCGGCGGAAATCGAGATTGAAGCCATCGCATGTCTGGAGGCCATTGCCTGCGGCAGGGTACCGGTGATCTCTAACTCGCCCCGCAGCGCCACCCGGTACTTTGCTCTGTCGGAGCGGAATCTTTTTCGCTGCAACGATTCCGATGACCTGGCGGAACAAATCGACTACTGGCTGGAGCATCCCCAGGAGCGAGAGGCCTGCAGCCGCGCCTACTCGGGCTATGCCCGTCAATTTGACTTTGACCGCTGCATGGACGCCATGGAAGGGATGCTTCTGGACGCGGTACAGGGTGCATGTCATGGCTAAACGGATCATTTATTATTCGGACCCTTTGCGGGATGATTTCGCAGACAACCACATCCACACGAAAGCGGTTGACCGGCATTTTCCCTTTCTCCACCGTTCCAGACTGTGGGCTTTGTGGTCCTTTTTGGTGTATTATGGCGTTGCAACTCCCGTGGTTTTTTTGATTTCCAAAATTTACCTGGGCCTGAAGTTTGAAAATCACCGCCAGCTGCGGAAGGTCAGGGCCTCCGGCTACTTTCTCTATGGCAACCACACCCGGGGCCTGGACGCGTTTTTGCCTGCCATGGCGGCTTTTCCGAAACGGAGCTATATTGTGGCAGGGCCTGACGCCGTGTCCATTCCGGGCCTGCGCAATTTGGTGCAGCTTCTGGGATGCATCCCGGTTCCGTCTGATTGGAGCGGATTTCCAGCTTTTCTGGAGGCTCTGGAGCGGCGCTTTTTACAGGGGTCATGTATCGGCATTTTTCCGGAGGCCCATATTTGGCCCTTTTACACCGGTGTCCGTCCCTTCGTGGGTACTTCCTTCCGGTATCCTGTGAAGCTCCATGCTCCGGTGGTGGCCATGGCTGTCACCTACCGGAAGCGGCGGGGCCTGTTCTGCTGGGTCAAGCGCCCGGGGATGACCGTCACCTTCAGTGCGCCCATGTACCCCGATCCCTCTCAACGGCCCAAAGCAGCCCAGGAGGATCTGCGGCGGCGGACCTATGAATTCCTGTGCCAGGTCACCAGCCGGCCGGACAATGTGGAGTATATCCGCTACGAGCCAAAGGA
>OIAF01000495.1_pt1 | contig 13170 bp, 10 predicted proteins | sample 1580751 | NCBI WGS metagenome assembly OIAF01 (sample SAMEA3882511, study PRJEB24775) | human gut metagenome | biome: human-associated habitat; feature: intestine environment; material: feces | place: Netherlands | collected 2009/2010
TTATACGCCCCAAACTGCACTCACCAACAGCGCACGCGTCGGTCTTTGCCGCAACGGCGGCGGCGATAAACTTGAGTCACATGACGAGGACTGTGTCATTCAACGCTGTACCCTACCGCAGGACCTACCGGCAACAGGAGCAGTTCCCATCGCCGCTTGCATCACCGCGCTCCTGACCTCGGGTGCCGCAGCCCTATGGTTCGCTCGCCTTAGGTCGATCCCAAAGAAGCGCTAGCGCGATCAAAAAGCGGGCGAGCCAGTCCCCTGGCTCACCCGCTTTCAATCATGTAAATCGCCGTATCTACTCTGCAGACGAAGATCCACCATCAACGATTGCTTGCTCGGACTCAGGAATCCCATCAGCACCCGTACTCTGTTCTTGCTCCACCTCTTCGCTGATTGCGGAGGCGGGGGTCGAGCCCTTTGCGCCCACGATGTAGGCAGCCCCAAATCCTAACGCAATGGCAATCAAGGTCAAAATCACGTAGACAGGCCAATGGCGCTTAATATACGAAAACACGTTGACTCCTTAGAGCTCCGTCTACGAACGGCGGATAACCTCGGTCACGACCTCGGATACCGTAGCAATGTTCGTCGGGTTGACATTGTGGGGCAGGTCGTCCTCGGTACGAGCGCAAGCCAGACGCGTGCCGTCCACGCCGGCGATGGTAAGGGCTCGGCGGCTCGCCTCGAGCGCGGCATAGGCATCGGTCTTGGCATAGGGCATCTCGAGCGCGCCACAATCGACATGGAACGACTTGCAGACCTTGCTGACCAGGTTCATGATGCGGCGATCGCCCTTGAGCAGTTGTTGTTCGCCCTCGACCGTCACAACCGAAAGCCTACCGGCGCCGACGGATTCAAGATTGATGAAGAAGACGCCGCGGAGCTTATCGCGATGCGAAGCCAAGAAGGCCTTCATGCCGGCGCCATCACAATCCGAGGCACCCGTTGCCACAAACCAGATATCGTGACCGAGCAGCTCATCATCGCCCATAGAGGCGACAGCCGAGAGCATACCTTCGGAAGAAGCGCCATCGGAAGACGTAGCGCCGCCCTTCCAGCCATCGTTATCGTCCTCGAAGTTATCCCACGAACCGATACCGCGACCGGATTTCTTGGCATCGTAATCGTCTTCGACGCCCAGCCAGTCACTCATGCTGTCCTGCTCGTTTTTCTTTTTACGACCGAACAGGCCACCCAGGCCGCGCTTACGAGACTTGGGTGCCGCCGGGGCGGGAGCCGAAATGGTCTCGATCGGCTGCGCGCCCGACGCAACGGACATAGGAGGCGCAACGGGTGCCGATGTGGGTTCGGGACCTTGGGCGGTAGCAAAGGGGTCGTTGACCCGGGCAGAGGGATCGGGAAGGTCGAACAGCGACGTGCGAGACGCAACGTTTGCCTGCTTCATAGACGGCAGCGACGGATCGGGGACCGAAGCCAGCGGAGACGAGGAAGGTGCAGGCGACGGTGCCGACGCCGGATCGGGAACATTCATCTGCGGACGCGGCGATGCCTGGGAGGAAATCTGGGCCATAAGGGAATCGACCGTTTCGTCCTGGGTGGGAGCGACATTGGCAACCGTGGCACCGGAACCACTCGGCGTTGGCATGGTGAAAATCTGCGTGGAGTAAGGCCTCGACTCATCCGTCTCGGGAGTCTCGGAAACCACAGACGCTTCCTCCTGCTCGGCCTCGGTCGAATCACCTTGATCGGCTGCCGCGTATTGCTCTTCGCCAGAGTTGGCCTCGACGGGCTCGTCCTCGGCGGCATCCTGAATTTCGGCATCATCAATAGGCTCGTCATCGTCTGCCGCGTCGCCCTGCTCATCGGAAACAGGAAGGGGCTCGGCAATCGCGGTGCCTTGCTTTTCAAACGTTATCGTGGAATCGAACTGCGCGGCATCAAACGACATGGTGCTATCGACGTGCTGCTGAGCCTCGAAAGACGTCGTCGCCTCAACAACATCCGCGGACGCCGGTTGCTGGGACTCAAAGGACGTTGTAGCTTCGGCGGCGTCGACGGGCGCGGACTGCATAGCCTCGTTCTGCTCGAACTCTTGCGCCGCGTGCTCACGTGCCGCCTCGGCTGCCTGCTGCTGAGCTATAGCCTCCTTCTCGGCAGCCTCGCGTGCGGCAGCGCGCTTCTCCTCGAAATCGTCGACAAATTTCTTGCCCTTTGCAAGCGCACCCTTAAAGAAGTTGGAAGCGCTGGCGCCAATCGACGAGAACGCAGATGCAATATCGGCATGGGGCGTTGCCGCGGGAATCTCGGCCGAGAAATCAGTATCGCTCTCGTAAGACACGCGCCTCGGCTGTTCAGCGTAATCGTCGTCAGGCTCGTCCGTAACGTCTTGCGCCGGCACGGCGGGAGCCAAAATGTCCAGTCCTGCCGCGGGATCGATCGCGGACACCGCCTCGGGCTCGGCAGCGGTAACCGCGGCAGACTCATCATCCGCAGTGACAACGGGGGCAGGCTCGGGCTCAAACGTCGGCTCCTCGCCCTCCTCGTAATCGAGCGTGCAGGACTCGGGAAGCATTCCGAGCGCACGGATGGCATCCGAACCAAAGCGGATGTTGCCGGCGGCGTTGCGATAGAGCTTGGGCTCGGGCTCGACCGCGGCAGGTTCCTCCGCCGACTCGGCAGCGGGAACCTCGTCATTGAACTCTTCGGCCTGGACAGCCTGATTCTGATCCTCGGGCACGATAGCGCCGATCAGCGTCTCGTCGGCAGATGCACCCTCAAAGCCCTCGATCTGCTCGTCGAAAGCCTCACCCTGTTCGGGCTCGGTCTGAGCGTCGGGAGCAATCAGCTGACCGAATTCGTCCTCGGCGTAGGTAGGCTCTTCATACTCGATAGTGTTGCCGTAGTCGTTTTGCTGCTGGGCCGCGGCATATTCCGCCGCTGCGCGCGCCATTTCCTCGGCACGACGCTTCTGCTCCCCAAAATAGGTATCGAACGGAACATCGTCGGGAAACTCGTTTTCGCCCTGGAAGGGAGCAACGTTGTCCATAACGCCGAGCATAGCGGCGACAGAAGACTTGTTGCACACCGCGCCGGACGTATAGGGAAGAATGTGGCGGTTAGAGATGATGTTTGCCGCGTTGGCAAGTGCAACGAGGGAAGCGAGGATCGCGACAATCCACAGCAGAACCTTGAGCGCGCCGGGGAGCGGCAGGATGCGCAGGATGGCAACGGCAGCAGGGGCAACCGTGGCAACAGGCAACAGCTTGGCGATGAGCGCACGATACGAAGCATAGGGCTCGCGGGCGAGCAGCTCAGCACGGGGAGAGTCGTAGTGTGCGACAACGACCACCGGGCGGTTGCGCGGAGACGCGAGCGGGCCCGAGGCTTTGTGGTAGGCGATGACATTTTGGCTCACGCCCGTCTTGCCCAGGCGCGAAACCACGGGGTGGCCCGTGCGCTCGAGCACGTAAAGAACGGCGCCGACAATGGCCAGCAAGGTGCCGACCAAGCCGATGCCGCCGCCGATGCCCATCAGCAGGGCGCCGGCAAACGCAAGAATACCGGTAACGGCAAATGCCAACCTACTGGGCGCCGGGGCATTGAACTCCTGAACCTCGGGATCAAAGCCGTGGTTGCGGAAGATCTGAGCGATATCCTCGGCAGCCAAGCGCTCTTCTTCGCTGCATGCCGGCGTGATGCCGGTGTTCTGCAGCAGGTGGTTAATATAGTTCTGGGTGTTCGCCATGTGCGCTCCACATCCATAATCCGACAAATAGGCCCAATGCATGCACATTAGAACCGTATATAGTCGAAAGTATACCCCGAGCGAGCGCAAACGACCGAATTCGGCCCATCTTAACGCCCCGAGCGGACAAGGATATAGCCTAATCTCCATATCGGACTAAAATCATGACAGCAAACCACCTTCTCATGCGAGGACTCTATGACGGCAAGCGACACGACCGAGACAATTAAAAAGGGAAATTTGGAGCCCAGTTTCGATAAAACGGCTCAGCGCATCCTCAATCTTTTCTTTGTGCTCAACAGCTCCCCCGAACCGCTGATGACCGAGCAGATCGTCTTGGATTCCGACCTGGGATATGGCTCGGGCAATATCGACTCGGATAAGCGCAAGTTTCGGCGCGATCGTGACAAACTGCTCGAGCATGGCATCTTAATCAAGGAGGTTCGCCCCGCCGGCGCGCAGGAGACCGAGGAAAGCTCGTGGACAATCGACCGCGAGCACACGTTTGCGGCAGGCGGCCTCATTACCGCAGACGACGCCGATATCCTGCTCAACGCCATCGACCAGACACTAGCGGCCGGCTCATCCACTTTTGCCGCACCGCTTGCCGATATTCGCTCCAAGATTGCCTATCTCACCGGCAGGACGACGGTGGACGAAGTACCGATCCGCCGCTCTCCCACCGTCGATGCGGTATGGAGCGCCTTTGCCGAGCGATGCGCGCTGCGATTTTTATATCAGAACGAACGCGGCGAGCAGAAAGAACGTACCGTCTGCGTCTACGGCATGTTCGAGCGCGAGGGCGTGGCGTACTTCTGCGGCCTCGACAATGTTACCGACGGCATCAGGACATTCCGCTGCGACCGTATCGTTCGCGCTTGGCGTCCTTCGAAGGCCTACGCCATCCCTGCAGACTTCAATCTCAACGACTATCTGTTCTTTGAATTCGATTTTGCCGACCGACCGCCCGTTGCAGCCACGTTCTCGTTCGCCCCTCAGACGCAGATCGATATGATCAACGGCCTCACGCGCGGGCGAGGTGAGCTCGCACACACCGATGCGGGATGGACCTGGACCGTTGACGTGCGTGACCTTGAAGCCGCCGCCTCATTTTGCATGGCCCACGCCATGGACGGCATGAGGCCCATGGCCCCCAAATCGCTCAAGCAGGCATGGAACCACCTCATTGAAAGGACGGTGCACGAGCATGCCCGTGCGTAAACTCACCAGCGAGCAGAGACTCTCGCGCGCCATCGACATCATGGAGGCCCTCTACGCCGCCGGCGAGAGCGGCATGACACGAACCGAGATTTGCAATCGCCTTGACATCACGGGGGTGTCGCTCGACGAGATTCTCGAGATCATCTCGACGCTCGCGGACCGAGAATCGGGCGCGCGCATCATCTGCGAATGCCGCGGCGAGCGTGTGGTCCTCACCGGTGACGCCGGTCGTGTGCTACCGCTGCGCCTGAGTGCCGCCGAGGGCGCTGTGCTCAACCACGAACTTGAATCGTTGGGGATCGAGCCGCAGACGGCAGCTCGGATTCGACATGCCCTTCTGCCCGAAGAGCTCGGCTATAACCAGCGCGTCTTTGACACCGTCAACCACGGGTCGCACTGGCAGCAGCTGAGCTGCGCCATTCAGGACGGCGTTCGCTGCCGCATCTCGTATCGCTCGATGGACGATACACGGCCACGCGAGCGTCTGGTCGACCCCCTGCGCATTACGGCAAACGGCGACCAAACATACCTGATTGCCTGGGACATCACAGTCGATGAGCAGCGCACCTATCGCATGGATAAAATCGAGGGACTCGCCTTGACGGAAGACTCCGTCGTGCCTCACGCACCGGACGCTGCATCCCTCCACGATTCCCTTGCCCGGACGCAGCGTAGCGCAAAGCTCTTGATGCCATTCGATATGGCGGAGCATCTGGACTGGGCCGGCATCACCCTAATCGAGCGCAGCGGGGCAGACGTGGCAACGGTAACCGTGCATTACGGCTCCGAGCGTTGGCTACTGAGCCAGATAATCGCAGCGGGCGGAGCCATCCGCATCTTGGATGACCCCGCCTTGTCAAAGCGTCTGTGCGATATGGCAAAAACCCTCGTCTGCCCGCTTTAGCGCCGCCGCTCGTGGCGCGCACGCCACAGTTGCAGATAGTGCCCGATCTGCGCCGATTCGATGCGCTGGTAGGAGCTCGTGGGCAGCGACGTTAAGAACTTCTTTCCGTAGCCCTTCGTCACCAGGCGCGGGTCGGCCAGAATCAGCACGCCGCAATCGGTCGACGAGCGGATAAGGCGGCCGGCCGCCTGCTTGACCTCGAGCACCGCCTCGGGCAGCGAATAGCGCGCCCAAGCGCGGTCTTCGCGCAAGTTGCGCTCGCACGAGAGCGGGTCCGTGGGGCTCGAGAACGGCAGCTTGGGAATGATGACGCAGCGCAGCGTCTCGCCGCTGGCATCAAACCCCTCCCAGAAGGCCTTGAGCGCAAAAAGCGACGAGGTCGGCTCGTTGATAAACCGGTCGCGCAGGCGACGAGGAGATGAGTTGCGCTGCTGGCAGTTGAGTTCCAGACCCGCACGGGCCATCTTGGGCTCAACGCGGGCGTACAGGTCTTCCATGTCGCGCCGATTGGTGAACAGCGTAAGCACCGATCCGCCCATGGCAAGATGGGCATCGACCAGCACGCGCTCGAGCGCCGCAAGATAGCTCTCACGATCGCGCGGATCGGGGATATCGCCCGCAACGACTACAGCCATGTTCGAATCGAAGTCATAGCTCGAGTCCAAGTGCAACGATGAGGATGTTGAAGCACCGATGCGATCGAGGCCAACCGCGTGGTTAAAGTGTTCAAAGCTTTTGGACACCGTCATGGTCGCCGAGGCAAAGATAGCCGTGTGAACCTCGGGCAGCCACTCGGTTGCCAAGGCCTCGCCAATGTCGATGCGCTCTGCGGTCATTGACTCTCCGCCGGCACGCAGCCTGCGATTGACCTGCAGCGAATACACGTAGTGTTCATCGGCGCCATCAATGATGAGTTTGAGGTTCTCGGCCAGCTCGTGCAGGCGGCGCGAGATATCACCCAAGTCGACAACAACCTCGGGCTTGTCGGCGGCGACGGCTTGCACCAGCGCGTCGACGCTCTTGTCAGCTTGTTCCAATGCGTCGATGGCAGTGTAGGCCGACGGTAAGAAATCATGCCAGTCGTCAGATTCGCGCAGCTCGGGGCCAATCCATAGATTGGCATTGTCATAACCCCCACGGGCACGGCGGCCGAGCTCGCGAACGCCATCGAACACGTCGGCGATTGCCATGCTCGCGCGCGCAACCGTCGACGTCGCCTTGGCAGTAAGGCCCAGATAGAGCGTAGAGCCCTCAGAGGTTGCCAAATCACGGGAGATCTGGCTTAGCGCACCGGTGCTCGAGCCACCCAGGCGCTCAAACAGAACGCGTGATTCGTCCGCCGACACCACGCGCGCCCACTGACGGCGCGCCTCGCGCTCGATAGAATGAGCCTCGTCGATTACCCAATGACGAATCGGAGGCAAAATCCTGCCCTCGGCCGCAACATTGCGGAACAGCAGGGAATGGTTGGTGACCACCACATCGGCATGCGACGCACGACGGCGAGCGCCGTGGACCAAACATTTATCAGGGAAAAACGGGCAGAGGCGACGAGCACACTCGCGCGAGGCCGTTGTAAAGTCGGGGCGGTTGACGCTGCGCCACCGAATGCCGAGCGAGTCGAGGTCGCCATCGGCTGATTGGCAGACGTACGCCATAATGACCGCGACCGCCGTGAGCGTGTCCGCCGGATCGCGCTTGGTGGTAATCTCGACCTGGCCGCGGCTCATGCGCTCGAGCTTGCGCAGGCACGGATAGTGGTCATACCCCTTGAGAGCGCAAAATGACAGACCACCTTCCAGTTGCTCGGCAAGTTTTGGAAGCTCATGGTACATGAGCTGGTCGGCTAGATTGTTCGATTTGGTCGCAATACCAACCGTGATGTTGTTACGGCGTGCTGCCTCGGCAAAAGGCACCAGATAGGCCATCGATTTGCCGACGCCTGTGCCCGCCTCAATTACACGATGAGTGCCCGTGACCAGCGCATCGCGGACCTCGAGCGCCATCGCGATCTGCTCATCACGCGGCTCGTAAGTGGGATACATGCGATTGACCAGGCCACCCGGCGCATAGTCTGCCTCAATCTCCTCACGACTCGGCATCTTGAGGACCGGTAGTTCGTCGGCGTCCACCCGATCGTCGGCGCGATCGGCCTTGAGAACGTCAGCACGAGCGGCGCTGAGAGAGAAGATAGAACCAGGGTTCTGCCCTGCCAAGAATGAGAAGATAGGACGATAGGACCAAGGCACGTCCGGATGCATGTCGGCTAGGCGCGCCATGAGGCCCTGGGGCAAGTCGGTGAGTGCCACAAGCAACACGCGCCATACGCCACACAGGGCGTCGACGTCGGCATTGGCACGGTGTGATACCGAGTCACAGCCAAACAGATCGGCCATAAAAGACAGCTTGTGCGAGGCCAGGCGCGGTAGCGCGATGCGCGACAGCGCCAGCGAATCGATCCAAATATCGCTCACGTTGACGCCGCCTTTGACCGACTCGATAAACGAGCGGTCGAACGTGGCGTTATGTGCAATCACCGGGCAACCACCGACAAAATCGGCGAGGGCGGCGACGGCCTCAACGGCCGACGGGGCATCTGCCACATCGGCATTTGTAATGCTCGTGAGCTCGGTAATCTCGGCAGGAATCAGCTGCTTGGGATGCACGAAGGTATCGAAGCGGTCGATAACCTCGCGGCCCGAAAGACGGGCCGCCGAGATCTCGATCAGCTCGTTGTCCTGCACCGAAAGACCCGTGGTCTCGGTATCGAGGACAATCACATCTTCCTCGATAAGGCCGAAGGACTGCGTTTTGGCGCGTTCGGCAAGCGTGGCATAGGAGTCGATGACAAACTGCGGCGTTCCTGACGAAACCGCGTCCTCGATTAGCATGCAATGCCCGCTCGACGAAGACCCATACGGATCAGACTGTCACAGACCTGCGGGAACGTCATGTCGTCGGTGTGGCGGATCTCATCCGGATACAGCGACGTATCGGTCATGCCGGGAATGGTATTGGTCTCGAGGATAACGGGGCCGTCCTCGCTCACGATAAAATCGCTGCGCGAGATGCCCAGGCAACCGAGCGCCTTGTGAGCGGCACAGGCAAGCTCCTGGGCACGAGCGTAGTTCTCGGGTGAAATCTGCGCCGGAATGCGATGGATGTCCGTAGGGTCGACATATTTCACGTCCAGATCGTAGAACTCGCAGTCCTCGGGCTTGCGAATCTCGACGATCGGCAGAGCGCGCACGTCATCTTCGCCGTATACGCCGACGGTGATCTCGGTACCCTCGATGCACTTCTCGACCAGCACTTTGTCGCCGTACTCAAACGCCTTGGCGATTGCCGCGGGCAGCTCGGAGGGCTCATGGACCAGGGAAATGCCATAGCTGGAACCGTTGACGGCCGGCTTCACAAAGCAGCGCTCGCCACAAACCTCGACGATATGATCGATATCGACTTCATCGCCCACCTCGAGCGCAAGGCCGGGGGCAACGGGAATGCCCGCCTTGGCGTACAGGAGCTTAGAGACCTCCTTGTCGGCACCGCAGGCGCTGGCAAGCACGCCCGAGGCCGTGTAGGGGATACCCAGGGTCTCCATAGCGCCCTGCATGGCGCCATCCTCGCCGCCGACACCGTGCATGGCGATAAACGCCACGTCAAAGCCGCCGGTCGCCATGGTTACCATAAAATCATCGGCAGCCGTGTCGAGCAGCTCCACCGAAGTGTAGCCGGCCTCCTTCAAGGCAACCACGACGTTCTTTCCCGAATTGAGCGAAATCTCGCGCTCAGCGGAATGACCGCCCGCCAAGACCGCTACGTGCATGTTCTCTTGGCTTTTACCCGGCATGGGCAGACTCCTCCTCTATAATTTCTGCAGTTGATACCATATTGTAGCGATACCCTCTACGTTTCCCCAAAATCGAAAGGCTTCCATGAATCCCAGGACTAAATCTCAGGACATTCGCGACTTGAGCCAAAACGATATTCGCGACCTTGTGGCCGAACTTGGCCAGCCCGCCTTCCGCGCGAAGCAGCTCATCGAATGGGTCTTTGAGAAGAACGTTTGTTCGTTTGACGATATGACCAACCTTCCCAAGGCTTTCCGCGAGCAGCTTAAAGAGGCTTTTGCCTTTGACACGCCGACTGAACTAACCAAGCAGGTTTCCAAAGATGGCTCTCGCAAGTATCTGCTCGAGTACCACGACGGCGTTTCCGTCGAGACTGTCGGCATGCCCCGCCGTAACAAGCTTTCTGTCTGCGTTTCCACCCAGGCAGGCTGCGGCATGGGCTGCGCCTTTTGCGCTACCGGTCTCAACGGCCTCAAGCGTTCTCTGACCGCTCAAGAGATCGTCGACCAGGTACTTCATGTATCTAACGACTTTGGCGAGCGTGCCACGAGCGTTGTCTTCATGGGTCAGGGCGAGCCGTTTGCCAACTACGATGAGGTTCTCAAGGCGCTGCGAATCCTCAACGACCCCGATGGCATCGGTATTGGCGCTCGCCACCTCACCGTCTCTACCAGCGGCGTTATTCCAGGTATTCGCAAATTTGCCGACATCCCCGAGCAGTTCACGCTTGCCGTTTCCCTGCATTCCGCCATCCAGTCGACGCGCAATAAGCTCATGCCCGGCGTTAAGAAGTACACGCTGCTTCGACTTCACGAGGCGCTTCAGCTTTACACCGAGAAGACTGGCCGCCGCCCGACCTATGAGTATGCCATGATCGAAGGCGTCAACGATACGAATCCAGAGATGCAGGCGCTCTGCGACTTCTGCGAGGGAACGCTGTGCCACGTTAACCTGATTCAGCTTAACGACATCGAGGGCAGCCCGCTCAAGCCGTCGCCGATTCATAAGGTTGAGGATCTTCAGCGTCGTCTTGAGTCCCGTGGTATCGAGACCACGATTCGTAACTCCCGTGGTAACGATATTGACGCCGCTTGCGGACAGCTGAAGCAGCGCTTCAAAGTTCAGAAGAACGCATAGGGGAGTCGCACCCCAAAACGTTTCATGTGAAACATCGAACGGCCTCGGTTGCAAGATATGCAACCGAGGCTGTTTCATTTATTGACCTTAATTTTGAATCAGCTGCTACTGGTCCCATTTTTTACGGCCAAAATAAGGGGTCCTTGCCTCGTGAATCAGACAAGAACCCCTCAAAATATGCTAAGTAATTGTTAGGTACCTAATAGCCTACATTTTCCCATTGGTTGCTGACCCAACCTTGATTAATCTTGGGATTCTTCGTTACCTGAGCAGTGCGCATGGCAACATCTTCTGTCATAACATCCATTTTCTTCTTGGATGTATCGACAATATCTTGCGCGCTACGAAGCAAACGACCTCGAAGCTCATCGTCTGTCGCGATCTTATAGCCAGCAAAGGCACCAACCGCGACAGTCGTCGCCAATGCAATCGCAGTTAAAATCCTATTCCTCATCTTGGCCTCCTTGATCAAACTGAATCATTTCACCAAGAATACGAGAGAGCTCTTCCTCGTCTTTAAACTCAATCTCAATCTTATTCTTTCCTCGCGAGCTCTTCACACGCACGTTGGTATTAAAAACCTGACGAAGCACGCGGGCAGCCTTTTTAAAAGACTGAGGCGTTGCAGGCCTCGGAGTCTTAGGTGTCTCTCCGGCAGAAAACAACGGAGCAAGATTTTCTGTCGCTCTTACGGAAAGGCCCTCTGCAACAACTTTCTCTGCAAGTCGAATTCGAGCATCCTCATAGGGAACTGCAAGAATCGCACGTGCATGACCAGCAGTAAGTTTGCCCTCAAATATCATCTGCTGAACAACTTCGGGAAGATCAAGAAGGCGCAGCGAGTTTGTAATTGCAGAGCGCGACTTGCTTACTGCCTTCGACAATGCCTCCTGGGTCATCCCGCTGGCATCAATGAGTTGGCGATAGCCCTTAGCCTCTTCAACGGGATTCAGATCAGAACGCTGAAGGTTTTCGATAAGTGCAAGAGCAAGCATCTCTTCATCATTAACATCTTTAATGATGACAGGCAGCTCCTCAAGACCAGCAAGCTTTGACGCTTGGTAACGACGCTCACCAGCGATGATCTCATAGCCGTTTCCATGCTTGCGAACCAAAAGCGGCTGCAAGACGCCATGTTCTTGGATTGACTCGCTCAACTCACGAAGTTCAGTTTCGTTAAAGTGAATTCGCGGCTGATTAGGGTTGGGAACGATGTCCTCAATAGGTAGTTTTGTTTCAGATGCGGCATTCGAAGCCGATGCAGCCGAACCACCGGTCTCATATTCGGCCTCTGAGACCAAAGCATTGAGTCCACGTCCCAATCCGCCACGTTTCTTTACACTAGGCACGCTTGATCACCTCTTTTGCAAGGTTCATATATGCTTTTGCACCCTTATTTTGAGGTGCATAGGTAATTACCGGTTCTCCAAAAGACGGAGCTTCGGAGATTTTAACCGTACGGGGGATTAGCGTCTTAAACGCCTTATCACCAAAGTACGATTGAACCTCCTCAACAACCTGATTCGATAGAGAAGTACGCGAGTCATACATGGTCATAAGCACACCGTAGGTGTCTAAGCCCTTGTTCAGACGAGATTTGACCATCTTCATTGACTCAAGCAGCTTCGTAACGCCCTCGAGTGCGTAATACTCGCACTGAATCGGAATCAAAACGCTGTCTGCTGCGGTCAAAGCGTTGATAGTAAGCAGGCCGAGCGAAGGAGGGCAGTCAATGAAAATAAAATCGAACTCGTCCTGAATCGGCTCAAGCAAATCTTTGAGACGGGTTTCACGAGCAATTGCGCTTACGAGTTCAATTTCCGCGCCTGCAAGCTGAATTGTAGCCGGAATTACGAATACCTTTTTGCAATTTGTATCAAGAACAAGCGATTCTGCCGGCACATCATTCAACAATGCATCATAGATGCAGTGATCAAGGTCTTCTTTTTCAATTCCGAATCCACTGGTGCTGTTTCCCTGCGGATCAAAATCGACAATCAGTGTCTTACGACCCTGCTCACCAAGTGCTGCTGCAAGATTTACAGCTGTCGTTGACTTACCGACGCCGCCTTTTTGATTGATGATTGCAATGATACGCGTGTCTTTTGCGCTCTTAGAACGCTTAACGTCGCGAAATCCCACGGTCCCTCCTGGTGTGTATTAAAGCTGTCAAACGGAGGATGTTTCACGTGAAACATTCCGAATCGATAGCAACCGCCATGTTTCACGTGAAACACTGCAAGTTGTTAGTATCCATTATGTTTCACGTGAAACATCTAGGCAAGCGGATTCTTCTTTGCCACGCCATTTGCACGAGGCAATGAAACGGATGCTGAATGACTCTT
>OIAF01000526.1_pt1 | contig 12557 bp, 4 predicted proteins | sample 1580751 | NCBI WGS metagenome assembly OIAF01 (sample SAMEA3882511, study PRJEB24775) | human gut metagenome | biome: human-associated habitat; feature: intestine environment; material: feces | place: Netherlands | collected 2009/2010
TCATAGAGTGGTGTGACAGCAGCACCTTTTTCTTCCAGAAAACTTTCCAGTGGTTTCTCATTTTCCTCTATCTCACCACTTTCCAGAAGGCGGACGTATTCTCCCACATTCTGCTCTAACTGTTCCCTGCTCATGTTTTCAATCAGATCATAGGTAAACTCGGAACCCATACTGCCTGAAAGATGCAGAATTAAATCTTCCTTATGAAAAGTATCCCGGATTGGTCTTTCCATTTCCAACTCGTACATCTGTGCCTCGATATTCTCAATGATCTCTGCCGATGTTTTTCGGATGGTATCCATAGATGCTTTCAACGCCTTCATATCCCTGCTCTCGCACCAGCTGGCGATATAGGTAAACGAATATTCTGAAGTATCCAGACCAAAATGGTTGCAGACAATATAAGCGATACTTTCTGCTTCCACTTCCTTTGTTGTCTGGTCTTTTAAGACGCCTTCCGCATCCATTACTTCCCGGTCATGCAGCAATGCGTGGCTCACTTCATGGACTCCGGTTTTCATCGTCTGGACATTACTCATATCTTCCTTTATCGCAATATATTTTTCTGTCTGGTGATAATAGCCTTTTGCATCCCCTTCCACATTCATCATGCGGATCGGTACAGGAGAAATATTCTGCAATGCCTGCATAAACGTATCATAAAACTGTACACTTCCGGTAAGCTCCGGCACCTCCAGTTCTGCGATCGGTTCCCCCTCTGTCTGGCTGACATCAAACACTGTCGTTACACGGAATCTCGGTATCACCATCTCCACAATCTCTGTTTCCGGCTGTCCATCATCCCCGATCACAGGCTCTTTTGTTACCGGGTCGATCTTTTCAATCTCCTGTTTCTCCCGTATCGGTGCTGGTGCGATGATCTGGATTCCTTTCTCTCCACGTTTTACATGGCGGTTAAACTTCTTCTGCCATGCCTGATACCCTGCCACCAGTGTTGCTTCCGGTTTCTGCATGGTGATCAGCAGCGTGTTATTAAAGCTGTAATTATGGAACTTTGACATGGTATTCAGATATTCGGTATATCTCTCCGAAGTAAAGATTTCTTTTACTCCCTGCTCCAGCCGTTCCGATATTTCTTTTAACTGTTTTTCTATATTATTTGCCATAAACAAACCCTCCATTTTATGTCCCCGCCAGAGAAAACTCTGACGGGAAATCTTTTATAACTCCTGTTCGTGTTTTTTCTTTGCAGCTTTCTGTACAGGTGGCTGTTCCGCTGTATTCTGCTGTGCCTTCTCCTGCTTTAAGCGTTCCAGAATAGATGGCTTATGGATTCTGTCTGCTGTTTCCGGAAGTTCTTTTTCTTCTATGGCATCCCTGCTGTCTGTGCTGCTTCCTTCTCTGCCAATATCCTCATCTGCCATAATCGTCTCATTGCCCTTTTCATCCATGTTCAGCAGGGCATTTAACTCGGATAACCGTTCCATCTTTTCATTCAGCTCTGCTTCTTTCGGGAATGGTTTCTTTACCTCTTCCTGTGCAGTAGCAAGCTGCTGTTGTACGGTTTCCAATTTCTGCTCACTTTCCGTCAGCTTCCTGTCGATAGAAGAAAGCGTGTTATGGATACGCTGCATATTTCCTACCGGGTCTTTTCCGATCTCCAGCTTATAAGAGCATTTTCCTTTGACCGTCAGTTCAAACGCATTGGAGAACATATTGTAGGAAGCAGATAACGTAAACCCATGATATTCCCCGACCTTTCCGCCGGTGCTGACGGTTTTTAACCCTGCACAAGCAGCGATCAACGCTTCGCCTGCTTCTTTCTTATCTTCATAAAGGACATTCCCTACTGTCATGGCAAACGTGTCATTATCCTGTAAATCCACGCTTTTTACTACCTGCGAATCCACCTGCATCCCGGCAATCCGCTCTTTCAATGCACTGATCTGTACCGGGAAATTCTTTGCAATATCGGATTCCAGACGGTAAATCTGACTGGTGTGGTTTGCCTTTAAGAGTTTCAGCTTACTCACCTGCACATCCAGATCCATTTTTTCTTTAATGTACGGATTGCCTGTGGCAAGTGCCTTGATCTCTGCATAGGACAGTGCCGTATCATCCACATCTTCACAAGCCCTGACCGGGGATTTACTGGTCATGATCTGGCTGATGAACTTCTGCTTATTCTCCAAAATCTGCCACATATACGCATCAAAAGTGTTCTCCGTCACATACCGGAATATCTTTACTTTGTCATTCTGGTTTCCCTGTCTTAAGATACGTCCTTCCTGCTGTTCCAGATCAGACGGCTTCCACGGACAGTCAAGGTGATGGAGGGCAATGAGCCTGTCCTGTACGTTGGTACCAGCACCGAGTTTTGGAGTGGAACCCATAAGGATTCTCACCTGCCCGGCCCGTACCTTTGCAAACAGTTCCGCTTTCTTTGCCTCCGTGTTGTATTCATGGATAAACGCAATCTCTTCTTTCGGGATTCCCCTGGCAACCAGTTTGTTTCGGACATCATCATATACATTGAAAGTCCCATCCCCTTTTGGAGTAGACAAGTCACAGAAGATCAGCTGTGTTGTCCGATCTGCTTTTCCCTCGTCCCATACCTGAAAAGCATTTTCCACACAGGTATTGACCTTGCTTTTTTCTGCATCCGGAAGGAGTTCATTTAATAGCCTCTGATCCAATGCACATTTTCTTCCGTCATTGGTAATCTTGAGCATGTTGTCCACCGTTGGATTCACAAGACCGGCTCTTACTTCTTCCGCACGTTCCGAAAAGGCACTGACCATTTCCTGCTGTTCTTCACTTGGTTTTAAGACTTCATTGATAAACTCTGCTTCCGGTACAGGAAGATTCAGCATATCCGAAGTCTGAATATCCGCAGCTTCCTTAAAAATGGAGATCAGCTCTGGAAGATTAAAAAAACGGGCAAACCGTGTTTTCGCACGATAGCCCGTTCCTTCCGGTGATAATTCGATTGCGGTTACTGTCTCCCCGAACGTTGCCGCCCAGGAATCAAAGTGTCCCATACCCATACGCATGAGTGTGTCATACTGGAGATAACGCATGATAGTGTAAAGCTCGGTCATACTATTTGATACAGGAGTACCTGTAGCAAAGGTGATTCCTCTGCCGCCTGTCAGTTCATCCATATACCGGCATTTCATAAACATATCCGAACTTTTCTGTGCATCCGTCTGTGAGATACCCGCCACATTCCGCATTTTTGTATACAAAAAAAGGTTCTTAAAACTATGGCTCTCATCCACAAACAGCCGGTCTACACCCAACTGCTCAAAAGTTACTACATCATCCTTTCTGGTCTGGTCATTGAGTTTCTTCATCCTCGCCTGCAGACTCTTCTTTGTTTTTTCCAACTGCTTGATGGTATAATTCTGCCCTGCCTGATGTGCCGCTTCTTCAATGGAAAACGTAATATCTGCAATCTGATCTTCCAGCATGGCAATCTGCCGTTCTTTTGAAAGAGGGATTTTCTCAAACTGCGTATGTCCAATGATCACGGCATCATAATCCCCTGTCGCAATACGGGAACAGAACCGTTTTCGGTTTGCCGGCTCAAAGTCCTTCTTCGTTGCCACCAGGATATTTGCTCCCGGATAGAGACGTAGGAAATCACTGCCCCACTGCTCGGTCAGATGGTTTGGCACAACATAAAGATTCTTTTGTGAGAGTCCCAGCCGTTTTGATTCCATACCGGCTGCGATCATCTGGAACGTCTTCCCTGCTCCTACGCAATGAGCCAGTAACGTATTATTTCCATACAGCACATGAGCCACTGCGTTTTTCTGATGTGGCATCAAGGTGATCTCCGGGTTCATGCCGACAAACTGAATATGGCTTCCATCATATTCCCGTGGACGGATGCTGTTAAATCGTTCATTATAGATCTTACAGAGATCTTCCCGTCGGTGCAGGTCTTTAAATATCCACTCCTTAAATTCCTCTTTGATCAGCTCCTGCTTCTGCTGTGCCAGCATTGTTTCCTTCCGGTTTAATTCCCGGTGTTCCCCCTCGGCATCCTGTACCGTGTCATAAATCTTGGTATCTCTAAGGTTTAAGGCATCTTCCAAAAGACGGTAGGCATTGGCTCTCTGTGTTCCATAAGTGGAAGTGACAAGGGCATTTCCGTAGCTGTCCACATTCTTTCCCATAACATTCCATTGTCCGGTCACTTCGGCATACTGGACTTTGACCTTGCTCCCTACATAATATCTTGGTGTATGAAATGTCTCTGCCATGAACCTTGTAATGTAATCCTCGGAGATCCAGGTTGCCCCAAGTCTTGCCTCAATCTCTGACGCATCCAGATCTTTTGGCTGTACCTGCTCCAAATACTGCACGTTCACCTGATATTCCGGATGATCTTCTGCAAACTGTTTTGCGATCTGCAGTTTCTCCCTCACATTTCCAGAAAGATATTCGTCCGACGGCTCCCATTTTTCACTGATCGGATTCTTAAAGATCACCCCTGCCAGTTCTTCGGTAAGCTCCTCTTCTGTTTTCCCAGAAAGCTGTGCCATATAAGAAAGGTCAACGCCTGCCCTCTCACCAATAGAAACCGCAAGTGCTTCACTGGCAGTATCCACGGAAGTTACCGTTTCTGCCCTGCGGATTGTCCTTTTGGTAAAAATATCCGCTTTCCGTTTCAGTTCTCCCTTATCATCCAGAAATTCCAGAGAAGTCAAAAGACAATAGCTGCTGTCCTGGCTAAATGCCCTCTTATTGGCATTGCTGCTGATAAGACCATATTTTGCTGTAAAGGTATCGTATTCTTCATTGAGTTTTCCCTGCAGCTTTGTGATCTGTTCATCGCTTCCCTCTTCCATCTGACACTGGATCAGTTCATTCGTAACATCACGGATCTTCACCATCCCTTTGACACGTTCCGCTGTCATTGCCGGAAGCTCCATGCGGTTCATCACAGAATTTTCCCGGTAATAGACTTCCTCATTCACTACGGTAAAACTGAAATTCTTTACATCCGGGTCTGCCGGGATAGAGACAACATCCTCCTCCAGCTCTGTATCCGAAAGTTCCAGTTCCGTAATCGTGCCATGGATATTCCTGATAGCTTCTTTTAACTGTTCTTCTAAGGTAATGCCTTCTTTTGGTTTTACGGTCACTTCCTGCTTTCCGTACTGGGTACTTTCTGTAGTAAAATCACCAAGCACCATTTCCGGATGCTCTGCAAAATAAGAGTTGACTGCAATGCCATTCTCAGTCACACCAAGGTGTACCCAGTCCGGCTCAATATCAATCTTTCTCTCCCTTTTCTGCAAAAACAGGATATCTGCTGTCACTTCGGTTCCTGCATTATCTTTAAATGCAGTATTCGGAAGTCTTACTGCTCCCACAAGCTCTGCTCTTTCAGCCAGATACTTTCGGATAGTAGGATTTGCCTTATCAAGTGTTCCCTTTGTGGTAATCACCGCAACCATGCCTCCCGGTCTTACCTGATCAAGTGCTTTTGCCAGAAAATAATCGTGGATACGGAAGTTATACTTGTTGTACTTTGGATCAAATACCTTGTAATCACCAAATGGCACATTTCCGACAACCACATCAAAGAAGTTATCCGGATATGTGGTATTCTCAAATCCTGTGATACTGATATTGGCATTCTGATAAAGCTGCTTTGCAATTCTTCCTGAAATGCTGTCAAGCTCCACTCCATACAGCTTTGCTTCATGCATTGTTTCCGGCATACTTCCAAAGAAGTTACCGATACCCATGGATGGCTCTAATACATTGCCGCCTCTGAAACCAAACTGGACAAGTGCCGAATTTATGCACATGGCAATCTCCGGTGAAGTGTAAAAGGCGTTATTTACTGTTGCCCTTGCAGCACTGTATTCCTCATCAGATAAAAGGTCTTTCAGCTCTGCATATTCTTTGCTCCAGCCTGCGTTATTCTCATCAAATGCCTGTGACAGTCCGCCCCATCCGACAAACTTCGACAGAACTTTCTGCTCCCCCGGTGTGGCAAGCCTGTTTTCTGATTCAATCTGCTTTAGAGTGCGGATTGCATCCATATTCCACTGGTATCTGGTCTTAGCACCGCCTTTTTCCATTTCCCAGAGGTTGTAGTGGAAGTTGTGTTTTTTCTGTACTGCATCATCTGAAACCACATGTCCATTCTCATCAATCTTGGTTTCCCAGCCATTCGCTATTGCTCTTTCCCTGGTTTCAAGACGATTGGCTTTTACACTATCCTCGATATCAAAGAATCTCTTATAGACCGGATTCATCTTATCCCTGTCAGCCTTCTGTTTTGTCTCCTGATAATACTTCTTCTGGTCTTCTCCACAGTAAAATGGCTGTTTTACCATATAGGATAAAATCTCGTATAACTCACGCCAGTCGAGTGCACCTTCCTTACGCACACCATTCCTGTTCTTATAGCTGATCTTCACATAACCGCTTCTGATTGAGTACTCCACAAGACCATACTTATTGTTGGAATATGCCTTTCTTTCTGCATTATCTGTCCCTAATGCAATATCCCTGATAAGGTCAAGTTTATTTGGCATAAATGCAAAATCAGACTGCACCACATCCATAAGGAATGCCCTAAACGGAGTGTAGCAGCTGCAATCTGTTACAAGAATCTCCGCCGCATCACGCAGGTCTTCATCAAGCTCTGCAATACGCTTGGCATAATCAATCGGTGTAATATACTTAAGCTCTGATGGATCTTTTTCAGATGTTTCAGCTTCTATCTCGGCACCATATTCTGCCTGTGTTACCATGCGGTCTTCATCGGCAGCTTCCTGTGGTGTCATGCCTTTTGCACTTACATAATCTCTGTTAGAAGCATAGCTCTCCGGCTCATCCGGTATTGCATAATCATCAATCTCTGATTCTGCCTCTTCCGGTTCCACTTCCCGATATTCGGCATCAATGACCTCATCATCCTCACGGAGTCCGTCCATCGCAAGCTCATCAATACGAGGTGTCTCAGGCTGGTATTCCCCTGTAAGAATAAGGACACCAAGCTCTTTTTCGATATCTTTCCACGAAACATATCCTTCAACCTCTCCATCCTCATCTCGCCACTGAAAACGCAGTCCGTTCCCATGAAATGTGTCATATCCGTGCAGTCCCAGTCCGTCAACCGGCCAGCCTGCACCTCCCTGACCATATTCTGCTTTGATACGCTTTGCTCTGGTTCCTGCATCAATCTCTGTTTCAAAAATCTTGCATACCCTGCCCTTACCACCGATAAAACCTGTACCTCTCATAAGCACCTGTTTGATATACTCACTTGGTACTGTTGCAGACTTTTTGGGATTCAGGTAATTGTATTTACCTGCTAATGCAGCTTTTCTGTCCTGCTCGAACTGACGCATAAACTGATTATTGTTTTCGTCCTCAGTATGAATGGTGCCAATGCTTGCCTGCCCGTTCTGGTCGAAAAAAAAGGAAGCCTGTGTATATTCGGCTTCCTTACTGACACCCAATGAATTGATTTCATCAAGTTCCCTATTCAGTTCTGTATCATCTGATTCTAGTGGAATCGCATCACTATCTGATTCAGTACCACTTCCTCTGCCTGCATCTTCGCCTGCTCTCTTATCTTCCACATCTCCATTGTCGATGACGGATTCTGTGGCTTGTGCTTCGCCAGATACTGCATCTCTAACTGGTCGTACAGCTGATTCGCTTCCTCCTCTACCGCTGACATCTTCTCGTACATCTTCCCGAATCTCATCAGCGTCTTGTATCTTGCCGGCTCGTTCTCCTTGAGATAGTTCATCGCCATCCTTCCGTATTTGCCCAGCTTCGTGAGATCCTCCGTCTCGTCCGGCATCTCTATCTGCGGATAAAGCAGTCCGTCCACTTCCTTGTAAGTCATTTCTTCTAACATATCCAATTCTCCTTTCGCTCTCGATTGCCTTTAAGTTACGACTAAATTCTCTAAGAACACTACAGGAGACATCGCATACAATGGAACCAAGACGGTAAATGATCTCTTCGTCTTTGATATTTACGATCTGACTAAAATCCTGTTCTTGCACAGATAAGTCAAATCCGCATCTCGTCCCTACAGCATACATGACACTTGCATATACAAGCTGCTCCATGTCCATTTCCTGCTGTAAGCCATTGCGTTTCTTACTTTCTTCCTTTATCACACTACCTGATAGCTGCATAAGCTCGGTCATTCGGTCTCCGAACTCTTCTTTTATTATAAACCAAACATCTGTTCCTGTAAACTGTTTTAATATATTTTTTAGAGACTCCCTGTCGCTGTTATCGTACTGCTCAATCTGACCTTCTGACACAAGAAAATCCACATAATCCTTAAGATTTTCTCCCTCAAGGTCCCATGTCAGCTTAACATTCTTCCCTCCGGTATCACTGATATCAAAGATATACCTCATGCGTGGATTCAGTGCCCTTGACGGGAAGATGGCGCAGCCTTTCGCACCACGCTTTACATATCTTCCCACCTTTTTCCAGGTATCATAATCTGCCATGAGTGTGCTTTTTTCCGGAGGTCTCTGAGCTGTTACCATAACGATATTGTCAAATTCATAGCGGTATAACTGACCTGCAACCTTTAACACATCCTTCCAGTTCTTTTCTGATCTTGTGATGTTACCAATTTCAGAATCGTATATCGCTTTGACCTTCATATCAACGCCCATACCTTTGTCCTCCTCTACTTAAACATCTCTGCAAACAATCCCTTAAATAGCTTTAACTCATCCTTATCCAGCTCGATTGCAAATTCATTGTCGATTGCCTGTTTTTCGCATTTATCCTTTTTCTTTGCAATCTTACGCACCACACGAAGAAGCACATAGCACTCCTTGGACTTTGCAATGCTCTGTTTAAAGGTCAGCTCATCCTCATCGACTGACTTCTGTGTCTGATAGATAATCTCTTTTAACTTATCATTGATACCATCTACTTCCTCAAGGGAAATAATAACGGATGCCTTAGAAGCACCCGATCTGTCCCACTCCTTATGAAGTTCCTTTACTAAAAACTCCATGTTCTTAATTACTGTTGTTGAATCACTTTTCATCTTGCTTTTCCTCCGTTTTCTTTTAATGAAGAAGGGAGCTGACCTTCGCTGATAGGCGCAAAATCAACTCCCTTCATGTCCTCTGCTCCAAGGACTATCTGCTCTGCATAATACATATCCATTGCCTTATTGATGGCATCGTCAAGCGACTCTGCCTTTACTTTCTGTACTCGTGAAAGCACTTCTTTTATCTCAACATCAAATTCCTGTTCCATATGATATCGCCTCCTGTAAAAATCTCATCACCGGCTCTTTTCTTCCTTTACCTGTCTTTCCTTAAAGCCTTCATCGTACTTTCCATCTTCCAGCCTGTCGTAAAAACAGTCCTCTTCAATCGTTCCGAAATCCTCATACATCTGGTGAAGGAAATCATTCTGCAGTTTCTTTGGCACATCATCATCCTTTGACATATCCTGATAAAAATAGAACTTCTGCTTTAGCTTTGCCCTGTAATCATAGATATCCTCTATCTTTTCCGGTGTGCCATACTCCCTCTTGCATGCCTTGAAATTTGTAGTTGAAAGTGTGGAACCTAGATAAATGCCATGCTCCCACGATACCCCGATTGTGGTATTGTCCTTTGTAGGCTTCTCATCCTTCGGATAACGCTTATACTCTGTCGCACCAAGGGCGATTGTAAGAGAACCTGACTTCATATCCATCACCACGAGATTCCTTGGTGATAATGCTTCAAGCACCATGTAATCATGGTCATTGAAGTTATGAAATGTCTGTCCCCTTTCAAATGAGCGGTTCTCCATTTCATAATGCAGGTTAAAATCATCCACCCAGCCCTTATCGGTCATTCCAATCTCCTTAAGCTTTGCAACACATTCAGAAGAACTGGCTTCTTTATCAAACCGAAATTCTTTGGAATCGTTATAAAACCCCTGAAGAAAATGTCCCAGCTGAATATCATCCAGACAGAATCTCGCAGATACCGTTACATTTGCTGCCCTGTAATACTCTGCGAAGTTATCTGCTTCACCAAGTGTTCTTCCAAGCTGCAACAAATTGTCTGCAAGCTCTGACATGTCATCAACTGCTATAAAACTCTTATAATCATCCAGAGTCATCAGCATATTTGTCTCTGTTCCCCTGTCGTTTTCTGTTACCAGTATCATATCTTTTAAATCCATTCTTACCTCCAGTCTCAGAGAGGGACTATGCCCTCTCTGCAAATTTCCTGTTATGGTCTTCCTATCACAACTATCTTCCCTGTGCTTGCCACATCCCTGTAAACAACGCCAAGACTTTCATTAAGTGCCTCTACCACCTTGCCATTTCCGACGTATACTGCCACATGGCTGATGTTCTTATATCTTCCGTTGCTTGTAAAACTGTAGAAGATAAGGTCTCCCGGCTGTAACTCATCAAAGGAGACTGTCTTTCCGGCTTCATCCAGTCCCTGTGCCTCCGCTGCCGCTGTGGTTGCACCGCCGTAACTAATATCCACGCCTGCATCCTTCCATGAATAATAGGCTAAGGAGCTGCAGTCATAATAGTTACCGCTGTCTCTTAAATCCTGACTATAAGGGAAGCCAACTCTGTGAAGTGCATAGGAGCAGACTGTTTTCTGCCTGCTGTCTGTAATTCCACTAAGGATGGCATTGATTTCATCCTCAGTCATGGAGCTTACTCCCGGACTTCCGCCTCCGCCACCACTTCCGCTTCCGGCATATCCAAGCTGTCCCATAAACTCCGGACTCATGATCTGCTCAAGCATTTCCACCTGATCAGAATTAAATCCATAGACCGAAATCATATCCCTGTACGATTTTAGTGTGACATTCACATACAGAACCGACTTCGTAACAGTAGTTACATTACCGTCTGCATCCGTTTCTTCCACATCCTTTGTTCCTGTGCTTGTGGTGTATGAACACATATCATTTACAACTGCCTGCAGCCAGCCTTTTGAAGTATCATTCATGACTGTTGCAGTATCTCCGACACCATGCTTGACCATATAGACTGCCATGATGTCATAGTAATTGCTTGGGTTTTCTTCCATACCTTCATAATCCACATATACAAGCTCTCCAAGGTCATATCCGGTATGCTCATTCACTTTCGTATTCACATCCCGGTTAAACTCCTGCACATAAGCACTCGTTACTGTCTGCACGGTATCTCCTGATTCAAGTGGTGGCAGGAATAAAGCAAATGGAGAATTGTAAAGGATTGCTATCACCGCTATAACCGGAACCGCAATCATGGCAACTACAAGAACAAGTAATAAAAGCACCAATCCGATAATCGGTGCAGCTGCCTTTACCCAGGTAATCGCTTTTCGCACAATCAGATCCTTTACCAGCTTTGCCACGCTGTCCGTCTGATTCTCCTGTGCTCTCATCTTATCCAGAAAGAACTTTATCTTCCTGCTCCGGTTGGTCATCTTTTCATCCTTGACCTCTATGGACACACCTGCAGCATATCCGGCTGCCATGCCGATTGCCGTGCCTACTCCCGGTGCAACCGCTGTTCCTGCCGCCGTAGCAGCTGCCTTTGTAGCAGTTTTCGTTGCAACCTTGGCAGTAGTCTTTGCTGTTTCTTTTGCCGTCTCTTTAGCTACAGTCTTGGCAGTATCTTTGGCAGCTTTCTTTGCTGTCCTTTTTGCCAGCTTCTTTCCTGCCTCTACCTTCTTGATACGCTTTCTTGCCTCGGCTGCCGCCTTTTTCCTGAAAAGTGCTGCACCCTTGGATGCTGTTCCGGTAACAGGTCGGCTTGCTTCATATGCAAGATATGCTGCCTGCGATACCTCCTGCCCGCCTTCCACCTGCTCCGTTACTGCCCCGGCTGCAAGTGCACCTGTTCTTCCTGCTATGTGAAGATTGGTGTTCTTGGTCTTGATGGAAGTGTTTGATTCTCTATAGTTTCGCTTAAATCTTGATAGTCCCCTATTCTTCGGCTCTGACTGATGAATGGTACTCTTGCGATAGGACTTCTTTTTATCATCAGATACCTTTGCACCGATAGTTTTAGGACCTCTCTCTACTGTATAGATGTTGCTGCCTTTAATCTTGGCACCCTTTGGCTCGTGGGCATGAATCTTAGCTTTCTCCTTTGTGTGAATGATCATCGGCTTGTCATCCACCTTTTTTATCTTCAATGTTCTCACCTTCTTTTCCAAAAATTTCTGATTAAATCTTTATAAACTCGTTGCATAATTTGCTTTATCTGTGTATACTATAGTTAGTAGATGGGCTATATGCCTATCATGTGGACTGACACATAAAATCCGAAATTCTTTCCGGACTTCGGGTGCCGGACAGTTGGCTGGCAACGGAAAAACCAGTTTTCTTATCGGACTTCGGGTGCCGATCAGTTGGCGGACAACAGAAAAATCAGTCTATAAGGGAGATGCACAATGCTACGGCATTGTAATCTCCCTTTAAATATTTTTACAGATTTCAGAGGTCATAACATGGCAAAATATACCAAACAACAAGCTATTTCCATCATCACAGATTGTGCCGTTAAATATAAAGAGAATCTTGACGGATATCAGCTTTTATTCATTTTAAAA